>Ga0160423_10002389_pt1 | contig 15681 bp, 26 predicted proteins | sample CRUFie14St8metaG_FD_108191 | JGI IMG/M metagenome (GOLD analysis project Ga0160423, IMG submission 108191) | Marine microbial communities from the Costa Rica Dome - CRUD Field 142mm St8 metaG | ecosystem: Environmental > Aquatic > Marine > Oceanic > Photic zone | place: Costa Rica: the Eastern... | reverse complement strand
TTGGGAGGCTCTGCTTTCAAAAATAAGGGGGTTCATGCCGTAGTCGATGCAGTGATCGATTATCTGCCATCGCCGGTAGAAGTGCCTGCAGCTCAGGCTCACGATTTGACCAAAGACTGCCAGTTGGAGGTCAGTGCGGATGATGGCGGCTCCTTTTGTGGTCTCGCTTTCAAGCTCTGGACAGACCCTTTTGTGGGTAAGCTTGTTTTTATTCGAGTGTATCGTGGGACTTTGAAAAAAGGAGACACTCTGTTGAATACGCGAACGGGCAAGCGAGAGCGAGCAAGTCGTCTTCTGATGATTCAGGCCGACAAGCGCACTGATTGCGAGGCTGTTTATTCCGGGGATATTGCCGCCATTGTAGGTGTGAGGCAAGTCACTACGGGAGATACGCTCTCCCAGAAAGGTTTACAGGTCAGTTTGGAGCCTCCGACTTTTCCGGAGCCAGTGATCTCCATGGCCATTGAGCCCAAGACCAAAGCGGATCGGGAAAAGCTTTCTGAAGGATTGCAACGGTTGTCGGAGGAGGATCCGACCTTTCATTGTTATACCAACGAAGAAACCGGGCAATTGATTATTGCAGGGATGGGTGAGCTTCATTTGGAGATCATTCGTGATCGTTTGTTGCGGGAGTTTAAAGTTGGAGCCAATGCTGGAACGCCTCAAATTGCTTACCGTGAGACCATCACCCAGGCGGCCGAAGGAGAAGGTAAATTTATTCGGCAGTCGGGAGGTCGGGGTCAATATGGTCATGCGAAGGTGCGCATAAGGCCTCTGGAACGTGGGAAGGGAATATCGGTGGAGAGCCAGATTGTGGGGGGGGTGATCCCAAAAGAATTTGTTCCCCACGTCACTGCTGGGATTCAGGAGGCCATCGCCGGGGGTGTGTTGGCCAACTATCCCATGGTGGACCTCGCAGTTGAAGTTTTTGACGGAAGTTTTCATGAGGTGGATGCCACTGAACTAGCTTATAAGATGGCTGGAATTTTCGCATTTAAGGAGGCGGCGGAGAGAGCATCGCTTACTTTGTTGGAACCTTTAATGAAGGTAGAGGTGACTACCCCAGATGAATATCAGGGAGACATTCTTGGAGATTTGAATCGTAGGAGAGGCAAAATATTGAGTATCGATGCCAAACCTCAAATGACATTGATCAGTGCGGAAGTGCCGCTGGCCGAAATGTTTGGTTACGCAACAGCTGCTCGATCACTGTCCAAAGGAAGGGCATCTTATTCGATGGAACCATGTCGGTTTGATCCGGTGCCATCACAAATTTTGAATACCATGTTGGAAACTGTTTCGCCGATGATGGTGAATCGGGATTAAATTATTTAAATCAATCGTTCTTTATATTTATGGCAGGACAACGTATTAGAATTCGTCTTAAGGCTTATGACCATCGAGTGATCGATCAGTCCGCATTGGAAATTGTGGAAACTGTAAAGCGCTCAGGTGCTCGCGTGGCTGGGCCCATACCGCTTCCCACTCGCATCGAGCGTTTTACGGTGACTCGCTCACCGCACGTGGATAAAAAATCCCATGAAACTTTCGAGCAACGCACCCACAAACGCCTGCTGGATATCCTTGAGCCTACGGCCAAAACCGTGGATGAGCTCAAGAAATTGAACCTGCCAGCCGGTGTAGACATCACCATCAAGATTTAAGCGAAGGAGACGATCATGGTAGGATTACTTGGTAAAAAATTGGGACAGACAAGGGTATATGCCAGTGATGGCAGTGCCTTACATGTCACTGTAGTCGAGTGTGGTCCCAATCACGTGGTTCAGTGCAAGACACCCGAAAGCGATGGTTACAGTGCGGTTCAATTGGCTTTTGATCCACAAAAGGACCAGCGGCTGAGCAAGCCAAAGCTTGGGCATTACACCAAACACAAGACAACAGGGTTCAAAAGAATCCGTGAATTCCGTGATTTCGCTCTTGATGTGAAGTCGGGAGATGTGGTTAAGGTGGAAGACTGTTTCGGCGCTGGGGATTTTGTTGATGTCATTGGAACGACCAAGGGCAGAGGCTTTCAAGGCGTCATGAAGCGTTGGAATTTTGGTGGTGGTCGTGCAACCCACGGCGCCAAAGGTTGGAAACGCCGTCCGGGTGCCATCAGCTGGGGTTCGACTCCAGGTTGGGTCGCTAAAGGCAAAAAGATGCCTGGCCACATGGGCCAGCGTCGGCGAACTGTCCAGAATCTTAAAGTTGTTGAGGTTTTGGGAGAAGATAATTTATTGCTCGTCCATGGTGCCATTCCTGGCGCCGATGGCGATTATGTCATCATCCGTGGGGCTAAGAAAAAGCCCTCCAAACAGGATTGAACATCGCGAGGGGAGCTAACGCATGAAAGTAAACGTTCAAAATATTAAAGGAGATTCTGTTGAGGAATTGGAGATTAACTTCGATTCCTTCGATGATGATTCCAAAGGTTTGCAGGCCGTCCACGATGCCGTGGTCGCATATCGCGCTTCCCAGCGCAGTGGAACCGCTTGTGCCAAGACACGTTCGGAAGTCGCTGGAACAGGTAAGAAGCCTTGGAGGCAAAAAGGTACCGGTCGTGCTCGTGCCGGCTCCAAGCAGTCTCCCATATGGCGAGGTGGTGGTGTCGTTTTTGGCCCACGTCCGCGCAGTTTTCGAAAAGATATCAACAAGAAGACCCGCAAGCTGGCATTGCGCAAAGCCTTGAGCGAACGTTTTAAGGCAGGAGAGGTTTTGGTTGTCGATCAGGTTCAGATGGATCAGCCAAAAACCAAAGAGGTCATCCGTCTTCTAGATCAACTCAAAGTGGATGGTACGGCCCTCATCGTGACCGGTGAGGTGAACGCCAATGCACAGCTTTCGGCACGCAACATCCCTTACGTGGATGTGACTACTAGTGCGTCACTCAACACTTACGACACTCTCAAGTTCGATTGCCTCATCCTAACCAAGGATGCACTAAGTGGACTTGAGACCAGGCTCAGTTAAACAAGGAGTCCAACGAATGAAATCATACGACATTATCAAAACGGTGCGGTTGACTGAAAAAGGATCCGCTCAAAGTGAGTTTGATCAATACACGGTGGTGGCAGATACTCGGGCCAACAAATTTCAGATCCGTGATGCCGTCGAAGAATTGTTTAAGGTGAAAGTAATCCGTGTGAATACGTTGAGTGTTCATGGCAAGAAGCGTCGCCAGCGCACCAAGCAAGCCGGTCGTTCGAACCATTGGAAAAAGGCCATCGTCAAGCTGGCCAAAGGAGACAAAATCGAACTCGTCTGACGCGTTTAAAGAATTCATTTAAAGGGAAATCATGGCCGTTAAAACTTATAGACCCCTCACGCCCACGCAGCGCTGGCAAGCGGTAGCGGATTTTTCGAATTTAACGAAAAAGAAGCCTGAGAAGAGGTTGGTAAAAACCAAGAAGAAAACCGGTGGCCGCAACTGTTATGGCCGTATCACTGCCCGTGCTATTGGGGGAGGCCACAAGCAGAAGATTCGCACAGTGGATTTTCGCCGCAACAAAACAGGCATCGAAGCAGAGGTTATCGCGCTGGAGTACGATCCGATGCGCAGTGCTCGTTTGGCCCTATTGCAGTATATCGATGGGGAAAAACGCTATATCGTGGCGCCTGTCGGGCTGAAAGTTGGAGACAAGGTAATGAGTGGTGACCAGGCTCCTGCTAGCGTTGGTAACGCCATGCCGCTCTCCCGTGTTCCTGCGGGTTCTTCGGTTTATAGTATTGAGTTGACTCCTGGACGAGGCGGACAGATTGCTCGATCCGCCGGAAGCTTTGCTACCGTAATGTCGAGTGAAGGTGACTATGCTCAAATCAAACTGCCATCCGGAGAAATTCGAAGAATTCATGCTAAATGCATGGCAACTATCGGTCAAGTGGGCAACACCGAGCACGAAAAAATCGTCATTGGAAGTGCCGGTCGTAATCGACACCGCGGGAGACGCCCGATGACCCGAGGTGTTTGCCGGAACCCCGTAGACCACCCAAATGGAGGTGGCAATGGTAAATCCAAAGGTGGTGGAGGGCGGCAACATCTGGTCTCCCCTTGGGGACTTTTAGCCAAAGGGTATAAAACCCGAGCAAAGTACAAAACTTCCAACAAATTCATTCTGGTTCGACGAGACGGTCGCCCCAACAAAGTTAAATAATTTTCATCATGGCACGTTCAATTAAAAAAGGTTTTTACGTCGATCAGAGCCTTCAGAAGAAGGTCGATCAGATGAATGAAAGTGGCAAAAAGAAGCCTATCAAGACTTGGTCTAGGCGTTCTACTGTCACACCAGAACTCGTGGGCCACACCATCAATGTTCACAATGGCCGCACTTTCGAAACGGTCTTCATTACAGAGAACATGGTAGGACACAAATTAGGTGAATTTGCTCTCACTAGAACATTCAAGGGCCATGGCGCTCACACAGCCAAAGTAACCAAGTAATCGCATGGAAGTTCAGAGTATTACCAAAAACGTCCGTATGTCTGCGCAGAAAATGCGTGAGATCGTTCGGCAGATTCAGGGTATGAATGCCCTTCAGGCTGTTGCTGTTCTAGGTGCGGTGCCGCGCAAATCCGCACGTGTCGTTGCTAAAACTCTAAAGAGTGCGATTGCCAATGCTGAGCACAACGACAACGCCAAGCCCGAATCATTAATTGTTAAAGTGGCTGTTGCTGGGCAGGGGCCTACCATGAAGCGGTTCATTCCCAAGGCGCGTGGTTCTGCTGGGCCCATCCTCAAGCGCACATGCCACGTCAAAATCGTCGTTACAGATCTTAGCTAATTTTACATTATGGGACAAAAGACCAATCCAATCGGCCTTCGTATTGCCTTGAACCGCGACTGGCGCTCCAAGTGGTATGCCGACAAAAAAGATTTTGGGGGACTTCTCGCAGAAGATCACAAGATCCGTTCTATTCTGAAAAAGAAACTCGAAACCGCTGCTGTGCCTCGTATTCAAATCGAAAGAGCCGCGACTCGCTGTCGTGTCACGATTCACACGGCTCGTCCAGGTGTCGTCATCGGACGCAAAGGCGCAGAAATCGATAAAATCAAAGAAGAGCTGAGCCGTGTTACGGGTAAGGAAGTGTATGTGGACATTCAGGAAGTAAAGACACCTGAACTCGATGCTCAGCTGGTTGCCGAGAACATTGCTCTACAGCTCGAGCGTCGTGTTTCGTTTCGTCGTGCGATGAAGAAATCTCTGCAAACAACCATGGATTTTGGTGCTGATGGTATTCGCATTCGTTGTGCGGGTCGATTAGGTGGAGCGGAATTGGCGCGAGTCGAGTCCTACAACCAAGGTCGCGTGCCTCTGCACACACTGCGTGCCAACATCGATTATGGTTTTGCTGAAGCTAAGACCCTTTACGGAATTCTCGGCGTCAAGTGTTGGATTTGCAAGGGCGACATGAAGATTGAAAAGGCCCAGCGCCCTTCATACACCGAAATTGTTTAATCGCCCGTTATAAGAAATTACAAGAAAGGTTGAAGAATTATGCCATTAATGCCATCCAGGGTAAAATACAGGCGCATGCATCGCGGCAGTCGTGCCGGTCTTGCACGCAGAGGAGCGGTCGTATCCTTCGGGGAATACGGACTTCAGGCCTTGCAGCGTTGCTGGCTCAACAACAAGCAGATTGAAGCGGCTCGTGTAGCCATCACCCGTAACATGAAAAGACGCGGAAAGGTTTGGATCCGTATATTTCCTGATAAATCTTACACCAAGAAACCACTCGAAACACGAATGGGCAAAGGCAAAGCGAGCCCCGAAGGTTGGGTTGCCGTGATCCGGCCTGCCAATGTCTTGTTTGAAGTGGATGGAGTGCCTGAAAACGTCGCGCGTGAATCGTTTCGACTAGCCGCTGCAAAGCTGCCGATCCGCACTAAATTCATCAGCCGACAACGCTAAGAGGAGAAACACATGGCTATTAAATTTTCCGAAGTCCAAGAATTATCCCAGACCGAGCTCCTGGCCAAAGCCAGTGACTTTCGCAAGGAGTTGTTCAATCTGAAATTGCAGAAGGCCAGCAGTCAGCTGGAAAAACCCTCACGATTGAGAGACCTCAGACGTGGGATTGCTCGAATTGAAACCCAGTTGACCGCTTTGCGTCATCAGGCAACCAACCAATAATTTCGACCATGTCTGAAGAGAATATCAAACGCGGACACCGCAAACTCAGGGTTGGAGAAGTCATCTCCGAAAAGATGGACAAGACCATTGTGGTTCGTGTCAGAAGACGTGTTCGTCACCCAAGATTCAAGAAAATCATTACCGTTTTCAGTAAGTGCTATGCTCATGACGCCAAGGGCGAAGCAAAGCTTGGAGATCAGGTCAGGATTCAGGAAACCCGCCCGCTTTCCAAAACCAAGTGCTGGCGATTGATAGAGGTGACCCACCGTTCAGAAGCCTAAAACCTTAATAATTTCAATCAATGCTACAATTACGGTCCACATTAAACGTTGCCGACAACACGGGCGCTAAAAAGGCGGCTGCCATTGGCGCTCTAGGTAAAAACCAACGCTACGCCAAAATTGGAGATGTGCTCAAAGTGCACATCAAAGAAGCTGCTCCAGACGGCTCGGTGAAAAAAGGGGATGTCGTCAACGCCGTTGTGGTGCGCACCAGGAAATCCATTCATCGCCCTGATGGCTCTGTGTTGCGCTTTGACTCCAACGCCGTTGTCATCATCGACAAAGACAAAAACCCGAAAGGTACCCGTATCTTCGGCCCTGTTGCTCGTGAACTTCGGGAAAAAAAGTTCATGAAGATCGTATCTCTCGCACCTGAAGTTATTTAAAAAATTATGTCCACCAAATACCACGTCAAAACTGGAGACAATGTTGTGCTAATTGCCGGAGATGAGAAGGGCAAATCAGGCAAGATCATTCAGGTATTACCCAAAAAGGATCGTGTGATTGTGGAAGGCCTCAATCTGATCAAAAAACATACCAAACGGAGTCAGCAACATCCGGAGGGAGCGATTCTGGAACGAGAAGGTTCCATTCATGTTTCCAACGTCATGAAACAGGAAACCTTTGATAAGCGAAAAAGTGCCAAGGGCTGAAAAGGCCAGTATTAGATTTATTTCATGAAGCCAAGACTTTTAGAAAAGTACGAAAATGACATTCGTCCCCAACTGATGGGGGCTGATCGGTTCAAGAATGTTCATCAAGTGCCCGCGATCCAGAAAATCGTTATTAACATGGGGGTAAGTGGTAACTTGGAAAAAGGAGCATTGGAATATGCAGCTTCTGACTTGATGCTCATCACCGGTCAAAAACCAATTTATTGTCTCGCCAAGAAGAGTGTCTCCAACTTCAAATTGCGCGAGGGACAGCCTATTGGCTGCAAGGTAACTTTGCGGCGCCAGATCATGTGGGAATTTTTTGACAGACTGGTCACGGCTGCACTGCCTCGTATTCGAGACTTTCGCGGTATTCCCAAACGCTCCTTTGATGGGCGAGGCAATTATTCTTTGGGGATTAACGATCAAAGTATCTTCCCCGAAGTAGAACTCGACAAAGTGAAACGTCAACAAGGCATGGATATTACCATTGTCACCAGTGCCAAAAATGACTCGGATGCCAAGGAACTCCTCACTCTCATGGGCATGCCGTTCACCAAATAAACGATTGAGAAATTTTTAATCCCTAAATGCTATGGCTAAGTCCTCTTGGAAAGAACGTAATAAAAAAAAGCAGAAAATCGTAGACAAATACGCTGAGCTGAGAGCCGAGCTCCGGTCCAAACGTGACTACGAAGGTCTGAGTCAATTGCCCCGAAATGCCAGTCCCACACGGATCGTGAACCGCTGCAAGATTACAGGCAGAAGGCACGGATATTTCCGTAAGTTTGGTGTTTCGAGGCTCACATTCAGAGAAATGGCTTTACACGGGCTCATTCCGGGGGTCACCAAGGCAAGCTGGTAAAGAAAGAAATTACTTATGGATCCTATCGCAGACATGCTGACCATTTTGCGCAACGCCAATTCCGCGTTGTTGGCAAAAGTCGAAATGCGCCACTCTAAAGTCAAGGAGAGCATCGCCAACATCCTTCAAAAAGAGGGTTTCATTACCGGGTATCAAGTGGAGGGGGAAAAAATCAAGAAACTTAAAATCACCCTCAAGTTTAATGGCCGTAAGGGTGTTTTTGCGGGTCTGAAAAAAGTCAGCAAGCCTGGTTTGCGTCGTTACGTCGGGGCTTCAGATATCCCAAAAGTCTTGGGTGGTATGGGAATTGCCATTGTGTCCACTTCTCAGGGATTAATGACAGGTACCCAAGCACGGCGTCAAAATATGGGGGGTGAACTCCTCTGTTTCGTTTGGTAATCTTTAGATATTCATCACATGTCAAGAATAGGAAAAATTCCCGTCGATATCCCTGAAAAGGTCAAAGTTCAGGTTTCAGATCAACGTGTGGAAGTGGAAGGTCCCAAAGGTAAGCTCAGTCTTGCTTTGCCGCATCTTGCGAGTGTTGCAGTGAATGACAACCAAGTCGTTGTGACGCGAGCCGATGACACCAAGCCATCCAAAGCTCAGCATGGCCTCACGCGTTCATTGGTTCAGAACATGGTGATAGGGGTAACAACTGGCTTCACCAAACAGCTGGAAATTCAAGGGGTCGGGTTTAAAGCAACCCTTGCCAACGCCAAAATCACCCTGAATCTGGGCTATTCCCATGAAATTGTCTACCCTGTGCCGCCTACAATCGACGTCACCATTGAGGAAAATGGGACGCGCGTTAAAATCGAAGGCCCGGACAAAGCTCTCGTAGGCAAGGTAGCCTCCGAAATTCGCAGTTTTTACCCTCCGGAGCCTTACAAAGGCAAGGGGGTTCGCTACAGTGACGAACAAGTTCGGCGAAAAGAAGGCAAGTCGGTCAAATAAAGTGATTTAAAATGTGTTCACGGCAAAATCCGTGGTCCTCAAAAAATGAAATCCAATTCTAGGCAATTTAAAGTTCAACGACGTCGGTGGCGCACTCGTAAAAAAGTGGTGGGAACCGCGGAGCGTCCACGTATGAGTGTCAAATTCACCGGTAAAAACATTTACGTGCAATTCGTTGATGATGGCAAAGGTGCCACTCTCGCCTCGGTTTCAACGCTACACAAATCCCTTGACGGCAGAGAATCTTTATCAGCCAACGTTGTCAGTGCCTCAAAATTGGGTACAGAGGCTGCCAGTCGGGCCAAAGCCGCGGGGATTGAGCAAGTTGTTTTCGACCGCAGTGGCGCCAAGTATCACGGCAAGGTCAAGGCTCTTGCCGACGCTGCAAGAGAAGCAGGGCTGAAATTTTAAAGTGACTTTAAGGAGATAAACCGTGGTGGAAAATCAAAACACAAGAATAACCCATCCTCAGCGCGACAACCGTCCCGGAGGCAGGGGAAACAATCCTCGCTTTGGGCGTAGGCCTCGTGGAAGAGACGGCCAGGATAAAGGGTCGGAAGACAAGGGTCCTGAATTATTCGAGAAGGTAATTTATATCAATCGCTCATCCAAGGTAGTGAAGGGTGGGCGACGGTTCAATTTTAGTGCTCTGGTTGTGGTCGGCGACCGCGAGGGTAAAGTAGGATTGGGCTTTGGTAAGGCGACAGAAGTTGCCAGTGCCATTAAAAAGGGAAGTGAAAATGCACGCCAGGACATGGAGAAGGTTTCCCTGCGCAATGACACGATCCCTCACGAAGTTCACTCGATTTATGATGGCGCCAACATCCTGCTGAAACCTGCCTGTCAGGGAACGGGTGTTATTGCGGGTAAGGTGGTCCGCTCTGTTCTCGATGCTGCAGGTGTCAGCAACGTGCTGTCCAAGTCTTTGGGTTCTAAAAATGCCGCGAACGTTGCAAAAGCCACTCTTCAGGCTTTGAAGCAACTCAAACTGAAAAAGGATATTTACGCCAAACGTGGCATGGAAGTCCGCCCCATACCGGCTGCTGCTCCTGATGCAAAAGTCGCAGAAGCGGTAGAAGCCGCAGTGGAAACATCAACTGAACAATCTTAACCAACTCTATGCGTTTACATGATTTAAAACCTCAACCAGGCGCCAAGCACCGTCGCAAGCGCCTTGGGCGAGGCGAGGGTAGTGGTCTTGGAAAAACCAGTGGCCGTGGACACAAAGGTCAAAGATCCCGCTCCGGTGGAACGGTGCGAGAAGGTTTTGAAGGTGGTCAAATGCCCTTGCACCGGCGCCTTCCCAAGCGTGGTTTCAACAATGCTCGACACACCACTTATTTTATTCCTGTCAATGTCAGTGATTTGGATAAATTTGATGCTGATGCCGAAATTACCCTTGATGTCCTGAGACAGGCAGGGCTGGCCCAAGGTAGCGGCGAAGGTGTGAAGATTCTTGGCCAAGGTTCTCTCTCCAAAAAACTTAGTGTGAAAGCACAAGCCTTCAGCGCATCGGCAAAGCAGAAAATCGAAGCTGCCGGTGGCAGCTGTGAGATTGTTGAACGCATTCCCAAGACGGGACCGAGAGCACTCTAATCTTAGTATAGTTTCATGATCGATCGCATCAGAGGCGTCTTTGGGACAACCTTGAACTGCTTGAAGATTCCTGAACTCAAGTCCAGGATCCTTTTTACAGTAGCTGTTCTTTTTGTGGTTCGTTTGATATCGCTGATCCCCGTGCCTGGTTTGGACGGGGCTCTCCTCACTGAATTCCTCAAGGAGTCAGCGGCCAAGAACGATAACAGCCTTCTGGGTATGTACAGCCTCTTTACGGGTGGAGCTCTTGAGCGCTGCGGGATTGGTTCTCTGGGCATCATGCCATACATCAGTGCAACGATCATCATCCAGCTGCTGACCGCTGTATTGCCCGGTTTGAGTAAAATGGCTCGAGAAGAAGGAGGGCGCAGCAAGGTCGTTCAGATAGGACGCTACCTGACAGTTCTGCTTTGTCTTGGACAAGGCTTCTTCATGTCTCTTGGTTGGGAAAAACCCGAAGCGCTCTTCCCTGGCTTTACCGGGAACCTGGTCCTATTCAGTCCTGATTATATCTGGGCTTATCGATTGCAAACAGTCCTGGTTTTGACCACTGGAACGCTTTTGCTGATGTGGCTGGGTGAGCAAATTACCGAAAGAGGTATTGGTAATGGTATTTCCCTGGTGATCACGATTGGAATTCTTGCACGACTCCCAGATGCTCTTCTGCAAGTCTGGGGAATGTTCTTCCCTCCCGAAGGGGTAGAGAAGGAGTTTACGGCTTTGACGGCCATCGCCATGGTCGCCATTTTCGTCATCGTCACGGGTGTCGTGATTGCGGTGACCCAGGCTCAACGCAAAATTCCCGTTCAGTATGCCCAAAGGGCAGTGGGGCGAAAGGTGTATTCAGGCGGTAGTTCCTTCATGCCTTTGAGGGTCAACTATGCTGGCGTTATGCCTATCATTTTTGCGCAAGCCATCTTAATGTTTCCTGACAAGATTCTCAGCTTGATGGCTCGTACTCTCGACGTACCGTTTTTTGATCAACTCAGTGCCATGATTACCTACGGTAGCTTGGGTTACATGATTTTTGAAGGTCTCATGATTCTCTTCTTCTCCTATTTTTGGGTGGCGACTCAGTTTAATGAGATACAAATCGCAGACGACCTCAAGAAGTATGGTGGTTACATACCCGGCGTCCGGCCTGGGAATGCTACCAGCGAGTTCCTGCATCGTACCATGAGTCGAATCACCTTTGCTGGAGCGATGTTTTTAACTGCTATCGCCATTATTCCCCTGCTGATCACGCGGGGTTTGAATATTCCTTTTGCAGCAGCAACCTTCTTCGGAGGTACCAGTCTACTCATCACTGTGGGCGTAGTGCTTGACACCATGCGCCAGGTGGAATCTCACTTATTAACTCGTCATTACGATGGGTTCCTGAAAAAGGGTCGTATCAAGGGACGCAATGGATGAGAACGGGTCTGGTCTTTTGACTACGATGCCGCTCGTTGGCCATAGCCAACTAACCGTTTATGATTCGCCCCAAAAATGAGAAGGAAATTGAGGCAATGCGGCAAGCTGGAGCATTGGCCAATTATGTTCTTCTAGAGACAGCCAAATCGATTCAACCTGGAGTGATGACGGAGGAAATCGATCAAATCGCGGCCAAATGCATTGAAGGTTTGGGAGCCAAGTCGGCCTTTATTGGCTATAAGGGGTATCCTTGTCACACATGTATTTCTGTGAACGAAGAGGTCGTGCATGGCATTGCAGGCTCCAGAAGAATAAATGTGGGGGATATCATAAGTTTGGACGTAGGTGTCGTCTATGGGGGTTTTATTGGTGACAATGCCCTGACAGTGGCTGCCGGAGGTTGCACTGTGGAGAAACAGGCATTGATGGATGTCACCGAAACATCCTTGCAGAAAGGCATTTCTCAGGCTGTGGCAGGAAATCGGGTTTCAGATATTTCTAGGGCCATCCAAGAGTATGTGGAGGCTAATGGAATGAGTGTGGTTCGGGAATTTGTTGGGCATGGAGTGGGGCGTAGCATGCACGAAGAGCCTCAGATACCCAATTATGTGGATAGTGGTTCTTCACCTCGCCTGAAGGCAGGTATGACGATCGCCATTGAACCCATGGTGAACCTCGGTGCTCCAGAGGTGCAAATATTACAAGATGGATGGACTGTGATTACCAGGGATCAGAAACCGTCAGCCCATTTTGAACATACGGTTCTCGTGACCGACGGTGAGCCGGAAATACTCACATGCGCGACCCGGATGGTTTTGAAGGATACGGAACGATCCTAGAATTGCTTGAAAAGGATCGTTTTTTGGTTGAGATGCCCAATGGACACAGGGTCTATGGGGTGATTCAAAAAAAAACAAAAATAGAATTGTCAGGCCTGAAAACAGGCGATAAAGTCGCGATTTTCTTCTCGCCGGCAGACATGGCGAAAGGAATCATTCTCAGGAAATTAGAATGCTAATTTTATGAAGGTTAGAGCATCAGTAAAAAAACTTTGCGAGCATTGCCGCATCATTCGACGTAAGGGCGTCATTCGCGTGGTGTGCACCAATCCTCGCCATAAACAGCGTCAAGGCTGATACAAAGGATTTTAATATGGCAAGAATCATGGGCGTAGACATTCCCGGGCACAAGCGTATCGATATTGCGCTTAGATACATGTATGGTATCGGCCCGGCAATCGCAGGAGAAATCATCGAAGCAACCGGGATCAACCCGACCACCCGGGCCAAGGATTTGACAGAGGATCAGCTCACCAAAATCGTTCATGCGATCCGGGAAGGGCAATACATCATTGAAGGTGATTTGAGGCGCGAAATTAGTATGAATCTCAAGCGTCTTCAGGCAATCCGCTGCTATCGTGGCATTCGTCACATCCGTGGATTACCTGTGCGCGGACAGCGCACGGGCACCAACGCACGCACTCGAAAGGGTCCTCGCAAGACGGTAGGGGTGCAACGCAAATCCTAATAAAGGATTCATGACCGCAGTATTTAGAAGCATTTACTTTCATTATTGATATGGCAGAGGAAGAACAACAAAACACGGAGGTCACCCAGGCTAAGGAAGCTTCTCCAGAAGTGAAGGAAGCTCCTGCGGCTCAAGGCAAGCCGGTTGAGAAGAGCGATGCAGATCAGGCCAAGTCTTCAGATGGCCCTGCTCCTGCTGAGGCACCATCGGCTGCCGAGCTCTTATCGACGGATCTGGGGCCAGCCAAAATCATCAAGGCCAAAGGTTCCAAGAACGTCGTTGCAGGAGTGGTGACCATATGTGCCACCTTCAACAACACCTTGGTATCGATCACCGACATGCATGGCAATGTGGTCAGCTGGTCTTCTGCAGGCAAGGTAGGCTTTCGAGGTTCTCGTAAAAGCACTGCTTTTGCGGCACAGCAAGTCGCTCAGGATGCTGGTCGCGCTGCCATGGCTCACGGGCTCAAGGAGGTTGAAGTCAAGGTCAAGGGACCCGGATCGGGTCGTGAGTCAGCCATCCGTGCACTCCAAGCGATCGGTCTTGAGGTCAATTCCATCAAAGATGTTACCCCGGTTCCTCATAACGGATGCCGTCCACGAAAGAAACGTCGCGTTTAACCTTTTATTAGTATTGATATGGCTCGTTACACCGGACCCAAAACCAAAATCAGTCGCCGATTTGGCATGCCCATCTTCGGCCCATCCAAATATCTGGAACGCCGTAATTATGGTCCAGGTATGCATGGTCCCCGATCACGTAGGAAAAACACCGAATATGCCCTCGGTTTGATGGAAAAACAGAAATTCCGTTATTTTTACGGGCTTCAAGAAAAGCAGTTCCGAGCCATCTATGAAACAGCTCGCAGACGAAAGGGAGTGACAGGCGAAAACATGCTTCAAATTCTTGAAACCCGTCTGGACAACGTTGTCTACCAACTGGGATTCGCACCCAGTCGTCCAGCTGCCCGGCAAATGGTGGGCCATGGCCATATTCAGGTGAATGGAAGGAAGGTTGACATCTCCAGTTACGCTGTACGGATCAACGACGTCATCGAAGTGAAGAACTCAAGTGTCTCACGTCAGTTGGCCAACAAAAATCTCGAACTCTCCACTAGCCGTCGAGTTCCCGAATGGGTGCATCTCGATAAGGATTTCTTCAAGGGTGTGCTGATGCGATTGCCCTCTCGCGATGAAATCCAACCGATCGGTAACGAGCAGACAGTTATTGAATTTTATTCCCGCTAAACAAACCATTCAGTTATATGGGCCTTTGGGTGTTTGGGAATGCACCGATGGGCCAGATTAAAACTGTTATAAAATCATATGCCAGTAAGATTAGGTCGTTTTGAAATGCCCAAGCGGTTGACCAAGCAGGAAGACACCGCTACCGACACATACGCAAAATTCATTGCTGAACCCTTTGAAACGGGTTTCGGGCACACCATCGGCAATTCTCTCAGAAGGGTATTGCTATCATCCTTAGAAGGGGCTGCGATTACGTCGGTCAAAATCGATGGCGCCATGCATGAATTTGCTGTCGTTGATGGTGTGGCTGAAGATGTGACCGATATCGTTCTTAATCTCAAAAAGGTCAAATTCATTTCCCACTCGCGGGACCCACAGACAGTTTTGATCAGCGTCAACAAGGATGGGGCTGTGACCGCAGCGGACATCCAGCTCAATCAGAACCTGGAATTGGTCAATCCTGATCAGCACATTTGCACTTTGGACAAGAAGAAAAAATTCGAAATGGAAATGGAAGTCAAGGTGGGCCGCGGTTTCTGTCCCGGCGATGAAAACAAGAAACAAGACCAAGTCATTGGCGTGATTCCCATTGATTCCATCTTTTCACCTGTCACCCGAGTTCGTTATTCGGTTGAAAATGCGCGTGTAGGACAACGAACTGATTATGACAGCCTGATTCTCGAGGTGACCACCGACGGCCGTCTGAGTCCGGACGATGCTCTTACGCAGGCCTCGGCCATCCTTCAGCATCACCTGGATGTCTTCGTGGGGTATGATAAAAACGCCATCGAATTCGAAGAAGTTGTTGATCAGAAGGACGACGAGAAGTCTCGGATGAAGAAACTTCTCAACATGAGCGTCAACGAAATTGAGTTGAGCGTTCGTGCGGCCAACTGTTTGAACAACGCCAATATCACTACTGTGGGACAATTGGCGATCAAGTCCGAAGCCGAGATGCTCAAGTATCGGAATTTTGGTAAGAAGTCCCTCAACGAAATCAAGGACAAGCTGACA
>Ga0160423_10002387_pt1 | contig 15699 bp, 29 predicted proteins | sample CRUFie14St8metaG_FD_108191 | JGI IMG/M metagenome (GOLD analysis project Ga0160423, IMG submission 108191) | Marine microbial communities from the Costa Rica Dome - CRUD Field 142mm St8 metaG | ecosystem: Environmental > Aquatic > Marine > Oceanic > Photic zone | place: Costa Rica: the Eastern... | reverse complement strand
GGATTCTGTCCCAATCCCATCCGAATACGGGGTCCCAAATCATGCTGTTACCTCTTCAATGGTATCTACTATAATGATGTCGCAACATGTTAAGATGGTAATCTGTAACTCTCCTTCGTCTTCAAAACAAACCTCGTCAACGACGTGACATTCCGGACACTGGTAAGATTCATGCCACCCAAAGCCACTATGCGATACCATCCCAATCCCTCCATTTAGACGGGTCCAATTCTTCTTGGGCTTTCTTTGCTTGGTCTATCGAGTTATCTAATTCGTCCATAATGTCCACTGCTCGGTGAGCGACAGCAAAGGTCAACTGACCAAGAGCGTTAACCATCAACATCGTCCGTAAAGACATAGCGAATAATACTACAAGTAAAATGGCTACAAACCAATCATACATCGGCGGCCACCTCCTTAACGAAGTTATCATTCCAACACTTGTCTTTGAAAGAGCATAGTTTAGAACAGAAACGTCCGAATCCCATAGTTGGCTCTGGGAAGAATATGCCGTCTTGATACTGGTTAAGACGGTCTGCTGAGCGGTCGAATTCTTTCATGATATTTTCAAACATCTCGTAGTCTTTAGCATCACGCTTGGTCACAATGTGCTTGATTGACGGTTTTTCATGGGATGCCGTCTTTTCGATTACGACATAGTGGAATGTCATTGGCTTCTTACCCATGATGTATCCGTATACCGTAGGTTGCAGGTCAATGTCTGCTTTGACTTGATTCCATGCGTTAAATTTCTTAGAACCCGTCTTGAAATCGCCTATGTGAACCTCTCCGTCTTTACAAGACATGAGTATCTCTCCTGTCGGGAGAACCTTGACTTCTTTCGGGAAGAAATCGACATAACCACGGGCAGTAAATAGCGTGCCATCTACTTCTCTCTGGACATCTTGCTCTGGAGGTGTAGCGAATTCAATAAACGGGAATTCTCCGCTTTTTACTGCGTTAACATATCCGTTAAGCCAGCGTATGGTATCTTCATAAGCCGCTTCTATTTCTTCAGCAGATAGACGGTTTCCTTTGAAATCAAAAAACTCTTTTCCTTCTATCTCATTCGCCCAATATTGCTCTGCCATCGACAGTAGTAAGTCGTTATCGATTGCAGGAGTCTGGTGGAAATCGTATAGAGCGGCGTGGATAGTGTTACCTTGGGGAAAATAGATACCGTCTGGCTCCTTCATACGGTCTCTGTATTTGTATGCAAATTTCTGTCTGCAAGTCATCCATGTGCTCAACATGGAGTATGATGCATTAGCAAGTGTCCAGCCACTACTCCCCATCGTAAGTCACCACGAACAGACCGCCAGAGTATTGGGCCTTCGCTTTTGCGAGAGCATCTGTTATTCTTTTCATCTCTTCCTTCGTCCTGCTCATAGCAATGACTTCCGGCGGTGTCTCGGGTTCTTTGGTGTTAATCAGTATATACCACATAGTAATCTCCTTTCGTTATAAGCCAAAGAGTCATCACCTATAACCATTGCTGGGTATGTTACAGTGTCTCTTCATATCCGCATACTGAACAACTAAAGACGGCTCTCTGTCGTAGTCTTGTCCAAGTGCCACCAGTTGAGTGATACTGTGTCAATTGCAGTGTTTTCTCACCACATTCTGGGCACATTAAGTGCATCACTTTTCCTCCGACCAATCGTCTGGAATGTGTTCTCCGATTGCAGGTTCTATCATTTTATACCACAAAAAGAAAGCGACCAAAATTAGAATGCCTACGGCTACAAAAATCATTCGTTTTCACCATCCATTAATTTAGCCGCAATGTATTCTGCACCGTATCTCCGAGCGGCCTCTTCGTACCAAGACGGAGAAGGCTCATTATTAGTAGAATCCATTTTATTAGAGATGTACTTGTCAAGCAAGTAAAGGGCTATTAGAATGATGACCAAAGCATAGAGCACTAAAAACGCTAATTTCATTACCTTCCCTCCTTAATTCGCACAGCGGTATGCCGAGTCTTGATGAAAGCATTAGCGGCTTTCACACGGGCATCCTCCATACTATCTGCCTTTGCGTATGGCAACCAGCCTGTTCCTTCAGAATGACACTCGACAATGAATGTCACCGTGAAGCCTCCATTCTTTTACTGTAGCATTCAAAACACTCTATTGCTATCAACAACGGAATGAACGGGGGTGCCGCGTTAGGCATTAACTTATGACAGGTCGTACACTCAAAGTGGGCATCTTCATTTTCGTCGTACAACTTCAATTCTTCATCGTACAATTGTTGCCATTCTGTCATCATTGTGAAGCCTCCTTAAATCGTCGGTAGCCGTCTTTGAGGTTGTTGAGATATGCCGGGTGTGTCCTTTCTGCCCATCTGATAAATGCCAATGCTTCTTCGTCGCTCATTCTTCTTCGCCCCCATATACCTGCCCTACTGCCTCTGCATAATTAACGAGTGATTTGTTCGGTTCTGGGTATATCAACCGCCCCAATAGATACAACAGTATCATACCAGTTGCGCCAACGCACAATTCAGTATCCATGATGTTCCACCACCCCTATATGCTTAGCAAACTTAGGCTCATCAAATTTAACGTTATTAAGATAAGAATCGCCGTGCTGGGGACACATTATTTTAACCATTTTGAGAGTACGGTTTTCTGATATAATTAAAGTGGCAGATAACTTGCCGCATACTCTACAATATGCTTGCATTGAAGTCATTCCCTTTGAATCTCTCATTCCTCTACAACTCCATCGAGATAATCAACTACTATCTTAGCCGCCTTTGCTAATGGTAGTTGTGACATAGCAATTACTCTTACTGCTTTCTCTCCGTCTGGAGATTTTAACATCTCTCGAAGTGCCTGCCCCTTCCATTTGCCCACTGTGCACGTGGTATCTAATGCTCCTGTCTGTAATCCAGATTCGTTTTGAAACATGTTCTTAGACGTTTCTTCATCATTACCAGCACCTTGTTGGTCGTTTTCCGGGTGCGAGCCCCCGGTATGTGGTATTTCCTTTGCAACTGTAAAACTCATATTTCCAGTGTTGTGCGACAGGCCATACTTGAGAACCATATATGATTCAAACAGGAAAAATGTGTTTTCGAGAGCAGTAGCCTGCTCTTCGTTCAACCCCATCTTATTGTATGTGTCGTAAAGGCTGTCTACGAACCTGTTTTCCGCTTGTTTTATTGGCGAGTTATCTTCCATATTTCGCCACAAACAGGAGTTGTTTATAGATTATTCGGTGTTTAATCTATCATCAACTCATAAACACATTGTACGCCGAGCCTCTTCGTCCACGCCTTGGTGGAGACATACGCCGGTTACTTGCGATTATACCAAGTAGTATTGTTGCACCGATTCCCCCGATAATGAACGGACCAAGGAACCCAGTAGTAGCGTCTGCGACGGCTTCGACAGCACCGCTCTCTACGTCTACGCCTGCAACGATAGCCTGCTCTTTTACGAGTTTGTCTTGTTTTTCGATACTTCGTTGAATAGAAGAAAGACGGTCTTCTATTTCAGATAAGGTGGTTTTTGCATCCTGTATTATTTTTTCATCTCTGTTGTATTTGGATATGACTTCTTCATAGAGTTTACCGTCTACGGTCAAATCTGCTGTCGGGTCTTGCAATTTAGATTGTGCGTAATCCATGAAATTTCGAAGTTTCTTGTGTTCTTCAGTTTCGGTATCTGCTATCACATCTCTTTGCTGTTTGTAGAATTCTAACTGTGTCTGATACTCTGCCAATAATTGTTGACGCACCGCTACCGCCTTGTTAAGTGCTTCCACCCTTCCGGTTTGAGATTCATTCATTGTCCCTATAACTCTCTTTTGCTCGTCATAGAACTCTTGGAAGGAAAGGTCACTATCTGCTTTGTAGAATATCGAGTTTAGTATGTTGAGAGGTGCGTCAATAAAGACGTCAGTTACAACACTTCTTCCCCTTTCGTATACACTAAGTTTACCGTCGTTGTTTACATCTGCTCTATCCATATACCCAGCAATACCCTTGACTTCGAGGTTTAGCCTATCCTGCTCGTAAGGGGCGTAAGAAGACCCTCTTAGAGCGGCTATGTTGTTACGAACCTGTGTCATTCTTGCTCTTGAACCCAAGGTTCGAGAGATTTGATGGTTGAACATTCCTACCTTGACCATTCTACTCTCCCCTCAAGATGCTCTTACGGCTGTATATGTGGCTCCACCGTATATCAATGCCAAAGGAACCCCTATAACTGCGCCAACTGCCGCTGAACGGCCTATCTGTTTCTTAGTGCTATACTTGTTGGTGAACCCAAGTACCTTCGATTTGACGAGTGTGTCAATTATTGTTGGGGCTATTGCACCAGCAAGCACCGTTGCGAATACAATTCCACCCACCATTGCGGCTGTATCTGGTGGTGCCCCTAAATTCGAATATCCGTTTAAGTGTCCATTCATTGTTCCATGTTTCATATAATCACCCGTTAATTACTGATAGCACTCCAATAGTGCCTGCCCCTGTCAGCGCAAGTGTAGATGCTGGATGCTTGACGATAGGCATAATATACCTATCCGAAACCACATCAGCAAGTAAAATACCAGCCAGAATACCTACACTAAGGTGGGTAAACGGATGTTGAAAGAAATTAGAAATTTTCTGACCACCTGCTGTACCTAATTGCTTGAATTGGGCTACTTTAGCGGCTCCTATGGGCTTCGGATTGGGGACACTTGCCATACCGGCTGTGCGAGGAATCGAGTCTTCTACTGGCTCAAAGTCGTAATCGTCCATTTCAATGGGTTCTTCTGCGGTTTCACCCATTCGGATTTCTCCGAGACCGGGTGGTAACTTTGCTTTACCGAATTGATGTGGGACTCTATACGACATATTACTGACCTCTGGGATATACGTTTTGTGCTACGAGGACTCCTCCTCCTACTAATGCTACCGTACGGAACGCTCTGTCAAGTTTTACGTTCCTTAATGCCTTGAATGATTCTCTGGCGTATGGGAAATCAAGTCCGGCATATACAAGCAATAGTCCGGCTGTTAGACCTATCCCGAGTCCTGTAGAAGTGTTTGACATCTTATACTCTCTTAGAACGTGCTGTGCTGGTCCAGAAAGGCCAGTGTAGTCAAGCATACTGTCTTGTGGAGTATTTTTAGGCCCGGTTTCTGCGCTGACTCTTTGAGCGTCGCCCGCTACGACCATGCCGAAACTCGGGAACTTATCTTTTGTAGACGAGAATTCTTTACCATTGGAAGGGTGATATGGGGGCTGTGAGCCATTGTGTGTGGAACCAAATCCTCGCATTGTGAGGTGTCTTTGAGTCTGCGATGCGAGGTCCATTGTATCACCCGAATACGTTTGAGGTCTTGAGCCTGTCGCTACCTCGACGTAATCCCCCTTATTAGAGCATACGCACCTAAAGCCGCCGCCCCGAGAGCAGTTCCGACAAGAATAGGACCAGAAGAACCGCTCATGTCTACCTCCATGTGTTCTGTATTAGTTGTAAGAGTTAATTCGTTCAAACCAGTCTTTTGACCACTGAATGTGTGTTGTTTCCCAGATGTCCCTTTTACGTTGATAGGGACCCTCCGCACTATGTGAGAAGCATATTGACTTATTTGGTAACCCGGAACTTTTACAATAAAGCCTTTACCGAATCCTGTCACATTAGCATTAAACGGACGTTGTCTCGGGCCCAATTCTGTTATATCAGCCACATCCGGTACAACTAATTCCTGTATTCCGGGGAAAGCCTTCCGGAAAGTTTTGATTACTCCTGCTATATCATCGACATCATTGATAGTATCTTCATAGACAGTTTTAATTCCGCTCAGGTCAGTAAGTCCGTGTTTACCCAAGACGGCCATTACTTGCTCGAGTTCCCATTCTTGGTCTGTTGCTGATAGCGCACCGGAGATGCTATCTTGGTGCTTACTAATGTAAGTAGGTGTACCGTCGACGGGGATTCCCATTGTTGAAAACATGGTATTGACAATGTAATCGAATCGTAGAGGGTTAGAACCGTCTCTTATCCATGAACCTTCATTAGCCCAGTGTCCAGAAGTCAGTGCTATCATTGCATTACTATAAGCCAACCAGTCTGGAGACACTACTTGTTGAGGCACCCATTTCACCCGAGTCAAATCGCTTGTTTGATTTACCTTTACCATTTTCCCTTTCAATTTTTTCAATTCAGCGTAGACTTCTCTGATTGCAGTGTCGATATGCGCTGGTACGAGAACAATCTTTAGTTTAGAAATAATCCTTGAATTGGGATGCGGAGACGGTAAACCGTAAACTATTTGACGAGTTTCTTTAGGCATTGATTTTGTAGCAGTTGACCAAGAAAACGGGGTTTCTAATGGAGTTTGTGTTTCATAACGGCTTCTTACCCAAGCATTATGTTCTGGATTATACCGTTTGTAGTTAGTTTGCTTAATGAAGTGAAAAGGACTTCCTTCAATGGTAAGAGAGTTAAATCTCATTCCTTGTTTTGAACTTACCGCATTTCTGTACCACCATTTACTTCGGGTTGGAACAGTATCTGATTTTATCACTTGATTTGCAAATCTATTTCTCATGTAATTCAAGTTTATTCGTCCACCCGTTCTCGCTGGTACTCTAAAATACGTGTCAAAAGTGTGCATGCTATTTGGAGAAAGTAATATCTTGTACCCATCGGGGCCGGGTTCCGGGTACATAACATCGCCCGGATAAGCCATCACGGTTTCTGTCACCGCTACAAATCGATAACTTGTTTGTGTGGAGGGAGGTAACTTACTAAAGTCTGCTCCTGCCGCCGCTATTTTTTGGTCTTCAATTTTAGAAGCAATGTATTTGTCGATTTTGGGATTGTTACCGCTTTCCACGTCCATGAGGTAAGGAAAATACTGTTTCAAAGAAATTATTGCTGTACCGGAGGGTGTACCTTTAGGAAAAATAAAGATAGCAGAGGCACGGTCTGATGGTGCGCCTATTTCAGCGTCAACGGCAGTGATTTCTCCAAAAGTACCACGAGTACCCATCACTCTACTTACTACACGATATTTGGCGTGGGTAGACCAAAATGTAAGAGGGTCAGAAGTTTTAGAATATGCTTTAGCATAGAAAAGGATTATTTTGCCAATATTGCGGAATCCTTTAGATTCTGAAGCGGCGAACCAGCCCGGGTGAAAAGATTTGTCTGTAATCAACACTAACTCGGTGTTATTCCCAAAGTTACCCACCCGGCTGTCTGTAATCAAAAGAGAAGCGTTCGGGAATAATTGGTATGTTTTCGCTGTAAGTCCACCGTTTTCTGTTCTACCCGAAAAGGCTAAATTGAGTATACCATATTCAGACATAGCCCAATCTGCGACAAGCATTTTTTCAAGGCCCTTATTCATAGTCGTGTTCGGCGGTATAGACGGTGCGCTACGCCAGAACAAAGGTGTAAGGATGTCGAGCAGAAGTTGACCGCCATTCCACTGTCTTGGGTCATCGCTATTTACTCCATAATTTGCAAAATTAAGCGGGGATGGAACGAATTCCCCGGTCTCGTAGTTGTATTTTGTATTTGTTTGAGTTACAGACCTAAGAAGTGACGCAGACGGGGTCTCTCCTTTAACAAGAGATTCTACGGCAAGTTTCTGGGCGTCTGTTTCTGCTTGAAACACTGTTGCATGATACTGCTTCATTTTGATTACTAATGTAACGATTCTACTGGCAGTTTCGGTATCGGGTCGGTTCATGCCTACGTATGTTTTTGCAACCTCTACAAGAGCATTGTAATTATCCATCGCGGTAGCGTACGCTGTCTGTTCTTCTGCCGAAGATTCATCTGGTAAGTCTTGAGGCTTAACTGGCATAGTAGGTCCCATTACGACAGCAATAGCAGTATTCATTGATGTAGCGTTACCCAATTGAGTGTTTCGGAATTGATACATCATGGAGCCAATATAATCCTCTCCGAATTCTTTCACCAGATAGGTCTTAAACGGAATACATATTGAAGTTACAGCCATTTGCGTACTTTTCCAAGTGCGCCTTGCAGTCAAAGCCTCTGTCTGCTTTGCTCTCCAGCGTTGTTGTAGGGAAGTTTCGGGAAACTCGGGAAGGACCCGAGCATTCACTTCTGGAAACTTCACCATTTATACCGCCTCAATATTGGGACGGCGTTTGTTGGTATCCCATTTGGGGCTGAGCAGGTGGCAATCCAAGAGTTCCTCGGATAAGAGAAGCACCGAAGCCGCCTATCGCTCCCCCTAATCCCGGTCTCTGTGGTTGCATCATTTGCTGTTGCATCATTTGCTGTTGCATCATTTGCTGATTCATTTGTTGATTCATGCCCTGTTGCATCATACCCATGCCTGCGGCGTTGATTTGTTGCATCGCTTGCATATCCGCCTGTGACACCTCTGCCTGCATTTGTTGTAGTGGGACTGCTTTTGCTATGGCCGCATCAATGTTTTCCTGTGTAATCGTAGAATATCCTAATTCCACAGCCTTTGTAGCGTCTACTTTGAATTGCGGAATCATATCAGAAGAGAACATATTATACAGTTCTTGACGTACAACTAAACGGAAAACTTCGAAAACTTCTTTGATGAATTGTGGGTAATGAAGGAAGAAAAGAGACACTTCATTAGGGTGGGTAGCCATAAGGTTATAGAACATTTGAACTTGATTTTCGTTGCTCATTCCACCCGTAACCTTGTCGAGCATACTCATGCCAACTCCAGCGAGCCCGGAATCTTGAGCCGCTTGAGCGAATAGTTGCTTCTGTTCGGGGGCAAGAGCCCCATTAGCACCATTTGGTGTTAACCCGTTATTAGTCTGATTGTTATTGCCCCATAGTCCCATGTAAATCACCCGATGAAGAATACACTTAATTCACTTGCGCTCCTTCTGATGTAGTTTCGTATGCCTTGCCGTCCATAGTATCGGCCCTTTCATAAGTAGCGTTGAGCATCCTATTATCAAATACAAGCATAGTCAAATCGTTTTCTCCCGTAACAGGATTCTTGTAATGTATTATTGGTATTCCATCTTTTTCGGCTTCCATGAATGCTTCTGACCATTTATTCAATAGCGGATTAGTTTGCACTACTTCTTCCCGACGAATAGGAATAAAGGATACGCCCTTCTTTTTCATTCTCTTGAAGAATCCTTTGTCGTTTTCGGCATTTTCCTGTTCTATCCATTGTAATAACAAATGGTACAGTTGCATGTGTTGTGGGCTGTATGTCCCAACAAGAGGGACACCTGCTCCCGGTAGTACCTTTGAATATGGAGTGAATAGGTCTGGTCGATATTTATCCCACAAATCTCCATAGGACAAAGCAGAGCAATCGCTTCCTGTCACCACACAACGGTTTGAATTGTTTCCGTATCGGAATCGTGCTCCTCCAATAAACGGTAAAAGCCCGAAACCCGGTATGGCAAACCAACGCTTTTCTGGTTTTAGAGCCTTTAGCGCATTTTTAATATTTCTTCTACGGTCCTTTACGGGGTCGCCTGTGTCCGAAAACTCCCATTCTACTACAGGTATGACGGCATTATAGCCCATTTGATTGTCGTTTTGTGGGAGTTGTTCCATCATTTTTAGAACACGTTCTTCTTGAAATGACATGATATCGCCTCATCTATCCCAGCATACACAAGCAAATCAATGAATCGGTCATAGGTCCATCAATCCTTTGAATATCGCATCATCTACATTCCAGCCTATTGACGCGGCACAAGCATCTACTCTAACAGGTATGTTTGCTTCTTGAAATTCATACAAAGTCTGACGAAAAGCATCGAATATAGAATGACGCACAATGAATCCCTTTTCCCACAGTTCATATGCTTCTTCATCCATCCAAAGGTCGGCTTTATTCATCAGTATAATTACCCTTCGAGGCATGTATTTTCGTTGAAATATTCGCTTTAATCCGAGACCTTTTGGTCTTGTTTGATTACGAAGCGAATTCACAAGGTACGACAAAGCAACTTGATTTTCAGTGTTTGAAACATCTTCTAAATGTCGATGGTCGAGGATGACAACTATTGTCTTAACTTTCCTTTGCCACATGTCCTTGAGCCAAGAAGACTGATATTCGACGTGCCCTCCTAAGTCTCTCGACACCACGGTTCTTCTCAAACCTTGACTACGGATTCTTTTGGCTGTCGGTTCTGGCATAACATACCCTTTTCGCTTTTTACGATGATGAGTGCGTTCCTCTTTACCAAGTGGCCTCACTTCACCTTGAGTGGTCAACTGCCTATCGAGTGTTGTTTTACCGGTCATGGATGCCCCGTACACTCCTACTGAATGTTGAACAAATTGTCGAGAACTTCTGATTACTTCCCACATACCGTGGGCGACAAGTATTTCCCCCGACGCCATTTAATCACCCGAATACTCCGGTGATTATCCACCCAAGTATACCGTTGTAATCGGTGAACAGGTTAATCGAGTAATCGGTTATTGCGACAGCGCATCCGGTAGCAGTAGACCATAAAGCGGTGTAGCCAATATACTTCCACCGCATTATACGGAGATGCCAAGTGATTCCTTCATTAGCGTATGTTTGCTGAGAAACCATTGCTTCTCTTTGTTCATCGTCACTATTTCTAAAAATACTATATCCAAGAGGCATCATACATCCCCCAAAAACGGTGTAAAGTCTATTTTTATCTTCTTGTCGAGCGCATTATAATTGGTATCTGCTAACACCCAAAGAAGTTTAGTGACCTCGTCTATATGATGCACACCCCATTCCTCGTGGTATTCGAGGAGCATGGAACATGTTTTAGAAAGAACGTCGACGAAAGTGCTGACATCGATGGTTTTTTTATTAGTCGTGGTGATGACAACGTCCCCCTTTAGTCCTTATCTTGCACGGTGTCCCTGCCTTAGTTAATGCCCCACACATCACACGTTCGCGTTTATCTCTTCCATTTGGTTTGCTTTGATGATTTCCTTTTCTTCTCGGGTCCCCGATGGTTGCAAATTTAAGATTTGATTCTGGTGACTTGATTGGAAAGATGCTCGGCCATCCGGAAGAGTGCCATTTGGTATCGAGGAAACCGTTAGTTTTGGACCTATTGGGAGACCCATTATGTCCATCCTTCCCAACCCCACATCTTGCGGAGTCAGGGCCTTCTGTTGTTCTTGTGGTTGGGCCCCAGACACTTGCGCCATCGTCGCCATTATCTCGGCCAGTTTGTTTCCCAAATCTGCGTTTTCTTGGGCATCTATTACGCCATCCGAGTTATATTCAGAGTAAGTCTGTTGAAACATCGATAGTTGTTGTGCTAAAACAGTCTCTAACTGCTTCTTTTCCTGTTGGAATTTAATCATGGATAATCTTCTCTTGTTCGATTGCCTCATACGGCGCAGGTTCTTACGATGACTGTTTGAATCCTCAAAACCGGCCCTGTAAATGAAATAAAATCCTGCTTGCAAAGCAAAGGATGCAGTGAACCAAAAAATCAACGCTTCGTATAATGTGTTGAATTGTGACCACTCCCACCGCTCATAAAGTAAAATACAAAGGGAAAGGAACACTGCCTGAAACAAAAAAGTACCAAGTAGCCTTAATTCGTGTTCTCTTTGCTCTTCTCGAGCAACCATATGTGCTTCACTCAACTCACTATCGTTGTTTAGTATGCTCCCGACAAGAGGGTTTGTCATCATTCCAATAGCATCATTTTTTTGTCTCATCTCTAAACAACTCCATCAAGCCAATGACCTCATGTTTTGGCATGCCCTGTGTGTGACCTATAATCAACTCTCCGGTCTCCGGTATTAAAATTAGGTTCACGCACCTAACAGGTAGCACCGTCATATGGTTAAGAATAGCATGTACCCTGTCTGTGGTCGTCATCTGGGGCTGTTCGGGTGCATTCTTTTGGTCTTCTTTCGCTTCTACTTCTTGCTTTTTTTGTTCTTCTTTTTCCTCTGTCATATTATCACATTCCAAATTCGTCTGGTTCCTTCGCGGTAACAATGTTATCTATGCGAAGTATCATGCATGCGGTGTCTGTTGCGCCTTGAACGGCGGTATGAACCACACGCTTCGGTTCGATGACTGTCCTGTCAGCAGACAGGTCGCCTTCAAAGGCATCAATGTATGCCCCATGGTCTCCGTTAGCATGGGCTACACGGAGTTTGAGTAAACTATCAATAGGAGACAGACCGCAGTTTTCTGCAAGGGTGGCAGGAATAATCTCTAATGCCTCTGCATAAGCCTCTACTGCTAACTGCGCCCTACCTCCTACGGAGGCCGCAAAGTCCTTGACTTGTAGTGACATTGACATGTATGCGCTTCCTCCTCCAGAAACAATGGCGTTGTCTTTGTGAGCGATATGGACTACACCGACAGCGTCATCCAAGGCCCTCCCAATCTCGTATGCAAGGTGTTCCGTTGGTGCGAATACCATGATACTCGATACTTCACTGTTTGGGACACCATTAAAGAACAATAGTGGGCGTGGAGATAAGTCGAATTTCTTCTCCTCTACCGAATCACACTCTCCAAGGTCTGCCGGTTCGATGTCGAGAGCGTTGCTTACGATGGTAGCATTGGTAGCCACTGCTACGGCTTCGAGGTCTGATGCCGCTACTCTGCGTGCGGCGTATACTTTGTTTCGAGCAAACACATCCGCTACGGCTGGGTCGATGTCCTTCATGGACAAAACCACGTTTGCCCCAGAATCAATGATTTGTTGTGCAATGGTAGCCAACTCTGTTTTCTTTTCCTCGAGGTATTGGGATGCCAATGTAGGGTCGTTAAATTGCATATTGACCCCTTGTCCCAATGAAGGAACGGTCAATTCGCAGTCAAACAGTGCAACCTTGGCACCAACTACTGCTTCGGGCATGGAATGAATCATCTTCGATTTGTCAACAATACAACCATCGGTGAAGAATGAATCGGAAACAGGTGCTCCCGGTCGGACTACGATGTTCACATCGTTCGGAGAGGAGCGTGTAGCCGCTTCCACACAGAGAGCCGCAAGATGGTCTCCGTCGTCTTCTGCTGACTTTCCTGTCATTGCGGTCAACGCTACGTCATTAAGTGCCTTTCCTGTGTTCTCTGTGATGGTGTCGAGGTGTGCAAGTGCTTTCTTTGCCGCTTGCTTGAAACCACGCACAATCATAGTAGGGTGGATTCCTTTTGCAAGTAGTTGTTCTGTTTGCTTCATTAACTCACCAGCGAAGATAACGGAGGACGTTGTCCCGTCATAGCATTCTGCTTCCTGCGCTTTTGCGACTTGAATAATCATTCGAGCCGTAGGGTGTGTAATGTTAACCGTCCGGAGAATCGTAGCACCGTCATTTGTAACGGTGATACTACCATCATTTGATACCAACATCTTATCCATGCCCATTGGTCCAAGGGTAGACCGGACAAGGTTTGCAATCTCTTTTGCGGCAATGATGTTTACTTCTTGCGCTGTGACTTTTTGACCTTCTTGGGTCGCATCTGTGACGTCTGCCATGAAGTGCGTAGGTTTCGTATCAGCCTTAAACGAGATGACGCATACGCTTAGGGCATTAGAGCACCTTCGATGCCCTCATTGAGACGGTAAAAGAGTTTCTTTTGATGTTCATTTACCTCTATCATGTGTTTGTCCTTGACTTTTGCGTCCCACAATTTCAAGAAATGTTTCTTTGTTTGAGCGAGGGTATGTGTGTCAAGATACCGTAGAAAATATTCGCAAACGACAATCAACTGGCTGTTTAGACCGACCCATTGGACTTCAGCAGACAATTCGTCGTACCCCCACTTGTCACGATACATCTTGCGCCCTACAATGCCCTTCTTCTTGTCGTCAAGGTATTCCCGAGTAATCGAGTGTTTGTATTCTTTAATGGCGAGTTTCAAAGCCTTCTTTGCTTGTGTGACCGAGGTGGTACCCTCGCCGACTATCTTCGACATTTCTAAAGAACCCATCAGATGTCACCTGCCTCTTCGAATCCTTCCATGGTCTTCAAATGTTCGTAGGCTTGCGAGATTGGGTTTCCATCTGCTTCGTCGGTCAAATCGACCTTCATCAAATATTCAGACACAAACACCGGTTCTTTCTTTTGCTTGCGTGCGGCACGGTCATAATAGTGCTCGACGGTATACTTTAGGTACCATCTACGCTTACTTTCTATCCATTTCAAACGACCTTCTGAAATCTTATGATATCCTTGTTCAAGCGTTACTCCCGATGGGGCTTCTATATTGTTTACCAATGCCATTTAACTCACCACAATAGGACCTTTGAAACACCCGGCGAAAGGCATTTTCTAATTTGGAATATGTTCTTAACAACTTCTGGCTCCTTAATCGTCTCAATTACAATTGCTATCCGGGACCCGTTAACACGAGGAGTCTTTTTCTTGGCCTTTAGAAACCCATCTTTACCTATACTTCCCACGTTACCCATTAGTAGTGATGTCTTGATTTTTGCAAAGCCTTCTTTTGCCACCCATTGTAGGGAAGGGTCATATTCATCCACTCTTGTAGAAATGCCAATAATAGGATAGCCTCCTATCACTATTTTACCATCCAAGACGGAAACCCCGTAACCGGAGCGGTCCTCGTCGTCTGGGTTGCCATCGTGCCATTCAAAGGCATACTCTACAACACCGTCGCCTTTCTTTTTTGGCACTTCTACGGTGCCAACGAATCCCGTCTTGTAGGGTGGCGAGAATGGGTCCATATGTTATTCCATGTTCGCATAGGACATGAATGAATCGGAAACTTCGTGCTTTCTATCAAGAGTTAGCGAAATTTCGTAACGCATTTGTTTTTGTATTCTTATTATTGATAATAGTTTGTTCGTCTTGGGTTTTAGTGTTTGCTTTCAGGACCTTTTTGCTTAGCCTTGTGCTTTGAAGTGCTGACAAATCTGCCTTGCTGTGCAATTCTTCTACCATCTCTTCGACATGAGTCTGTAAAGGATGGCTTAATACTCTGGCCCCTTTAGGGTTATTTTCGTAGTTTATTGTCTTGTAATCTCTAACAATTAACTCTGTGACTAATATGTCATGGTATAATACTTCCATCTGTTCATCGGATAGTTGGCCTATTTTCTTACTCTTGGCTTGTTTTTTGAAATAGTTCTCGCCCGCTTTTGTCAAAAATTTTACTTTAAAACTCATATTATCACCTCATAATGCTCCCGGTAAACTTCCCCAGAATCCCATGGCGTCACAGTAGCCTGTGTATTTGTTAATCATGGCGGTTTTATAGTCTGAGTAGTTCATACTGTTATCAGTACACCACGTATCAAACCACATCACATTCCAATGCGAGTTGGCGGGAGGAGTCCAAGTTTCTATGTCTGCTTTAATTAATGTAAACCTATTATCTTTAGCGCAATGAGGCCACACCAAGTCTATTACATCTTGTGAATTTTCAATAATGGTTACAGAATTAATGTTAGGTGCGTTGATTAAAAATTCATTCACCATGCCTATACCTAATCCGCCAATTAATACATCTCCCGTGGCATAATCCCATAGCCATTGATGTTCCCTATACTCTCCTTCAGAGTCTTGCATGATAGGCATGGGACAGCAATCTTTGATTAGAACACAATAGTTAGAATGGGCTTCGTTCTTAATTTCAAGATACATTTGCCATTGTCTGTCTGTTGTTTGATTTGTATAGTGCGCTATTTCAAAATCACCAGACGTACCAGTGGGAATATTAACTTGTATTCTTGTCATATTTATTCCTCATGTAAAATTGATTGTC
>Ga0160423_10002386_pt1 | contig 15700 bp, 15 predicted proteins | sample CRUFie14St8metaG_FD_108191 | JGI IMG/M metagenome (GOLD analysis project Ga0160423, IMG submission 108191) | Marine microbial communities from the Costa Rica Dome - CRUD Field 142mm St8 metaG | ecosystem: Environmental > Aquatic > Marine > Oceanic > Photic zone | place: Costa Rica: the Eastern... | reverse complement strand
TGGTCGGCTTGTACTTCGTGGCCAGCAATTATAAAATATTCGTGCTTATTTGGATCAGACTTTACATGGTAGGCTGGAGTACAGAATAGGTTTACAGTGTTTCCCTCATCGTCTAAAGATATACCAGGAGTACCAAATACTACAGGGTACAGTTTTCCTCCAGCTGTGTCCTGGTTGTGATTTGGGAAAGTGGTTTTATCTATTACCTGGCTCCCTGGTATAATTTGCCTGTTCGATTCGTAGGGCTGGCGCTCCAGAGTAAAACTACACAGCTCTGGAGGCTCCTCTGGATCTCCAAATACTGGGAGCTGTACAAGTCCATCTAATAAAATGATTCTCTCAAGGTTTTGTATTTCTCCATCTTTCTCCAGAACATAGAAAAAAGTACCTCTGGCTCCCTCCAGGGTTCTACCTTTTCTCCACTCTGCCACCATATCCAGTCCTATAAAGGCCACTTGTACCTGGAGGCTGTTGGCCTCTACATTCACTCCTAATACCTGGCTTGTCTGGTTGTATGAGAAGTCTCCCAGAGTACCCTGGTATTGGATTCCATCATACTCCACAGGTTTACTGGAAAAATACCATTTTTGTCCATTCCAGTCTAAATCCAACAGAAATATTGGTATTGAACCAGCCAATTGGTCTGTACTGTACCTCATTAGATTAACTCCCTAATTACCATACTGGCCACTCTGTAGAGTTCTCCAGCTCCTGTACCTGTAAACTCATCTCCTAAAACATGCTCTATACTGATCTCTCCCTGGATAGAGCCTAATACCTGGCGCTCTCTCCTGTTTATTATCTGGGAGGTGTTCCTGGATATTTTTGGCAAGAATACCAGGGGCTGATCTTGACCATTACAGAACCTGGCTACTCCCATCATGGTGGAGGGTGTAGAGGCTGGCGCTCCAATTGCTACTCCTCCAGTGTGGAGACTGTAGTACCCTGGATCTGGGTTAGTGTCGTACAAATCGCTGGTATCCACTCCATCTGTCCAGCCTATTCTGTACACTCTGGCTCCAGGATTAAGATTACGTACCAGCTCCTGGCCATCGTTTGTAATTTGGGCTGTGGTTCCAGGTTCAAATGTAATAGAACGTCCTCTGGAGTATTGCTGTGGTACTACTACAGCTCCAGCTACAAAAGAGCCAATTGTAAAAACATTCTCTACTGTTTCCTGGGCTGATATGATTATTTTAATAGCCGCTATGTCTGGGGTTAGACTTCTGATTACTGTACAGCTCCTTGGTACCAGGTACGCTGTCCCAGTTGTATGGTCTGATGTGGTAGCGTCATCTAATATCAGAGCTGCTCTTTTTCTGTTGGTTCCAGCGTCCAGGGTTCCCTCTGTATTTGTTCTAACTTTTTTCGCTTGTACTGTTACTCCATTGTCCAGGAGTAGAGTCCAGTCTTTACACTCGTTAAAGTCTAAAAACTCTCCATTTGCTACTGTGGAGTAAACTGTATTACCCTTTCTCTCAAATGTAAAACCTCCTCCAATATCGTTGTCAAATGAACCCAGAGAAGTCCAGGAGCTGGTGGCCTGTCTGTAGTATTGTAATTCAAATGTACGAAAGTTTATATTGGATAGATGGACTCCCAATATACTGTTTCCAATTGTGCTGTCCTGGTTCTCTTGTAATGTTGTGTCCAGGTATAGCGCTATGGTTTGGCTGCCTGTATCCGCTGATCTCCAGGCTACTCTGGGACTCCTGGAGGTTCCAATAAACATGTTACGAATAGGATTTAGAGCTGTCTCTTTTATTTTGTACTGATCTCCATAGTATCCTGGTGAATCGTAGGTACTGATCTGGACTCCGCTCCCCAGGTATGCTGTCTTTCCCTGGGGTGGGTACAGGTGGCTCTGTAATCCCTCTGGATTTGGTGGCTCCTGTTCCAGCTGTAATCCTGTGGAGGCTCCATAAGAAAAATGAAACTCAAACCATTTAGACACTAAATCTAGCACTCCTCCAGGAGCTGATAAGTGTCCAAATCGTACTCTGGTGTCTGATGCTGTGGCTCCAGAGGAGAGACTACCAGAACCCAGAGAAATCCATTTTTTCTCTCCAATACTCGATACTCTATACCAGGCTCTGGCCTTATTGTTTACCACTGCCAGGAGTAGCTCTATCCCTCCTCTGGTGTCTACACTTGCCTGGGCTAATTGACTTGTACCATAATCATCAAATAAAGATACAGCTGATGTAGTTACATATATGGATACTTTTCTGTCTGTAGTCTGTACCTGTATTCCTCTCCCTTTGTCTACTTCTCCAGCTGTAGTGGCTAATAATCTTGTCCTTATTATTACTCCCTCCTCTAACCTGGTATTAAACAGAGGACTCTCTACATATACTGATTGGGTAGGAGTAGAATCAAATAGAGTATCGGTGGTGTTTTGGGTAATGGTTCCAGTACCTACTCCAGAGTAATAGCTGGACTGATCTGGGCTGTTGTATGGAACCCAGGTAATATTCCAATTGGCTCTTTCCTGGAGCTGTGGGTATTCTGTTGTGGCTGGGAGGTTTATGGTACTCCAGCCTCCCAATTCGAATACATGGAGTCCACCATAATTATGGGAGCCTGTAAAGTCGTAATTATGAAACAGAAACTGTTTACCCTGGCCAGAACAGCCGCTAATCTCTGTGGGTTGTATCGCGCTATCTCCAATACTGTACAGTATAGCCTGGGCTGGTATAAAACTGGCTCCCTGGCTATTGTGACCATAAAAAGTCCAATTCTCTCCATCTTCTGAGAAAATAAGGAACCATCTAAAATCTACTCCTGTATCTACGTCTTTATAGACTCCATAATAGTTTCCAGCTGTGTCTACCCAAATACTCTGGAAACCGTCCTCTAAAAATCCATGTGTGCTGTTCACTTTTGATATAGAAAATTGGCCGTTTACTACTGATTGAGTGGCTCCAAATCCCAGCGCTCTGTCCAGGGGGGTGGTAGAGTTTTCCAGAAAAATAAACTCGCTCTGATCTGTGTTGTCGATATAGAATACCTGGAATTGGCCATTACGTACCACCATGTCTATAGAGAAATAGGGATTAGCTCCAGAGGTGTTTCCTACGTGTATAAAAGAGCAACCATTATCAGTACTGGAAAATTGGTATACCAGGTTCTGAGAAGTGAGGGAAGTATTAAAAGACGTAACATTAACCAGGAGTAATATCTGGCCTAGACTCTCAGCTATACGGATTCTTTCTATCCTGGCTCCGTCTGCTCCAGCTCCAAATGTTCCAGAACCATCTATATCATTTTCCAGGAGTCTCCTACTCTGGAGGCTCCAATTGGTACCATCGTGGCTCCTGTATGATTCCAGGTTAATCCTATCGTTACTGTCTACTTTTGAGAACACAGCCAATATACTCCCATCTCCCAGGATTGTTAGAGAACCCTTTAGAGCTATACTGGTACTGTCCTGTCCAAAAATCTCAGCGTTGGTTATGGTTCCATTCAAATCACGTTTGTATACAAATATTTTTTGTGTGTTGGTTATACTCGTATCCTTTCTCTCTACCAGTACCAGCTGTTCTCCTGTTGGGAGTGCTATAGCCTGGAGGAGATTATTCGTAATTAGAGGAGTAGAGCTACCTGTAATAATGTAGTCCCAGCGTGATATAGCTCCAAATCCATCAGCTCCATAATATTGGGTATCACTTTCCAGTTTCCAGCCAAATCCAGCCTTTCCTATTCCTCCAGCTTTAATGGTCTGTATGTCCAGAGGTTCTGTAGCTGTAAAGGAGCCAGTACTGGTTAGTCCCAGGTCTGTATCCATTTGTGGCTCTGGTACGTCTGGGTATGGATTCTCCTGGCTGTAATTGCTTTGTGCGTTCCAGATATGACTGGTGGAAAAAGGCCAGGGTAATAAAAATCCTCTAAGGTCTTCTGGGCTGTTATCGGTTGCCATGGATACCTCTTTGATAGTGAGAGTGTAAGTGTAAGTGAAAGTGAAAGTATGAAAGTGTAAGCGATATAATTACAAATCGCTAATATCTCCCAGAGCCTCGTGGTAGGTTTTTCTGGAGTCGCCTGGCTGATTTGTTATATCTGTCCAAATGCTTAAAGGGTGAAATTACAATTACGCTGGGTTCCATTCCTAATCCATTCTGTAGCCTGTTGACTCCATTTGTTCCCAATTGTCTGGTGGTGTTTCTGTCCAGTACTGCCTCTCCGTCTAAAAGAGTTGTAATTTTTTCGTCTGGTGCTGTGGTCGCTCTACCTCCTACAATCCCTCCCATGTGCATGGGTGGAGGTGTCGATAATACCACAGCTGCCTGGGCTGCTCCTCCAGCCGCTATAATTGGAACCGCTACTGGAGCCAAAACACCATAATCAGCTGGGGCTCTTGCGATAGCTCGCGCTGTACTGATCGCTATATCTGCCAGGGCTGCCGCTTGTTGGATTCTGAATAAACCATTAATCAGCTCTTTGTTTTTGTTACCCATGTTCTCCAGAAATTGGGTAGCGCTTGTTCCAAATGTAGCCAGTCCCTGGAGGCTCGTATTTATACCAGCCTCTATCTGTTGTCTGGCTAGTTTCTCCATATTCTGTAATTCTTTGGTTTCCTGGAGTCGTAATTTTTTCCTGGCCTCCGCTTGTTTTTCGTGTAGCTCCTGGATTTCTGCCTGTCTCTCCAGAGTTACCTGGTGTTCTCTGGTGTCTAGTTTTGCCAGGTTCTCTGTGGCTGTGGCTCTGATCTTCTCCAGCTCTACCTGGTCTTTTTTGGTCTTTGCTGTTTTCTCTGCCAGCTCCAGACTATCCTTTATTTGTTTCCTCTGGGCTTTGATGTTCTCCAGCTCTTTGTCTGATAATGCGTTGATCTTTTCGAGGGGAGCCAGTCTATTTACGTTGGATTGAAATATAGCCTGTTCCAGTTGCTGTTCTGTCTGCTTGAGCATGTTTAATCCAGCCTGGAGGTCTTGTAGTCTCTTGACTGCTCTGGCTCTTGCGTCTGCTCTGGCCTTTTCTTTTTTGGCCTCTTCCTCCTGGGCTTTCCTTAATTCCTCCTGGAGTTGTAAAAGCTCTTTTCTAGCCTCAAACTCTTTTTGTCTTCCCTCTATGATTCTGTCTCTAAATTTGTTTTCTGTAGCCAATTTGTCTAATACTTTACCCTCTAATCGGTTCATTTGGGCGGTTTTTGCTACAATATTACTGGATAGAGTCCCTCCATGTGCTTTAACTTTGTTTAACGAAAGAGCTATATTTAGGGTTTTCTCTTCTTCGTCTGTTAGTGTTGTATTGACATCTCTGGCCTTTCTCACCAGAGCCAATAGAGCTTTTTCCTTAGCTATTAATTTATCCTGTGTTTCTAGGTTGCTTTTTAGTTTTCCCTGTATCGTATCTTTGGCTTTTGCTATATCAGCGTCAACTTGTGACATGTTACCAGTTAGCACAGCCAGCGCTCTTGTAGCGTCTTTGTAATCTCCCACAACAGAGGAAACCACACCAGCCTGGGTTTCTATTTTATTTTTTACGTCTTCAACTGCCTTAGCCACTCCCTCCTGGATTTCTTTGGCCTTTCGTGACTCTGCTGTGAATACAGTATAGGCTGCCGCTGCCGCTGCCAGGGTTCCAATAACAGCTAATACTATTGGATTACCTGTAGCCATACTCCTGGAGAGACTTCTAAACGCTTGACCAGCCAGACCAATTTCCATGGCCATACCAGCCAGCTCTGGGTTTATTCCTCCTACAACATCCTCCAAACTACCTAAGGCCGCTCCCATATCTCTACTCTGCGCTCTGGCGCTCTTTGCTGATTTGGCTGCTTTATCAAATCCTTTAGCCATTTGCCTGGTGGCTTTTGTGCTGGCTTTGGCTGCTTTTTTGCTCGCTGCCTCGGTCTGGCGTAATTGCCTATTCAAAGCAGACACCATTTTTTTGGCCTCCGCCTCTGTCATTCCTGGGATTTGCTTTAGGTTGTTAAGGAGCTGCTTGAGATCGGCACGTACGCTTACCTCCACACTACGATTTACATCAGCTGGCATATCTTCTCCTGGGGTGTGAAAGTGAAAGTGAGAGTGAAAGTGAAAGTGAAAGTGTAAGTGAAACCATATTACCAGGAGTACTCTATTTTATGAGCTTGGTAATTTCATTAGCTAAAGCCTCCGCAATTGGATCAGCCAATTTTTTTACTGGTTTCCATAATAACTCATTTGATACCCTGGCTCCCAGAGGTAAGTCTATCTTGGTATTTACTCCAACTTTTATAGCCCAGGCGTACTCTGCTGTATTTCTTATAAACCCAGAAACAGAACCATCAGAAATATCCAGGATTATACCCTGTTCTAATTTGTTTTTTGAATCTCCAGATTTGGATTTATGGAATCGTACAGGCCAGTCTTTATACGCCTCCTGGTATATATTATCTATTGCGTTTTCTATAGTCTTTTTGGTTTCTGGAGCCAGAGAATCTAATGTTTTCTCGATACTTTGGGCTAACTCTGGGGATACCTCAGCTGTGGTACTCCCAGACTTTACTCTAACTTTTTTGGCCATACTTCAGCTCCTTTTTTTCCCTCGCCTTTTTTATGATTCTCCTTTGTTGCCTGGTTTTCCTTTCCTTGGTCTGTTCCTCTGTCTCTGTTTCCAGGAGGTAATCAGCCAGGACTATCCTCTGGGTTTCTGTGTCCAGGCTACTGTACCAATTTGGTTGTTGGTTCCAGAACCTGGATACACGTAATTCTAACCTCTGGTATTGTCCTGGCTTGGTTCCAAAAAATCCATAGTCTCCTCTAATTCCTCCTCTACTGGGAGTTTTTTACTCATTGCTAGGAGGCAAGTACTACCACACTCATATATTTTAGAGCTGGTTATACCATACTCCAGGAGTCTATCCAGACAAATGTGGCCATACTCTCCAGGCTTATGTATTGCTGGTCTGTATTTGGGTAATTTGGCGTGGTGGTCTATACAGACTCCAATAGCTCCAGCTGTTACCCTGGCCAATTGTGCTGGCTGTTCTGTAGAGGTTGCCCAAATTGTGACAAACTCCAGGCAAGTGGCTAACCCTGGAGTGTCTAAGTCCAGGGTTCCCAATTTGCCCAGTTTTATTGTTTCTTGTTCCATGTCGTCTCCTGTTTTACATTTCTATGGTTATGTGGCCTCTGCGTACGTAATACCACCATAACAAACAAATTCCAGGTTTAGCGCGGTAGGATCTCCCTCTGTAATTGAGGCTCCTGTTACTACGCATTTGGAAAGAGTGGCGCTGTGGTCTGTACTGGTTAATCCATCTGGAGCGCCATCTACCTCATATTTGATATCGATGGTATAAAACTCTACTCTTGGAGTACCTGTATCTCCTGTGGAGGTGTTTCCAGAGTACGCTCCTGTCTTGTTTACAAAGTCCAGGACTGATCCAGCTGTGGAGCTGGTGAATTGTCGAAAGTGTACAGAGAAAGAGCCAGAGCTGGGAGCCTCTGAGTCTCCCTTTCTGATATTTGTTAGTACTCCTCTGTCTCTGATAATCGTTTGAGCCTCTTTTGTGGGTAGACCATTGAAAGAAAAATTACCATCTTCGTAGGCTATCTCCAGGGTATTTGTGGCTCCAGAGTCCATTAGGGTTAATTTTCCGTCTCTTCTGATTTTGGGTATTACGCTGTAACTCATCTTTATTCTCCTATATGGTGATACGCGGTTAATTCTAGCTCTGTTATTACATACTCCAGGCTATCTGTAAAGTTTCTTGTAGTCCTGTTATATTCCAATTGTAATCCTTGCCTGGTGGTCTGGTAGTCTCCCAACACAGCCAGGAGTACCTCCTGTTCTGAATCCATCGAAAGACCATAATCTATTACTACACTGTGTGGTCGTAATCTATACGCAAATCGTATTTTTACAGAGCTGGATAGGTAATATGGATTTCTCCTGGACTGTCGATCAGTCTTCGCTATACTCGACGTAATAGATACTCCATATCCTTTGTGGGCTACAGAGTTTTGGACTCTCCCCAGGTACTCAGCTGGAAATGGTACCTCTTTGAATCCTGTTACGGTTCCAACCTTATCAGAAACTGCTGTACGTACCTGGGAGACTTTGATACTCATTTAGTATCTCCTCAAATATCTATATGGAGCTGTACCATTCAAATAGATTACAGGCTGCCTGGCGTTCCTGGCGTTTGGATCTGTCGCTTTGTTCTCGTGATTCTGATCTACGACCATATTAATTTGAGAATACGCGAATAGATACTCTTTGTGGTGGAGAGTACTCAAATCCAGGTATCTACCCTGGCTCTGGCCTAGGGCGCTGTGGAAGTCTCTCCATATCTTGGCCAGTGTGAGGTTTAATAGTGCGTCATGAAAAGACTCTGGAGAGAGTACCAGGTATGTATAACAGGAGCCGTTCTGTTTTGTTCGTCTCAGTATCTCATTCCAGGCGCTATCTATAAACTTTTGATAAGAGGAAATACTGGCTGGTCTGAGGTTCTCCAGGTCTGTGTACAGCTCGGTTAGGTCTTCGTCTGTTACTGTTGGGTACAGTCTTCTCCTGGCCAGAGCCGCTAACCGTCTAAACGTATAACTGACTCCAGATATTACCAGAGTAAACTCCTGTATATATCCCTCTCCCAGAGGTCTGGTTTCTGCCAGCTGGCTGGAGCTGTGTACATACGTGGCTGTACCATCAGACTCAATAGTTAGAGCTACCTCGTCCACTACCTTTGTCTCTCCATCTGGCTCCCTCATGGTATACGTTCCAGAGGTGGGTACCAGTTGCGCTCCATTTTCGTACACTTCCAGCCTGGTGGTCTGGCTCTTGCCTCGCTCCAGTATTTCTGTAGCTCTGATTCTTGCTGTTATTGCCATGACCATACTCCAGGCTGTGAGAGTGAAAGTGTAAGTGTAAGTGAAAGTGTAAGTGAAAGTTTATGACTGTTGGAAAACCACAGCCCAATTGGAACCATCACAAACAACTAAAGCCGCTTTTCCAGCTGCCAAACCAGAGCCACCAATAACTGGATTACCCTCTGAATCTTGAACCACAAAAGCATGAGGACTGGAGGAGCTATTTTTTAACCAGTACCAGGCTCCATCTACTTTTGATGGGAGTTTAATATCAGCTGTGGAGCCTCTATTATTTGTAATGATTTGGTATTGGCTATCTGAATCCAGGAGGGTTTTATTGGCTGTAATTGTTTCGATATTTACAGCTCCCTCGTGTTCTAATCGTCTTGGTAATTTAAAGGGTATAGGATCATTATACATATCATTGGCTCCGTTTTTTGTTATCGTTTTCAGTTAGGATTTGTGCAATTCGTTTCTCTGCTTGTCTTGCTGTGCAGCCTGTCGCCTGTTGATATCGTTTCCTGGTCTTTTCCAGGGCGTTCCATTTTCGTTTCTGTTCTTCGTTACTCATATGCTTTTACTCCTTTTTTGGTCAATAGCTCCAGGGCTTTCTTAGCGTTGGCCAGGTTCTTCTCTTCTCGCTCCAGCTCCATCTTTATTGCTGGGATATGCGCTCTTTGTTGGAGCCTGGTAATATTGTTTTCCATTTTACGAGTAATAATTTTTATGATTCCAGGGTGTGGGAGGTCGATATACTGATCAGCTACCAATTTTCTTTTCCACTCTGCCTGTCCTAATTTGTCTGTGGTTCTCAATAACTCAGAACCAATTAGCTCCATCTGTACCCATTTGTGGGTATAGTGGTTTCCTCCCTGGGCTGGGTATATTCTCAAATAATCATGGTCTTGATGTCTCAGTATTTCAAATCCTTTATTGTAGAATTGGCTCTGTGCGTATGAGCTATCTATGGAGCGTCCAGAGTTTTGTACATTGTTCACACCAGGAGACTCTATTAGCTTTGTGAGTTTTGGAATAAACAGAGGATACTCCTCTGGCTCTGGAGTATCTTCCTCTCCTTTCTTCTTTCTTGTCTTCTTTTCGAATACATACAGCTCCCAGTTTTTGGGGTGGTGCATGAGGAGAAAAGAGGTATTTGGTTTTAATGGGAGCCTGGGAGCTTTTTGGGGGTTGGCTTGCCAGGGCTGGGCTAGGTCATTAAAGTTCATCGGTTTGTCATTCCTGTTTTTTTGGGGTGAAAATAGGAGCTAACAGGCGAATATGGAAACAGGCGACAAGGAAACAACCATATCACCTGTTAGCAAATCGCTTGTCTAGCTTACCTGTGAGCTGATTAAACAGCCTTTGTTATCGTCTATAATTGCCATTCCTAAAAAGCAATGTCCCACGATAGATACTAAGGCCTCTGCCGCTGTGCGTTCGAATTCGATAGAAACCTTATCCATTTGCATCATTTCACCAGCTCCAACGATATTGGGGACTCCATCAGCGTATCCAATAGCGCCTCGTGCCATCATGAAATTATCGTATGAAGTAGAATCATCAGTAACATGAGAAGATTTGTAAATATCGACACCAGCCAATTTTCCAGCGTATCCAGACTTGGCTCCCATCATAGCCATAGTTTCTGGATCATTCGCAATAATATTTGCTGTTTCCGAGCGTAGGCTATTCTGTAGCTCTGTTAAGGCCTTGCTATGGAGTACACATACGTATGGAGCCTCAGCGCCTAATCCACTATCTGCTTGTTCAAGTTGATAAATACCAGAGAAAAACTTGGATACTGAGAAGTCTGTACCTGTTGCTCCTGCGTCTGTACCAAAACTGGCCGCTGCTGTAGCTGTCTGGACTGCAAAAAGTGTATCGTAAGAGGCTGCAATTGAGGCTGCGATATTAAAAGGCGAGACTTCATTAGGAGAGTTTCCAAATGATGTTAGGGTAGCGAGATCTGACAAATCGTAGCGTAAAGAATGTCTAACGCACGTGATATCAGCGTGTCCATCAGTAAGAGAAGTCTCAGCTACAGCGTCATTTTCAAGGGTTGGAGTTTTGAAATTGTCGCGACCATAGAGGCCAATTTTACGTACTCGGACTACTGGGGAGCCTGTACCATTAATGGAGCCTCCGTACATGAGATATGGAGTGTTTCGTAGGTTTGCTGTATCTTTAATGAGTAGGTTTAGCTCTGCGCTGATCATAGCCGCCAGACGTAAGTCACCACTCAAATTAGCGAATGTAATAGGCATTTTTATATCCTGTTAATAGTTGGTTGGGTTGTTTTGGCCTTTCCAGCTGTTAACGGTTGCGAACCTATAAGCCTATGTATTTGTATTGTACTGTATTCCTGGTGGTATTGTCAATGGTATAAAGTGACCATTCCAGGGTGAGAGTGAAAGTGTAAGTGAAAGTGTAAGTGAAAGTGAAACCATATTACCCAGGAGTTGGTCTACTTCTTGTATCTGTTTCCCTTTTTTCTGTTGGTCTTTCTCGATACAGCTCTTAGGTTTGATTTTTTATTAGTGCCTCCTTTAGAGAGTGGTACTATATGGTCTACTTCTCTGGGATCTCCTGGCTTTAATCCCAGGAGTCTCCTGGCTTTGTTCGTCATGTTTCTACGGTCTTTCTGTGTCCTGGTTCCATGAAACTTTTTATACTCTTTTTTGTAATCTCGTTTGGCCATAGGATTTGGAGGGAGGAGGTGGAGGGAAGTTGTGGAGGGAAGTTGTGGAGAGAATATGGTAGAGACTCCTGGAGGTGGTGGAGTCTCTACCAAAATACTATAACCTAGTAGAAGTACCAGACCATGAGGCCGTCTGCATCTACCAAATTGGCTCCGAATGTTACAGTGGCTCCAGAAACAGAAAACTCGTCATTATCTGATGGACTATCTCCCAGAGCTGTAGCGTTACGAAGTGACAAACCATTTTTGAATACCAAAACAGCTTTAGCCTCGTTGGTAGAAAGTGATTGTGCCAGAGTTACAGAGCTGGTGGAGCTACCAGAGATTTGGAAACCCTCCTGGGCAAATGTGATTCCCAATTTGCTGGAGGTTACGCTGGAGTCTTGTAATTTCGCTGATGTAATACTGGTGTCTGCCAGGGCTGATGTACCCACAGCTCCAGCTCCAATTTTTGAGGATACCACAGAGGAGCTGGCCAGAGCTGCCGAATCTACAACGCCACCATTAAACATAGAGCTGGCGTTTATCGCGTTGTCTGCGATATGCTGAGAATCTACAGCATCGTTGGCAATTTTTACGCCTGTAATTTGAGCGTCTCCCACTGCCGCTGTCTGTACTGCTGCTGTGGCCAATTTGCTGGAGGTAATACTCGCGTCAATTACCTTTGCTGAGCTAACCGAATTGTCAGAAAGTTTAGCTGTGGTAATACAGGAATTGGCCAGAGCTACAGTATCGATTTCTCCATCAATTAATTGAGCTGCTCCAATTGAATCATTCGCCAATTTTCCCTGGGTAATTTGAGCGTCTCCCACTGCCGCTGTCAAAACAGAACCAGAGCCTAATTTTCCAGAGGTAATAGCTCCATCAGCTATACGGGCTGTGGTTACTCCACTGTTAGCAATTCCGATTGTATCAGCCTGTTTTTCTAGGCCGTTATTTACGCTGATCTGTCCTAAACCTGTAAATCTTTGGAAAGCGATATTTGTAGCTCCCAGAGTTACTGTACCATCATTTGAGCATACAAAACCCTGTTCTGAAAAATCACCCTCAAGAGCAAATAGAAACGCTCCAGGGAAATCAGTACCAGCGTCCATGTCTGTTGTTCTGCTCATGGAGGAGCCAGAGGAGGTATAGGAGTAAACTCCATTCTCTGTGGCGTCTGTCTGCCCAAATAGGAGGACTCTATTCCCACTGGCCATAGTTACTGACGATATGGAGGCTGGGAGGTTTGTAATATCTACGTTTGTCTCTGTGGCTACTCGTACATTTTCCTTTACAGAAAGTCCAGCTGCTACTGAGTCTACATAGCTCTTAGGGGCTGCCTCGGACGCGTTACTGGGAGTGGCTACCTGGACTGTACCAGAGGTGTAGTCAAATGTAGCGGTTAGGTCTAATTTTGCTGGAGTGATGGAGCCAGCCAATTTTCCTACAGTAATTTGTAAGTCTCCCACGTTACTGGTCTGGACTGCTGCCGCTCCCAATTTGCTGGAGGTCACAGCTCCATTAGCCAATTTTCCCTCAGTTATTGAAACGTTCGCCAGAGCTGATGTACCAATTTCTCCAGCTCCTACTTTATCAGCTGTAATACAATCGTCCTGGAGGGCTGCTGTGGCTACTACTGACGCTCCGAACATGTTCGCATTGTTAATCGCTCCACTTGCGATAGCTCCAGCTCCTACAGCTCCTGTGGAAAGTTTACTGGAGGTAATAGCATTGTCTTGTATTTTTACTGATGTAATTGCATTTGAGGCAATTTTGGCCGCGATTACGGACGAATCCGATAACTGGCCGCTTTTAATTTGAATAGAACCCATGGTTTTTTTTCCCTTATGCTGGTGTGTAATCTAATGTTAGAAAGTCGCCTGTTTCTGGTGTAAAGTCTAATGTTAGAGTTGTCGAATTAGTCACAGTAAAATTTTCTCCCTCTACCTGGCGTATCCCATTAAAGTAGAGCCTTATCGAGCTTAGACTACTCTCTGGGATTGTAAAAACGTTTGTAGAGCCTGTTATTTGACTGGTCAAATCTGCTTTTTCCACAGTTTCTCCTGTTGTTCCTGTTCCTGTTCCATACATGAATACCATTATTTCTCCAGGAGTACTATGGATATGTCTCCTGTACCACTCTGGATAGCTACGTATACACTCTGGACGCTTTCCAGGCCAGAGCCAATTGGTAGCTCCATGTAATTGGTCTTAGGTACAAATCCTTTATTTGATGGTACAGAACCTCCATCAGTTCCACCATTTTGTACAACAAAGAGAGCATATGTGATGGAACCCAATAAAACAGTATTACAGGCCTCTGGTAGCTTTATTTCTGTTAAAGACGTGGAGCCTGTAAAATTATGGAAATGGGGGAAAGTACTAATATTTCTCAAATCTTCAGCCATGACTAACTCTTTATGTTTCCAGCTTGTGTTCTCCAGGCCTGGTGTACTCTTTCTCTGTTCGCTGCATAAAAGTCTGGATCTTGTAGCGCTCTGTCCAGGAGGTCTGTAGGTTCTGGAGTCCGTTGTACTCCCATATTTACTCTGGGAGGTGTTGGAGCTGGTTGGTGTTGGTTTTCTTGTTGTGTCTGGAGCGCCTGGAGTTGTGCCTGGGTAGAGACTTCCTGGAGATTCTCCTGGGGTTGTTGTTGTGGCTGTAGGCTTTGGAGGTGTGGCCTAATCAGTACTGGAGCCTGGTCTGGATTTGATACCATATTATCCAGCCAGGTAGCCAGGTCTGTCTGGTCTTTCTTTGGGAGTCGTGCCTGGCTCTTTTCGTACGAATACTCCAGAGCCTCTAACATATCCTCTCCATGTAATCCATGCTTTGTAATCGCCTGGTATCTGGAGTACCTGGTATTTGATTTGGCCAGGTTTCCCTCCAGCTCCTGGACTCGTTGGCTTAGTATGTCCACAGTACCCTGGGCTTTTTGTGCTGATTCCAGTTGTTCCTGGAGCTGGGTAATTTGCTCCTGGGCTGTGTTGGCTCTGGTGGCTACCTTGCTAACTCGCTCTTTTATAATTTCTTCTACTCTGCTTTTGAGTATCCAGGTCTGGCCGTCTATTGTTTTTTCCATGTTGTATCCTTGTCTTGGTTGGGGGTGAAAGTGTAAGTGTAAGTGTAAGTGAAAGTGTAAGTGAAACCAATATCTCTACAAAAACTCCATTCTTTCTCTACGTATTTTTATAAGGTGTTGCTTGGCTCCCTCTTCGTCTAAATCTGGGTGTAATTTTTGAATAGCCTCTAGAGGACTCATCAAACCAGCCTTTAATAATTCCAGGATATTTGTCCTGTCTTCTTTCTGCTCCTCGCTACTTTTTGGGAGGTGCGTATATCGTACTCTGTATCCAGTTTCTGGGAGGTTTGTACCCAGGAAACGATTACATAATTTGGCTGTTTTTGCCATTAGGGATTCATCATATCTAGCGAAAAACGAAAATTTTCTTTGCGCCTCTCTTTGTCCCTCTCTCGATATAGAAAGAGAATACCCAGACCTAGGATCTCCACTCTGGCGTAATACAGAGGAGGAGAGTCCAGCCGCTGTACATACTCTGTATTCGTACATACTTAAGGCCTCCATCATTTTTTGAGGATCAGAACCTGGTTCAAATGCTCCAATCATGGGCTGGCCTGTCATGTCTGGATCTCCCTGGAATACCAGGATACTGGCTGGATCAGTGTCTATACTTTGTCGTCTGCTCATGTTGTCCTGGTCTGATGTACCTACTCCAGCCAGACCAGCTCCTAAAATATATTTCTGTGGCCAGCTGGCTGATTTAAATAAATGGAGCCACCAGGAGCTTAGGGTAGCCGCTGACAATGAGCCAAAAAGCATAGCTGATCCATTATATGAGTTCCAGAGCTGGCCTGTTTTCTCTGCTCTGTACAGCTCCATGGGTAAAAATGGTATCCCATCTTTCCCAATATATGGGTAGTCTTGTCCTCTGTGGGTAGGGTGTCCCATAAAAATCTCTGATACATCTTCTCCCAGGGAACCGTCTGTATTTATTGCGTACATTCCAAATATTGGGTTTTGCATGTCGCGTATATCCAGAACATCAGCTATCCATACAGCCTCTCCTGTTTTGGGGTGTAATCGTAATCTTTGCTCCATGTAATATTTTGGTACGTCTGGCGCGTCTTCTGCTGATTCACAATATACATAGTCTGGAGTCACAATACGGTATTGTATTCCCTGGTGGCTCCTGTCTCCTCC
>Ga0160423_10002385_pt1 | contig 15701 bp, 17 predicted proteins | sample CRUFie14St8metaG_FD_108191 | JGI IMG/M metagenome (GOLD analysis project Ga0160423, IMG submission 108191) | Marine microbial communities from the Costa Rica Dome - CRUD Field 142mm St8 metaG | ecosystem: Environmental > Aquatic > Marine > Oceanic > Photic zone | place: Costa Rica: the Eastern... | reverse complement strand
TAACTCAAAGTGAGAGGAGGTTACCTGCGCGGTTACTGCGGTATAATCTGCTCCGGTATAAGAGAGCGTAGCGTAGCTATCGTCTCCTACTGCGGTAAACCGCTCTGCTAGCCTGCCCTGCTCTCTAAGTAAGATATCCCATTTATTAGCCTCATCTGCGTTAGCTTGGAGATCTGCGCGGAGCCGGTTACCCATAGTACCAAAGCGCAGCGCGGAGAGCTTAAGACCTTGTGAGGTTAAGCTAGCCTGCGAGACGTTACGCGCGTTAATAAAGGTGAGGCTATCGGGTTGTAAGTTACCCTCTGCGCTATGAGCGGTAAAGACTACCCGCGCTATATCCTCATAAGTATCTGAGGAGTTAGGGAGTAACTCATACCCGGTAAACGCTAGCGCGCTATCATAGGTAGAGAAAGTCTTAGGAATAGCTTTAGCGAATATAGGAAAGTCTCCTATTACTGCTACGTTACCTCCCGTAAGCTCTGCGGGAGCAGAGAGGTTATCATTTACTGTTATGTATGTACCCGGTCTAAAGACCTGTACTCCGTTAAAGGTTACGCTTGTAGGCATAAGAGAGGCTCCTAGATTATTTAGGTGTTAGTAGATAGTACCTTAACTCCTCCGGGTACTCCACTATTAGAGGTAAACTCCTCTGTAGCTATCTGAATATCATATAGAGGAGAGTCTACAGTATCTATCTTAGCAGGGATCTCTAGTAAATGGAGAGCTGCGTACCGCAGCTGTCTACCGTAGACCTGTAATCCCTCTCCTATAAGCTCCTCCGTAGGTGCTAGAGAGGTAGAGCCTACATATAGTAGGTTTTGATAACCCGCGTTAATAAATGACGAGTGAAACAAAAGTATAGAGGCTTGTATTACTCTATGTAAGACTCTCACTCCGTCTATCTCTTTAGCGTAGATGTTAACTGTAGACTCCGGAGAGGTGAATATATGCGCGTAAGGTATCTCCCGTCCGTCCTCATCATATCGAGACGGAGCAGCATTAGCTATCCCTTGGCTATCATAGAAAGCCTCTGCTAACTCTACCGTGATAAGCGGGAGAGGTTTAGCAGTCTTACCACTAAAAGCAGTATCAAAGTTTAAATCTCTATCGTTTAGGTATGCGAATAGGCGCGCGCGCATCCCCTCTCCTATGGAGGGGAATAACGGATCAAAGCGGGAGCGATCCTCTTTAAAGTAGTTAATCCCGTTCTTTATCGCGTGTAGTGTGTGAAGATCAAACATAGTTATTAACCCTGCGGAGAGAGAAACTCTAGTTTAGCTTGTACCCGGACTAGCAGCGGAGTTAGCTGCTCATTAGGACTTTTCTTACGGGTCTTAGTATCTCGTATAGAGTTAGGATAAGAGGCTACTGTATAGGTAGGGTGTATAAAGTAGGTAAAAGAGACCCGCGTACCCTCCGCAGGTTTATTTACCCATCTAATCTTATCATCCTCTACCGTGTAGTCTCCGCTCTCCGTTATGTCTCCATCTATGAGAGCTAGCCCGGTAAGCGGGTCTGTTTTATGCGCGTAGATCACTCTAAAGCTACGGTCTCCGTCTCTTAAGCGTAAGTCTCTCTGCGCTATTGGAAAGCGTAAAGGCTGCAAGTCTAGCGCGCCTACCTCGATAGTCTCACGGTATAACATAACGGACTCTAGCAGCTCTAGACGGTCTCCAAAACTTGGGAGATGCTCCGGGTTAAGTGTGATGTTAATCACTCCCTCTCTATAGCCTCCGTAGCGCGCGTTAAGATAGTCTCCCTCCGCTCCGGTTATGATAGCCTTAACGGTAGATGGACTATGGTAGATAAGACCCGCTCCCGCGCATACAGGACACGCGCTAGTAGATCCCTCTCCGCTGTCTATATCGTCTATGTCCTGTAGATCGAAACCCGTATCTAGAGACTTGGGTTTACATGGACATTCTGCGGTTTGTGTCCATCTTACAGCTAATCCCTTTTGCGCTACTAAGCGCCTAAAAGTAGCCTCATCGAAATCACCGCGCGTTAGCGTTAGGCTCTGCTCCGGGGATAGAAACTCCATAACCTAGCCTCCTACACGCTAAAGATATTAACGGTACGGTACTTAGCGCGTAGCATACCCATAAGGTCTTTTAACTGCTTCTGATAACTAATAATACGCGCTCCGTATCCTGCGGAGGTAGCGCTAGCGGTAGTGCCGATACTCTGCGAGAGTCCGTCTACTCCTACGCTAAAGCTACCTATACCCGCTCCCGCTATGAGATCTCCCGCTATATCAAGGGGAGAGATAGCAGCTAACAGACCGATAGCCTTAATAATCGCAGGATCATAGTTATGTATCTTATAGGATATCTGCATATCCCCGGTAGTAGGCGCGCTAGCTGTTACTACGGTAGCTCCGTCTGTAGATACAGACTTAATCCGCAGCGCGCCTCCTCCCTGCGCGTCTAAGACCTCTAGCGCTACAGTAGGCTTAGTCTCTGCGAGAGACTCACTTAGAGTTATCTCTACCTCTGTCTCTCCCTGCGGGATTACTACTACTCCCTCCTCATAAGTAAAACCGGAGGTATAGTCTATACTAAAGTATCCGGGTACATACTGATAAGGGGAGAATATATCCCCAAAGAGGAGCGGGATACCTCCTCTAAATAGAAAGCTCCCGATAGTCTCCCCGGTAGGGATTAGGTTTATCTGTCCATGTTGAGCGGACGTAGAGACTGCCCATGATACCGGGAGGTCTACTAGTGGGTAGTTACCCAAAGAGATAGAGAGACGCTCTACACTCTTAACGGGTCTATGATCTAAAGTGAACGGATAGAAAGCGCTCTTATTAGAGATGCGCGCATCATGTCTCTCACCTTTAACCTTAAACGGGTCAAACTGTATCCCAAGCTGTAACTCTATCGTAGAGATAGCAGACTCTATAGCTTGACTAAAGAGTATATCCGGATACGGGGAGCCATCATCTAAGGTAAGGTCTACACCTAGCACGTAGGTATCTCGTATAAACTGAGGAGTAATGATACTGCTTAGGCTCATAATATAGTTTACTTTCTATATAGGAGAGTCCAAGTAGCCTCCCCGCTCATTTAGCGCGCTTAGTAGCGCGTCTACGTCTTTTAGGTTTTACTACCTCCTCCGTCTCCGTCTCTATATCTAAAGGTAGGGAGTCTACCTCTTTACTTGTATCGAGTACCGGAGCCGGGGGAGGAGGAGCTATCCAAAGCGCGGGAGCTGCGCGTAATAGCTTCTCTAGCTTACTGTCTACCTCAGAGAGTAGCGTACCGTCTGCGGAGACGCGCAGCGCATATCCTCTATAGGGTAAAGTCATAACCCTATCTGTTAGGCTTAAACGTCTGCGATATCTCCAAGACATAAGCTAGCCTCTCTTAAGCGCGGATAAGGTCTGTAGTAGATGTACCGCAGTTATCAAGCATAAACATCTTAGTAGGTACTTTAACTACAGGTGATCCAAAGAGCATCAAGAGGAAAGGCTTAACGCTAGCGGTCTCTGCGAGAGGTCTACGGATGAAGTCTAACAAGCGTACAAACTCCATCACGTTAGGATCATGCTGCGCGAAGATGATAGGCGAACAATCATACTTTTGCCCGTCCGCTCCATCATTATGATCAACTACTGTTAGCACTGCGTTAGATGGAGCTGCGATCTCTTTAATGAGACGCATAGAGCTAAGATCTCCGTTAGCTTTACTACGGTAGATGCGATAATAGCGGGGAGCCTTTTCTGCACCGCGCGCTAGCCCGGATGCGTCAATAATAAAGGTAACGCTGTCTCCGTCTGCTACGGTAACCTTAGCTGCGTTACCTGCTCCTCCGTCTGCGATAAGAGGAGATGAGTAGCCTTGATCACCTACCGCAATAACCGCATAGATGTAGTCTCCCGCGTCTGCTGCGCCAAACTTAGATGCTGCGTTAACTCCCTCTGCGGGAACAGAGTTAAAGGTAGGAGCGTTAGGAGCGCGATTACCAAAACCGACAGCAGGCATACGAGACGCGAAGTGTAAGAACGGAGCAGCCTTAACCGGTACAGCTCCGTAAGGTGACATGATAGAGAGGTTAGCGTTACCAAAGGTGAGACCCTGCGTACCGTTATTTACTCTAAACTGATCATGTCTACCGCTCTCTACACTCTGCTTAATAAGCTCCGCGTGTTGTCGAGGCTCTACATAAATACAGTCCGGCTTACCAAAGTTAGGAGCGCTGTAGACCTCTCCAAGCGCCTCTTGAAGCAGGAGAGGAGTAGGCGCGCTACCGTCCAAGTCTAGGACGTTATTAGGCGCTCCATCTCTCACTTGCTTAATGATACCATCAAAACCCTTTTCTTGGAGAGTCTCGTTACCGTACCAAAGTTGACGCTCTACCTTACGCATAAGCGACATAGTACCGCGCATAGTCTCTTCTGAGAGAGCTTGACGGTTATCGCCAATAAGACCTACAAGGCTAGCTACGTCTGAGATCTGCCTACGTTCAGCCATGTACTTGATACGGACGCTTTTACGCTCATACTGAGATTGATTAGTCACAAAGTCAGACTCTGCGCCTCCTCCCTCTCCAATAAACGGGTCAATATCAAAACCGTGATCATTAACTACTACGTACTCATGTAGCGTATTGCTTACCGGGGTCTTAGGGATCATAGACCACAAAGAAAGCTCATTCATAGTGTAGGTAGCGCTAGCAAGGCTACCCTCAATAGACTGAGGAACGAGGGGAGAGAGGCTAGCGCCTGTATCCGGTACTGCTCCGGTTTGATATCCTACTGTACCGGACTTTTTAAGTACATCGTTAAGACGTACTAGATCCTCTACGTTAACCATATCGTTAGACTGCGGAATGTTCATAGCTGTTAAGCTCCTATATTAAAGGTTAAAGTCCGCAGCTACGCTAGCGGGATTAAAGTTTGAGTCCAAATGAGCTACAGCGCGGAGGAGCTGCACCTTACGGTCTCCCTCTGCGGTTTTAAGCTGAGTGAGAGCTTTAGAGAGTACATCATCTTTAGTTACGATAACCTCCGCTGCGGGAGCGTCTGCGGGTGACTCTTCAGCCTCTGCGGTAACTGCTTTAGATGGTAGCGGAGCGTTAGCGATATCGCTAAGACCCTTAGTAATCTGATCATGAATAACTTGATCACGAGCGGTAAGCGATTCCTCTAGAGTCTCCAAGCGGTCTAAGATATCGTTTAGACCCTTGCAGAGAGTCTCTACCATCTGCTCATTTCGGTTAATAATCGCGTCCGCGCCTTTAGCGATAATCTGCGCGGTATCGTCTGCCTCTGTAGACTCCTGCTGCGCGGTAAGCGCTTTAGACAAGTCCTCTAAGAGAGACTCTACGCGGGTAAGGTCTGCTGCTGCCTCTTGGTTAAGCTGCTGCTCTGACATAATAAAACCTCCGTTTAGGTTATTTGGTGTAAGACTTTGCAGCGGAGAGCAGCTTACGCGCTAGACTCCGCGTCTCTGTTTTAGGAATGTTAGGGAATACGTTACCTAGTAACTTACTCATCTGCGTAAAAGATACCATAGGAGCGCGCTTATCAAAGGTTTTATCTATTTCCTCTGCTGCTAGCTTGCTAAACTCGTCTTTAAGGACTCGTCTTAACATAGACTCCATAAGCTCTCCGGGTTTCTCTTGCTCCTCTGCGGGAGCGTCTGCTAGAGACTGCTCTACCATAGCAGAGAGGGAGGCGCTAGGGTCTGTTTTACTAGACTCTGCGTAGCCTACGTTACCTTTATTCATATCGTTTAACTCCTGTAAGTTATGTATAGGATTATAGTTAGCGTCTGTTATGTCAAGTCCGTTAACCTCTAAACTACGCGCTAAGACCTCTAAACGCGCGTCCGGGTTAACCGGATGCGCGGTAACAGATACGTTAAGGATACGCGCTTTAGTGACTATCTTAGGGTTAGTAGGGTCTCTCTGTAAAACTTGACCCTCTACGGAGAAACCTATAGACCTCCCCTCCCCGGCTTTCTGTATAGCTTTAGCAGCCTCATAGACCTCTTTAGCGCGCGGACGGTCTAGCAGTAAGAAACCCTCTACCTTAGTAGCTTGCTTGCCTCCGTCTAAGGTTACCGGCTGTACCGCTTTGGGTATCCCTACGATATTCTCCGCTCCCGGCTTATGCTCATAGTTAAACCAACCACGATTAAGGAAATAAGACCAATCTAGACCACTTTGTAAGATCCGGTCTCCCTGTAGGTCTACGGTATCGGTAGAGATAATACCTCCGATACGCGCTTTATTAGCGTCCTCTCCCGCGTCCGCTTTGGAGAGGTCTAGGCTAGTCCATAAACTAAATAACTCACTCATATTTAAGGCTCCTCATTATGTCTAGCCTCTACCCAAGCGCGGAGGGAGGCTGCGTCCTCTTCTGTGTAAATACCTGCGGAGAGGGAGACACCTATTATACTACATATCTGCTCTATGTCTAAACTACTATACTCGCAGAGCAGATAGATAGCTAGGTCTAACCCTTTAATCTTAGTGACCTCTGCGCGGTCTATGTAGTAGTCCGGGATACATAACTTATCTATAGTTACCTCTGCGGGAGCTAGCGTAGTACCTCGCGTAAACTCTGCGGGAGTCCATCTGCGTTTAACTATGTCTAGGTAGCTCTCCGCTCCGCATACGTAAGCAGTAAGCGCGCGTCTTATCTCTATCGCGGTATGATAGTTACGTAGAGTAGTAAAACCATCATACGCGAGACCGTTAAGCGCGTATACTATCCAATCTCTAAAAGCGCGCGCCTCTCCGGTAGGTAAGCTAAACGCTGCGGATATCAGATAATCCATATCAAAGAGACCCGCCGTGAGATGCTCATGTAACTTATCTCCGTAGCGCGCTACTAAGTCCGGACTAGCGCTAGTCCAAGCTATATCCTTACGGAGCTTTAACTTACGGTAGGCTCCCGCCTCGCTACCTATCATGCGAGCTTTTAGCGCGTCCGCGCCTATCGCGAGACGTTTAGCTATATCCTCATTAGTAAACCAAATACGGGAGGAGTTAGCTACGCGGATAGCGGGTATATCCATAAACTTAATCATAGGTATCAATATACCTTATTAGGGTCTTTATCTTTTGGGGAGAGATAAAGAGATAGGTCTATAGGGGGAGTAACGCTATGCGTAAAACCGGGGAATAATCTAGCAGCGCTGCTAGCTGCGTTAAGATGCGCCTCTAGGTTAAAGACTGAGACCCGCCTAATAAAGTATCCGGGGAGCGCCTCTAGCTCTTGCATATAAGCGCCTAAAACCTCCGGATCACCTTTAAATGAGGGGATACACTCAAAAGGTGTACTCTCCCAAGATATCTCCACGGTAGCGCGCTTACCCTTGTACCGTAATCTAATGCTAGTTTTCATGTGCTGTGTAACCTTTTAATATAGCGTAAGTCATTAAGAAATGATGCGGGTCTTTACTAACAAACCGGGTTATGTTCTCTACTTGCTTTTGAGGGTCAGAGTTAGCAAACATCTCCTGTACTCCCATCGTAACGAACTCTGACGAACCGGTAGCGTATATCTTACCGGTGTATTCCGCTATGTAATCGTCATCATAGGTACGCTCTTTACCGCTATACTTACTATGCTGTCCTCTGTTTATGCGTGTAAGATGCGATAGCGTTACAGCCTCATGTATAGCTAGTTGATAGTCTGCGTGATCCGCTTTACCGCTTACATCTGTAAACGCTGTATGAGCATTTCTCTCCGCTTTACTTTTATGTGTTATAATCTGTCCTCCTAGAGACCCGTGTTGCGTAGAGACTCCCTCTAAAGTATGCGCTAGCTCATGTACTCGCGTCTTTAGCCCATCAGATAGATGGCAATACGTCCTGCTCTCCGTACCGTGGGGTATGGCAAAAGCGCGCTCCTCTTTTGTAGACCTTAGCTGCGTAACATGAGACGCGCGCTCCGGATACGCGCGTAAGATAGTCTCCTCTACATGAGCTAACTGATATGCGGTTTCCTGTAAGCGCCTCTCCTCGCGCATTGTCGCTCCTGTAGCGTTTATCTTATGGTTAGGGTGTACATCTCCCTCTTTATACTTACTGCTACTATATAAGAAATCTTTACACGTACTCTCTATCTGCGCGGATATCTTACGCTCTAGCGCGATAGCTTCCGGTGTTCTCTCCGCGCGCCTCTCATAACTAGCTACAGAGCTATCATTAGGGTTAAGTTGTGTAAAAGCCTCCTGTAAAGACTGTTTAGTTTTCTGTATGTCTACTCCGGTACTGCGCTTAGTTTCATAGGCTATGTAATCAGCGAAATACTTACCGCTACGTTTCTTCATTTCAGCGTAGGTTAAATCGCCTCTATCCGCTTGATCATAGCCATAGTTATCAAAGGTAGAGCGGGTAATCATATCCTTATAGAGCTGCGCTTTGCGTAACATAATAGCGTTTAGCTGCTCCGGGTTTCTAAAAGGACTAACTATATCTTTATACGCCTCTACTGCTTTAAGTAGCTCTGCGTTATCCTCTGCTGCGCGCTGTAACGCATTATTATAAGTATCTACCGCGCGCTCTACTCCGTCTCTCTCTAATCTTTGTAGTCTCCGCAGATACATAACGTCCGGGTTACCTTCGGACTTAGCGGTAGTCTTATCCCAATCTTTTAAAGCACTTGCTACTAGACTAGAGTCTACTTGATGTTTAGATAATAACTCTTTAGCTATGCTTGGTAGCTCGACCTTTTCGCGCGGGTTACTTTCCGCAGCATCCCGCTTAATATCCTCTAGTAGCTTACGTTTATGCTCCGCAGCCTCCTTAGTACCCCCTAATCTCTCAAGCCTATCTATAATCCGCGCTAGCTGCTTCTGTGTAGTACCGCGCTCCGCAGCTAATCGGATATCCGCTAGTAGCTCTGCTTTAGCGGAGGCTATCTGCTCCTCTACTTTGTTAACCCTATTGAAAAGAGATAATAACCGGGTTTTGTGTACTGTTACGCTCTCCCCCTTACGGTATCCGTCATCATAGGTAAAAGTAACTTGATCTCCGCTAACACTATCTACATGTACGTGTAAGTCTGTTAACCGGAGCTTAGTACCCGGCTTTAGATGACTTTCATCTAATATGTTCTTACCTCCTACAGTATGCGTACTGTTATATATGTAGCGGTAGCGTACCCTCCCGGTTTTAGTAGTGCCTACCGGAATACGCTTTATATACTTATGTTTCTTAGCCTTAAATAATAGCTCGTATATACTAACTAGCATTATGATCTCTCCATAAGTCCGCGTCTGCTGTCCTGCGCGTCTTACCTCCGGTACAGAATGAGTAAACGCGCGCTCTAGCCCAAGCCTCTTGTGATGCTCCGGGTCTATGTCCTCCTGTAGCCCAAGCCTCCGCGCCTCTCTTGTAGACTTTATTTAAGATAGCGCGGGAGATACCGCTAACCTTAGCAGCAGCTCTAAGAAACTCATCCTTCCCCGGCTTAGTAACCTCATCTCTCACTTTAGCAGCAAAGCTAGACCGGGTATATTTAGACGGTTTAGTATCCGCGTCCTTATCTCCGGGGATAGGAGCATACTTAGCGCCTCTATCTTTACCTCTTATACGTCTCTGTATCTCTCGCTTTCGCTTCTCTCGCTCCTCCCCGGTAAGACCCTCTAGATACTTAGCGGGTACTTTCGGGTCTGCTTTCTCTATACAGCCTAGCATAGCCTCCCCGCCTACGCAGAGCGCGTTAATCCTGCGCGCGGGATCATCTATAAAACTTAGGTAACCTTGTACTAGCTGTAAGTCTACTTTATCCCAAGCTCCGCGCATAATGTAGAGAGCTTGTTTCTTAGCTTGCTGCTCTGCTCCCGGAGACCTGCGCGCAGCTTTAGCAGTACGCTTTATAGCAGTATGTTCTACAGGGGATATCCGTACCTCCGGTACGTGTGAGTCTATAGGGGGAGGAGGTACAGGAGGCGCGGGGAGTGTATCTGCTTCCTCTCGCTCCTCCGGGTCTAGTAGGTCTATCTGTACTACAGCTTTATCTAAGTCCTCTAGATACTCGTTAAGCTCCTCCTCTGTTAAAGGCTCCTCCTCTGCGGATATTGCATCCTGCGGAGGCTTTAGCGGAGACGCGCTGCTAGGCTCTGCCTCCTCTCCCTCCCCTGCGGGGATAAGGTCTCCCTCCTCAAAGTCTAGAGGGTCTTTCTTTACAGCTTTGAGCAGCTCCGTAAAAGAGGTTACGCTAGTCTCCTCCTCCTCCGGGTAATCATCTCCAAAGAGAGCTAGAGCTAGTAGCGTACCCTTTTCTACGCGCTCCTCTTGCTTAACGATACGTCTAGCCCAAGAGTAACCCGCGTCTCCTCCCCAAAGTAACCAAGAGATATAAGCTGCGCTAGTCTTGTCTTTATGGTGTTGTTTAAAAGCCTTATGACGGTTAAAGAAAGCTAGCATACGCTTAACAGTATCGTAAGTTACGCTCCCCTGTATAAGATTAGATGCGCGCTGTACTCCGCTACCTACTCCCGCGCTAGAGGCTTGTCTAGTATCAAGACCTCCTCTACTATGTTCTTTACGTAGCGCTAGTCCTCTCCTAGCTGCTGCGCGGACGCTTTGAGGTACGTTATAGCTTTTAGTCATACCTTAATCTCCTCTATATCCGCTGCTGTTATAGGTACTGCGTTATCCTCTGTAGATGTAGCGCTACTAGCCTGCGCGCTTTGCTTGTTCTGTACAAAAGTAGAGTCTAGGATAAGCTCCCCGGCTCCGTCCGGGAGCGGAGGTAGATCATAACTAGCGCGTACCTCATCTACAGTCATAAAGGACTTAACCTTAGAGGTATCAAGCTGTAACTGTTTCTCTACCGGAATAACATCTAGACCGGTAAAGACTAGCTCTATACTAGGGTCTATCTCGTTTATCACATACTTATTTAACCAAGACTCTACAGCGCGGAGCAGCGGACGTAACCCGCGCTCTTTACTAAGGATAACATCTGTACTCGCGTCTCTTTGGTTTAGTGTGGAGGTAACTCCTACTTGACCAAAGTTAAACCCTATCTCCTGCGGGTCTATTTGGAATAGCGCGGAGAGTTTCTTAAGGTTATAGTTAATCCACTCTTGAAACTCCATCTCTCGATTACTAGAGCCTAAGTTAAGAGCTTTTAAGTCTTCGTTACCGTCCGGGTCTAGCTGTATCAAGGGAGTTTTCTTAGCGTTATGGCTACCGGATAGCATAGCGTAAAACTCCCGCCTAAACGCGCGGAAAAGTTGCGGGTTCATCTTAGTTTTAACCGCTACGATACCGCTAACAGAGATACCATTAGTAAAGTTACTAGCGTTAAAGACCTCCGCATTAAGTAGCGCGGTTAGCGTAGGTATCGCCTCCTCTAGCTCCGGGTATCCGTATCCTTTATAGCGTATATCGCTACGCGGTCTCCGGATACCAAAGCAAAAGTCTCTAGCGTTCCATTGTGCAGCTACCTTATGTTTAACTACTTGGACGTAATGTACTCCGTCCGGGTCTCGTCTCCCGTCCTCCCGCTCTTTAGCGCTCATCTTAGATCTACGGATAGTAGCAGCGTCTACTATTTGAAACCCTGCGACACCTCCCGCGCGCGTCCGGACTACCTCAAAACACGCTTGGTCAAAAGTAAGCGAGTCTCTAACAAGCATCCTTAAGAAAGCCTCAAAAGTAGCCTCAAAGTCTAAGCGCGGGTCTCCGCAGGTTAGCATAAAGTCATAAACCTTATTTATTAACTCTCTCTGCGAGTCCGTAGGGGTAGCGGACTCGTCTTTAAGTTGTATCTTAAATCCGATATCCTCCCCGCCTCTAGAGGGTCTAGCAAACTCCGCTACTTGATTAACTCTAGTTTGTATAATCGCTGCTATAAAGTCTACGCGAGACATAGCGCGGAGCTGCTCATAGTCTAACCCTCTATTACTCTCCGCTTGACCCTCCGCGCTATCCATAATGTAAGCGTTAGCTACATCTATAGAAGAGACCTGTACAGCCTCCGGAGTAGGAGCTACGCTAGTAGGCGCGGGGAGAGCTTTAATAATCTCCTCCGTCTCCTCCTCTGCGGGTTTACGTCTAAAGATATCAAATATACTCATAAGTTAACCTCCGAAGCGGGAGCGGGTTATAGCTTTAACCGGGATATGTTTTAACTCTACCGTATCCGCTAAGACTTTAGTAAAGTCTCCGGTAGCGGAGACCTCATTAACTATTACTCCGTTATCACGTAAAAGATCTACTCCCGCTTTTAGGGTATAGCCTCCGTCTACGCATATCGCGCGGGTTATTCCCGCTTGCTTTATAGCTTTAGCGCAGAGTAAACAAGGCTCCCCGTTAATGATTATCCAAGCTCCTAAGACAGCTCTACCCAATCGAGCAGCATTAAATATAGCGTTCTGCTCCGCGTGTACGCATCCTATCTCTACACGCTCCCCGCTTGGGATGCCTAGCGCGGTACGTTCGCAGGTATGCTCCCCGCAAAGCTCAGAACCTCCCCTAAGTCCTCCGTTATATCCCTCCGATATAACCACATTAGACGCAGGGTCTATTATGAGCGCTCCGTATTGTCTACGTGGACAGGAGGAGAGGCGCGCTAGACTTAAACAAGTCTCTATACGCTGCGCTAAATGCTTAGGTTTCATAGCTCTACAGCCTCCATAGTAACCGGGTAAAGCTCCCGGAGTATATCCCGCATAGCAGAGGCTAACTCTCTAGTTTCATGCTGCGCGTGATTATCGAGCCTTAAGCGGAGGAAATGAATATAGTTATGTAGGCTACCTGTCATATAAAAGACTGTGTACATATTCTGCGGGAGTATCGCTCTAGCTTGCTCCCGCGCTACTCCGCAGTCTAGTAATACTTGGTACTCTTGGAAAGCGCGCGCGGTAGACCTGCGGTAGACCTCTAGTAGCTTATCTGCGTTATCTACGCTCTCATCTTTAGAGCATTGTAGATTAGTCTCCGCTTGTTTCCGGAGAGTCTGCGGTATGTGAAAGTCTATAGACTCGCTAGTATACCTGCGGGAGACCTCGTTAAAGCTAAATGTCCTATGTCTCATAACTTGAGCGCGGACGTAGAGCGGTACTTTAAGTCTAAAAGTTATAGCGGTATGTTCAAAAGGTGAGGTGTGACGCTCCCGGATAAGGAAACCTAATAAGCGGGTATCCCTCTCGTTTAGGTCTTGCTCCTCTGTATCATCATCTAAGAATGATACACGCGCAGCGTCTACCGCTCTCTTATCGCTACCCATATAATCAATAAGTGATAGCTCCCCTAAGCCGTCTCCGTATAGAGCCGCTATCATTGTTTATTAATCCATTCTGCTATAGAGTCTACCTTTTGCTCTAGACGGACTACAGTTAACCGGGTCTCCGTAAGCGTCTGCGCTAACTGCTCTAATACTTGGGAGTCTCGCTCTAGCTTTGCTACGCGCTCCTCTAGCTTACCTATAGCTTTACCGCTCTCGTATCTATCCTTAACATAGGTATAGATAAACGTAATGATAGCTACAGCGCTAACTAGCGTACTTAATGATATTGAGTCCATAAGAGACAACCTCCTAAAGAAATAACGGAGCCTATTAGCGCTCCCTGCGTAGTATTTATAAATGATGATGGACAGCTAGGACACTCCGGAGCAGCTGTACATAAGAGTAAGTCTCCGCGTACTTTTGAGAGCTGCGCTTTGAGTAAATCGCGCTCTACTATTAGTCCTGCGCGCTCTGCGCGTAGCTCCTCTAACTCTATCATAATCTTACGATAGGAGGAGACAGAATACCATACCCCCGGCTCTACTACGGAGCAGCCTTTAGGGAGGCGCTGCGGGTTACTGTACTCGTTTGGACATGGTACGGTAATCTCCTCCCCGGTAGTCTTTACCCATACTCCAAAGGGTACGAAGCAGCTAGCTAGAGTTAAGAGTAGTACCCGCATCACCACTCCTCATCTATAAAAGAGTCTACGTCCTGCGCTGCGCGCTTACCTGCGTCCGTCTTAGCCTCTTGGGTAGATTGCTCCGCGCGCGCTTGTATCTTAACGTCTCGCTCCGCGTCCTGTACCTGCTCTTTGATCTTTGCGCGCCTCTTATCTGCGGGAGGTGCTGCAAAGAATAAGAGAGCTAGCGCAGCTAGAGCCTTATAAGAGATAAGGATAGCTGCTAAGATCGCTGCTCCTGCTACTACGTAAATGATCTGCTGTTTATTAAGTCTAGGCATAGATTAAACCTCCATACCTAGACTATAGCAGACTTAGTTAAGCCGGTATACTGTAACCGCTTCTGTACCGCTACCTGCGTCTGTTACCCTTACTAGGAGACTAAACACCTTATCAGTTAAATAGCTAAACGTACCTACTAGCGTAACTCCGCTACCTGCGGTAAGCGTATATCCTGCGGAGGTATTACTAACGATAAGGTTAACCTTAAAGGTCATATCGTTAACCTGCGCGTCTGCGGGGAGAGCTGCTACTATATTAGCAGCAGTAGGGAGCGCGTCTGTACGGTCTACACCTCCGTTATTACGGTCTACAGCTCCTCCTAATAACTGAGATGCTGATAAAGTAGTATCCGCTCCGGTTACGCTAGAGAAAGCGAGACGCGAGAGGTTAGACTTACCCGCGTTAGCAATAAGCGCACCTCCGGAGACTATCCTACCATTAGCGCGGATATTCTTAGCGCGGAGGTCTGAATACTCAAAGTCTCCCGCGCTAGTGTCTACTGTAGACGTAGGTTTAGTACCCGTCTTAAATGCGATAACCTCAGAGGCGCTCTGATCATAGACAACACCTACAAAGTCTCCATCTGAATGTTTACTAAAGAAACCGTGATCTACTACAGAGGAGTTAATATACCCGATCTCTAAGAGTGAGTCTTGAAACTTCATAGTAGCAGAGTTAGCTAGCAGCGTACCGCTTACGGTTACTGTACCGGTAAGGTTAATAGCAGACCCTACGATATTAGCGCCTCCTCCCAAGACAGAGAGGGAGCCATTAGCTAGACTAAAGTTACCATTAGTTACCTCTAAGTCATCTGTAACCGTGAGATCTCCGGGAGCTGTAACCGCGCTAGGGAGGCTGATAACTACACCATTAGACCCGTCTGTAGTAGTAGAGACTTGGTTAGTAGTACCGTAGATATTTACGCTCTCTCCCAAGTTAACTACGTCCGCGCTACCGGAGGTAGCGTTAAGAGTAAGCGTCCGGGGGATAGCTGCTACCGCTGCGTCTAGCTTATCGTCTGCGTCCTTAAGAGAGCTAGCAGTAGCGATATAGGTAGCAGAGGTATTAGGGTTATAACTACCGCTAGTAGAGAGACCGGCTCCGGTCTGAGTAGTATCAAGCTCACTCTGTAACCCGGAGATATCACTATCGTTAGACGTTACCTGCGTCTGTACGTTATTAAGAGCTACATCTAACTTATCGTCTGCGTCTGCGAGAGAGCTAGCGGAGGCGATATAGTTAGCAGATGAGTTAGCAGAGTAGCTACCACTAGCAGAGAGACCGGCTCCGGTCTGAGTAGTGTTTAACTCGCTTTGGAGACCTGCGATATCACTATCGTTAGATGTGATGTTACTCTCTGCAGCAGTCAACCGGGTATCGAGTCCTGCGATATCACTATCGTTAGACGAGATGTTATCTGCGTTAGTCTTGACCTGCGCGTCTAGCTTATCGTCTGCGTCTGCGAGAGAGCTAGCAGAGGCGATATAGTTAGCAGAGCTATTAGCAGAATAGCTCCCGCTAGTAGAGAGACCTGCT
>Ga0160423_10002384_pt1 | contig 15703 bp, 10 predicted proteins | sample CRUFie14St8metaG_FD_108191 | JGI IMG/M metagenome (GOLD analysis project Ga0160423, IMG submission 108191) | Marine microbial communities from the Costa Rica Dome - CRUD Field 142mm St8 metaG | ecosystem: Environmental > Aquatic > Marine > Oceanic > Photic zone | place: Costa Rica: the Eastern... | reverse complement strand
GAACCTTTTAAGGTAAACATTGCTTACCACAATCGCCAACCTAAACAGGTACCCTATACGTTTTGTCAAAGTCTGGAAGACCTAGCCGAGATCTCCGACATTCTAGTGTGCGTCTTACCCGGTGGGGCCGCAACAGACAATCTATTCAATGCAAACGTCCTTGAGAAACTCGGACCATCAGGTATTTTTATCAATGTCGGACGAGGAAATTCAGTTGACGACAAGGCACTTATTGATGCTCTGAGGTCTGGTGCCATACGGGCAGCTGGACTTGATGTTTATAAAAATGAGCCCCAAATTCCAGAAGCCTATAAAACCTTAGATAATGTAATTTTGCTGCCGCATATTGGCAGCGCCACATTAGAAACTCGACGCGCGATGGGAAATCTCGTTTTTGACAACATCAGGGCCTTTTTGGAATACGACAGGCTCGTCTCCGAAGTTGTGTAATTTGCTGATGATCACACAGAGCCTAGAAAAAACTTACTGTCCCTACTGCGGCGAGCCAATCGAACTACTTATCGATACATCAATTGCCGAACAGGAATACGTCGAAGATTGTGAGGTGTGCTGCCGGCCAATGGTGGTAAGTTGCACCGTGACACAAGGGTTTTCTGACGAGGCGCTTGTCTCGGTTCGCAGGGAAGACGACTAGCTATGGTAATTAGGCACACCTCGCCTGTTTGCAAAAATATTCGCGATGACACCCCGCGCTGAAGTGACCATGAACTAACATTTAAGATACGTGTTGCAACACAATATGATTCAATTTAGGAACATAAATCGCATCAAGATAAAGGTTATGGTGGTAAACTTCGCGCTTCAATGAGCGAACCTGAAGCGCACTCTTTTAATTTGAATGTAAGAAAAACATTATGGCACCGGTTACAAGCAGGAAGAACGCTAAGCTAAAACACAGCAAGTCCGTTTTTGAATTCGGCACCAAGACAGACGGAAATGCGAGGATGCGAGAATTGCTGGGAGGCAAGGGAGCGAATCTGGCAGAAATGGCTTCCATAGGACTTCCGGTGCCACCAGGTTTCACGATCAGCACTGAAGTCTGCACCTATTTTTACGAGCACGACCGAAAATATCCAAAAACACTAGCTACCGATGTGAAAAAGTCAATCGCATCGGTTGAATCTCAGTTAAACAAAAACTTTGGGGCGAGGAAAAATCCCCTGCTGGTTTCGGTCCGATCTGGCGCCAGAGATTCCATGCCGGGCATGATGGATACCATTCTCAACCTGGGACTCAATGACGAGACAGTCGAAGGCCTGACGGAAGTTTCCGGAAATTCCCGTTTTGCTTGGGATTGCTATCGACGTTTTATACAAATGTATGGCGATGTTGTAATGGGAGTGCAGGCGCGAAGTGAGGAAGAAGAAGATCCATTTCATCACGTGCTTGAAAAGCTCAAGGAACGAGCTGGCGTTTCCGTAGACTCAGATTTGACGACGAGAGATCTCAAGGAACTGGTCAAACGCTACAAAGCGCTGATTCTCAAGCGAACGCGCTGTGCATTCCCTCAGGATGTCAACGAACAACTTTGGGGGGCGATTGGTGCAGTGTTCGGATCCTGGAAGAATGAGCGGGCAATCCTATACCGTCAGCAGTACGGGATTCCCGCAGAATGGGGAACTGCGGTCAATGTGCAAGCCATGGTCTTCGGAAACGCGGGCGAAACCAGTGCCACGGGTGTGGCTTTCACTCGGGACCCGGCAAATGGAGAAAAGGTTTTCTACGGGGAATACCTGATCAATGCTCAGGGAGAAGATGTGGTGGCTGGTGTGAGGACGCCACAGCCAATCTCGCACATGGCGCTTTCGATGCCAAAAAGCTTTCGGAATCTTGAGCAAGTCAGAACCAAATTAGAGCGCCACTTCAAGGACATGCAGGACTTTGAATTCACTATTGAGAATGGACGCTTATTCATCCTGCAAACCCGCAATGGCAAGCGCACAGGCCTAGCAGCGGTTAGAATTGCGGTAGAAATGCAGCGCGAGCGTCTAATGGACCAGAAAGCCGCTTTGCTCAAAATTCCAGCAGAATCGATTGACTCCCTTCTGGTTCCTGTCTTCGACCCCAAGGCACTGAAAGCCGCGACTGTTATCGCTCGGGGCTTGCCCGCCGGCCCAGGCGCCGCCACCGGCCGAATCGCATTTACTGCTGCAACCGCCGAAATTGAGACCCGCAAAGGCAATAAAGTTGTGCTGTGCAGAACAGAAACGTCACCTGACGATTTGAAAGGCATGTTGCACTCACAGGGCATCCTAACGTCAAGAGGTGGCGTCTCCTCCCACGCCGCTCTGGTTGCCCGACAGTTGGGTAAGGTCTGTGTTTGTGGCGCGGCCGAAATCTCTATTAACTACGAAAAGCGAACCCTCACTGCCGGTAAAGTGGTCCTGAGCGAAGGTGACTATATCTCCATTGACGGCAGCACCGGAGCCATTTACAAAGGCATGATTGAAAGCGCCGACTCAGAGGTGAAAAGGGTCCTGGATGGAACGATGCGCGCTAACAAAAGCTACACCTACGAATTATTCCAGACGGTGATGCAGTGGTCAGACAAATTCCGGACGCTTAAAATCAGGACTAATGCAGATACCCCAAGCATGGCCAAAAATGCCGTCGCCTTCGGCGCGGAAGGTATCGGGCTATGCCGCACGGAACACATGTTTTTTGATGGCGATCGCATTGACTATATGCGCCAGATGATTCTGGCAGTCGACGAAGTCCAGCGAAGGGCAGCGCTCAAAAAATTGCTGCCTTTTCAACGGAAAGACTTCGTAGGGCTGTTCAAAGCAATGAACGGACGGCCAGTTACAATCCGACTACTCGATCCGCCACTCCATGAATTCCTGCCACATGACGACGTGGTGAGGCGACAGCTCGCTGAAAAATTGGGCGTACCCTTTGACTTTGTAATCGAACGGATCAAAGCGCTTCACGAGGAAAACCCAATGCTCGGTTGTCGCGGATGCCGGCTTGGTATTCTTCATCCCGAGATAACAGAAATGCAGACCCGCGCAATTTTTGAAGCGGCCGCCCAGGTTCTTAAAAGCAAAACCAAGGTCAAAGTGAACCCCGAAATAATGATCCCACTCGTAGGATTCAAAGAAGAACTTGCTGACCAGCTTCGAACCGTACACCGGGTTGCTAAAGAGGTCATGAGAGCACGCAAGGTGAAGATCAGCTATCTGGTGGGAACGATGATCGAAGTGCCACGTGCGGCAATCACCGCCGGTCAAATAGCTGAAGAAGCCGACTTTTTCAGTTTCGGCACCAATGATTTAACACAGATGACACTTGGGCTATCACGAGACGACATGGGGCTGTTTTACGACGAATACCAACGAAAAGAGATTTACAATCAAAATCCTTTTGCCAGTCTTGATCAATCCGGTGTAGGAAAACTCATGCAACAGGCTGTTGCCAGCGGCAGGACAACGCGGGCAGATCTCAAACTTGGTATTTGCGGCGAACATGCAGGAGATCCGTCATCAATTGAGTTTTGTCATAGATTGGGATTGAACTATGTCAGTTGCTCGCCCCCAAGAGTACCGGTCGCCCGACTAGCAGCGGCGCAAGCTCAGTTAAAAAACAACTGAGGCAGGAGACTACCCTCCAAAGTCTGGTCTTAAGTTGTATTGGACAGTCCAATCGAGCAAGCTACCTTGGTCTCTCAAAGGTGCGGCTTATCAGCAACCGCCGAGACTCGGCCTATCCCGAGCGAGCATAGCATTCACCCACGGAGCTGCACCCACAGTTGTTTTGAGCAAGGTCCGGTGCTAGTGCAGCGCCAACCTCCAACACGGCGGAACGCATTCATATTCATGCTCTATTAAAGACCGATGGCAACGAGCCGTCGACGAGAATGCCAGCCCATGAGCAAACCCTTCCGCTTACAGTCTGTTCAAGCAAAAACGAAACCCTCTATGCCAGCCCTCTCGCTCGCGTAATTCGCTGCTTCCCGCAGCAAAAACAGCGGAATTGCGCCAATCCTTTCTGAACCGCGGTTTATCTGCTAGACGATAATCTGCTAAGCTCGAAACATTGTTAGTGCTTCAACAATAAAAATCACAGCGGCGGAAATTTGCCATGAGCACCAGTGTCCTAGCCCTTCTTTCACTGCTCCCGATCATTTCGGTTGCCATATTTCTGGTCATACTCAGATGGCCTGCCAGCAGGGCAATGCCTATTGCCTACGTCGTCGCAGCTGGCCTGGCCTACTTTGTTTGGGAGGTTTCGGGCACAAATATAATGGCAGCAAGCGTTAACGGCCTCATTGTGGCCGGAACCCTGATCTATATTATCTTCGGCGCCATTTTGCTGCTTAATACACTCCAACAAAGCGGCGCGATTGCCACTATTCGCCAGGGATTTTCTGACATCACCCCGGACCGCCGCATTCAGGTCATCATCATTGCCTGGCTTTTCGGCTCTTTTATTGAGGGGTCAGCAGGATTTGGCACACCCGCAGCGGTCGCAGTGCCGCTCATGGTCGGCCTCGGTTTTCCGGCCATGGCAGCGGTTGTAGCGGGCATGATCATTCAAAGCACGCCGGTGTCATTCGGAGCGATGGGTACCCCCATCTTGGTGGGGGTAAGCACCGGACTGTCGGCAGATCCTGACATGTCTGCCTATGCAGCAGCGCGTGGGTTCAGTGAGTTCGAGCCATTTCTTGAATTCATCGCAGCCAAGGTCGCCTTGATGCACGCGCTCGCGGGGACATTCATTCCTTTACTGGTTACTTCCGTGATGACCAGATTTTTTGGGCCCAGCAGGTCATTCGCTGAAGGCTTTCAGATCTGGCAGTTTGCCCTGTTCGCCGCTTTTGCGATGACAATTCCCTATCTGCTGGTGGCCACCTATCTCGGCCCGGAGTTTCCCTCCATGTTTGGCGGCATGATCGGGCTCGCCATTGTAGTCAGCGCCGCTAAAGCGGGATTCCTCATGCCTGCCAAATCCAATGCATGGGATTTCGAATCGCCAGAGCTATGGGAGAAAGAATGGAGCGGCGAACATCAGAGCAAAGTTGAGCAGCAACCAACAAGCATGGGCTTAATTACGGCGTGGTCGCCCTATGTTTTTGTCGCGGGACTGCTCGTGCTGACAAGACTCAGAGCACTGAATCTGGAAACCTTTCTGCGTGCTGATCATCCCTTAATCACTTGGAGCTGGCCTGAGATTTTCGGCAGTGACATTTCTGCCTCGTTCCAGCCGCTGTGGTCTCCCGGTACCATTTTCATCCTGGTCAGCCTGATAACAATCGGTCTCCACAGGCTCAGCGTTGCCGAGTATCAACGGGCGCTTTCCAGCTCCCTGAAGACGCTGCTGCCGGCCTCGACGGCGCTCGTTTTTACCGTGCCCATGGTTCAAGTCTTCTTAAACAGCAGTGGTGGTACGGCCGGCTATGAACAAATGCCGCTCGCTCTGGCTGAGGGAGTCGCGAATCTTGCCGGCTCGGCCTGGCCATTCTTTGCAACCTTTATCGGCGGGCTAGGCGCTTTCGTAGCCGGCAGCAATACCGTCAGCAATATGATGTTCTCTCTTTTCCAGTTCGGGGTTGGCGAGCGTATCCTGGTGGATCCAACCTGGATTGTGGCGCTGCAAGCAGTTGGTGGCGCTTCTGGCAACATCATTTGTGTCCACAACGTAGTCGCTGCGTCTGCTGTTGCCGGACTGATCGGAAAAGAAGGTGCAGTGATCAGAAAAACTCTTCTGCCGTTTTTTTACTATGCTCTGATGACAGGTTCGATCGGCTACGGGATCGTCAATCTCAATCAGGGCATGTTTAATCCAGGATTTGCGATTGCAACGATGATTGTGTTTGTCTTTATCTATTACATCGTCAGATACAATCGCATCCGTCCCGATTGAACAGGCATCAGATCAGGTCTGCTGAACCACAGTCAAAATCCAGTGCATGAGCGACGCGCCTCCTCAAACTTATCCCAGTGATTCCAGACAACTGATCGTTGCAACCGCCGGTCATGTCGATCACGGCAAGTCCGCGCTGGTCAGGCAGCTCACAGGGATAGATACAGACACACTGCGGGCAGAAAAAGAAAGGGGGATGACCATCAATCTCGGCTACGCCTATCATCACTTCAGGACTGAGGGCGAGCTTGCCGGAGCGCCAATCACGCTGGGCTTCGTCGACGTTCCCGGACACACCGATTTCATTCACAATATGCTAGCTGGCGTCAGCAGCGTCGACGCAGCTCTGTTGGTGGCTGCTGCAGATGATGGCATCATGCCGCAAACCCGCGAGCACCTCGCAATCCTGAGCCTCTTAGGCATCAGGCAACTGATCGTTGCAATTTCCAAAATCGACAGGGTTGACGAATTCAGGGTAGTGAAGGTTGAGCAGCAACTCAGTGAACTGCTGGCCACATTCGGATTCTCTGCCCCTGATTTTTTCCCGCTCAGCAACGTAAGCGGTGAAGGTGTACCTGAGCTTAAAACCCATCTGATGGCGCTGGCAGCGGAGAAGCTGAGCCCCGGAATGAAGCCATCTGATCAGGAAGCCCGCTTCCTCATCGATCGGAGTTTCAGCGTCAAGGGTATTGGCACAGTGGTGACAGGTTGCCTGCGTTCAGGCCAGATGAGCACTGGAGATCAGCTTGTACAAGGTCTCAGAGGCGATGTCGCGCGGGTGCGCAGCATTCGTCTGGATCGGGACACAATACAAACGCTGCACGCAGGCCAGAGAGCCGCACTCAATATCAACCTTGACCAGACTAGCGTCAAGCGAGGCGATTGGTTGCTTGCCAGTCCAATCCATCACTCCGTCAGGCGTTTTGATTGCCGAATTCGGATAGCAGAGCTTCCGCATCGTTTCAAGCCAAGCGCCCAATATCACCTCTATCACGGTTGCGGCCACTATCTCGTCAACATCCGAGTTCTGGATCCCGAGCGGGGTTTTTGCCAGATTCTGAGCTCTGCGCCGCTGTCTCTGGCTTATGGTGACCGTTTCATTATCCGGGATCCGGCAGCGGCGACAACGCTTGCCGGAGGACATGTGATAGATCTGTTCGTGCCCAGGCGTGGCAGAGCGACTGAAGCACGGCTCAATGCGCTCGCTGCTGCAGATCATCCAGCTCAATCCGCGCTGAAAAAATCGCTCGACATATCCCCACTCGGCGTCAATCTTAAGAAATTTCGTCTCAATCACACGCTGAGGCACGATTCATTGGAAAAGATTCTTGCCGTCGTTAGCCCACCACCGATTACTTTCAAGGCGAATGACAACCACGGGGGCTATTGCCTGTCTCAGGGGCATTATCAACACTGGTGCGACCGTACACGCCTCTTGCTGATCGACTTCCACAAAGAAAGCCCGAGTGAGGCGGGCATTTCAGAATCTGCTCTGTCAAACCAGCTCAACTTTCCAGGCGCTCACAAGATACTCAGTCAGATGCTTGAATTAATGTGCTCGAGCGGTCTGATTAGCCGTAACGGAACCCTGTTTCATCTACCCGGTCATCAGGCACAACTCAGTCAGGAGCAGCGTGAATTTCAGGAAAAGATACGGCCGCTGCTGAAAGAGGCTGGTAAGGTGCCGCCCAGAACCCGAGAATTGGTGGAGATGACCGGCATCCCATTAAAAGCAATGCAAAAAATTTTAAAAGAGGCCGGCAGATCAGGGAGCGTCATACAGGTTGCGGAAAATCGCCATTACCTGCCCGAGACGATCTCAGAGCTCGCCTCTTTTACTGAGACGCTGGCAAATCAGGACGAGGAGGGTGCTTTCACAGTGATCGCGTTCAGAGATGCTTCCGGCATTGGAAGAAACCTCTGCATTGAGATACTGGAATACTTTGACGCCAAGGGCTTTACCCGAAGAGAAGGCAATAGCCGTCTTATTCGCATCCAAAAAGAGAACATTTTCGGCTGAGAGACAGCGATCCCCGCGAGCCTTACTTCGCAGGCCATAGTTGTGCAGCGGATGCTCTACCCGCCACGCCTGCGCCTAACCTTTACGAGCCTTGGGATAGATTTTCACGGTGTCTCAGGACGGCAGCGGACTGCTCTGGACTCTGATCAGGATTCTGATCAGGACTCTTCTTATACTCTGTCCTGGGCCCTTCCCTGCTCTCCGCCGTACCCTCTGCTGCTCGGCGCCCCGCTTAATTCAAGCCATGGAGCTTGACTGGCAGATGGGTGTAGCCTTTCACAAAGCTGGAGTAGACTCTTTTTGGCTGCCCGACAACCTCAACGCTGTCGAAGCGCTGCATGATCTCTTCCCATAGAATTCGCAGCTGCATCTCAGCCAGACGGTTGCCCATACAGCGATGAAGACCAAAGCCGAAGGACAAGTGCTGGCGCGCCTTGTCCCGGTCAATGAGAAATTCATCCGCCCTGTCTATTACCTCGCTGTCCCGGTTGCCTGAAGCGTACCACATCACCACTTTATCGCCGGCCTTGATCTGCTTGCCGCCCAGCTTTGTATCGACCAGAGCAGTGCGCCGCATGTAGGCAAGCGGAGTTTGCCAGCGGATTATTTCAGAAACCATATTGGGAATTATGCTGTGATCGGCGCGCAGCTTGTCATACTCTCTCGGGGTTTCATTGAGCGCTAGCACGCCACCGGAGATTGAATTTCTGGTGGTGTCGTTACCACCCACAATCAGCAGGATGATATTGCCCAGGTACTCCAAAGGCGGCATGTTCTGAGTGGCCTTACCATGCGCCAGCATGGAAACGAGGTCATTCCCCGGCTCGGCGTTCACACGTTCGTTCCATAAACCGGTGAATACCTGCAAACATTCTTCCATCGCAGCCCAGCGTTCCTCGTTAGAAGACACAACGCCTGCCCCCGGAATCGCCGTGGCGGCATCGGACCAGAACGTCAATTTGTGCCGGCTTTCGAACGGGAAGTCGAACAGCGTCGCCAGCATTTGCGTTGTAAGCTCAATGGAAACCTCCTTGACCCAATCAAACTCTGTTTCCAGAGGCAATTCATCAAGGATGTTGCAGACCCTCTGACGGATAAGATGCTCAAGACGCTTGAGATTGGCAGGCGCGACTACCGGCTGCGCGATTCGCCGCTGCTCATCATGCTTCGGCGGATCCATAGAAATAAAGCTTGGCAGCGTATATTCATCATAAGTATCCACAATGCCGATAGTCGGTTCTGAAGAGAAAATTTCAGGGGAGGTATCAACCTGCATGATGTCTTTGTACTTGGTGATGGACCAGTAAGGCCCGACCGCCGACTCGGCACAGTAGTGCACAGGATCTTCAAGACGCAGGCGTTCCATAAAGGGCAGAAACTCATTGGCCTGCCAGATTCCAGGATGCGACAGATCAATCTTGTCAATCGGCATGGTCCAGGGGTCTTGCCCCACCATGCTCCATTTACTTTGATCGCCAGAAGCGTCAGTCATCGTGTTTACCCTCATTTTCCTGCGTGATGCAATTTTTGGCTCAGAATTGGAACTCGGGCATAGTGACAACCAGCCCGTCTAAGTCTTCGGTCAGCTGAATCTGACAGGAGAGCCGGGAATTATCTTTTCGGTCAGTACTGAGACTGAGCATAGCTTCTTCCGTCGGGTTGATTTCGCCAGTTTTCTCAAGCCATTCCTGATCAACATAAACATGGCAGGTTGCGCAGGAGCAGGCACCGCCGCAATCAGCATCTATACCCGGCAAGCCATTGCTGACTGCTGCAATCATGACGGAGGCGCCGGGGTTGGTTTCAACATCGTGTTCCTGACCGGAATGTTCAATGAATTTAATCTTCACCATAAAACGGGGCTCCCTCAATTTCGAGCGCGCTACGATACCAAGATGTGCGACGCAACAAAAGTGAAGACCGCTCTGCCGCGTGCAGACCAGCCATTTTTTCGCCACTCTGAAACAGTGCACTCAGGACGCCGCGCTCAGCACCATGGACTTTCCGCCCTAAACGCCCGCAAGTGCCCAGTACGCATGACCAAAATTGTCAACTATTTCAGCACTATAGCAACAGAGTAATATAACCACACAAACAAACGAACCAGTGCTGGCGCTACAGGAAGTGGAGTGATTTAATACGCGCCAGAAAGAGACTGGATAGGTTCCTCCATGATGAAATCCATCAGCACATCGCAAGATTTTTTGTGCGCTGACGTGCCCGAAGACCGATCAGCCACTTACCTTACAGCCACACGCGCCTAGCCTATGTCGGAAATTATTGCCCAGCAAGGCACCTTACTGCTCATACTTGCCTGTACGTTCAGCTTTTTCATGGCTTATGGCGTAGGCGCTAACGATGTAGCAAACGCGATGGGCACATCAGTAGGCGCTCGGGCGATCACCATCAAGCAAGCCATCATCATTGCGATGGTGTTCGAATTCGCAGGCGCCTACCTGGCAGGAGGTGAAGTCACCTCAACGATCCGAAGCGGCATCATTGACGCAGATACCGCAGGTTTTGACTCGAATCCGGAACTACTCGTTTACGGCATGCTGTCCTCCCTATTGGCGGCCGGCGTATGGCTGCTGATCGCCTCCTGGAAGGGTTGGCCGGTGTCTACCACCCACTCAATCATAGGGGCTATTATTGGCTTTGCCGTGGTTGGCGTGTCTGTCGACTCCGTTATGTGGGGGCAGGTGCTGTCGATTGTCGCAAGCTGGGTGATCTCTCCGGTATTCTCCGGAACGATCGCTTTCGGTTTATTTCTCAGCGTCCAGCATCTGGTGCTTGATACCGACGATCCTTTCGGCAACGCCAGACGCTATATCCCGAGCTACATTTTCCTGGTGGGTTTCGTGATTGCCATGGTGACGCTGATCAAGGGCTTGCGTCATGTGGGGCTGGAAGTCAGCTATCAAGAAGCCTCACTATACGCCATAGGCGTCGGACTACTCACGATGACCATTGGCTTCCTCGCGATCCGCAACATCAGACCCGAAGAAGCCGGAAGCCCCGAAGACCGCACGGCAAGTCTCGAGCGCCTTTTTGGCGTGCTCATGATATTCACCGCCTGCTCGATGGCGTTCGCTCATGGCTCCAACGATGTCGCCAATGCCATTGGCCCTCTGGCAGCGGTCAATGGGGTAGTGCAGAACAGTGGCGCCTTCGCCGCCCAATCCGAACTGCCAGTATGGATCCTTCTACTCGGCGGCGGCGGCATTGTTGTGGGGCTTGCGACCCTGGGGTATCGGGTCATCGCGACGATCGGCCGTAACATCACAGAACTGACTCCTAGTCGTGGGTTTGCAGCAGAACTGGCTGCTGCAACTACAGTGGTGATCGCCTCAGGCACCGGGATCCCAGTCTCCACCACTCACACGCTCGTCGGTGCCGTGTTGGGCGTCGGCCTGGCTCGCGGCGTCGGCGCCCTCAATTTGAAGGTAGTCGGAAAGATCTTCATCTCCTGGATCGTGACCCTGCCTGTAGGCGCGCTCCTGTCGATCGTCTTCTTCTTTTTATTCAGGGCCATTCTCGGCTAAGCTCAGCTATCAGAACCACTGAATAACTGCTGAAGCAAACCTGCCTCTAACCCCGAAGAAAATGCCAACCGTCAAGCCTCAGACCCCTTCCTACCAAGCAGTTCTCATTAGCGCGTGCCTGCTGCTGGTTCTGTCCTTTGGCTATCGAGCGGGCTTTGGTCTGTTTATGGTGCCGATGTCAGAGGCCAGAGAATGGGGGCGGGATGTCTTTGGCCTCGCGCTCGCTGTTCAGAACCTCTCCTGGGGCGTGTGTGCAATTCTGGCCGGGGCACTGGCTGATAAATACGGCAACCTGCGGGTGCTGCTCGGCGGCGTGACGCTTTACGCAATCGGTATGCTTGGCATGTCCCTGTCAAGCACAGAAACGCAGATTGTCAGCACCGCCGGGCTGCTTGTCGGCGCCGGCATCGCAGGCACTTCTTTCGGCATCGTCCTGCCTTCGATTGCCCGGGCAGTGCCTGAGGAAAAACGTGCCCGCGCCCTCGGTATAGGCACTGCGGCCGGCAGTTTCGGGCAATTTCTGGTGGTACCTGTCATTGCATCCGTGATGGACCTGGTCGGCTGGATGCACGCCTTGCAGTATCTCGGACTTAGCGCTTTTTTGATGGCGCTCCTCTGCATTCCCTTGTCTAAATTCGACGGGGCGAATGACACTACGGGAGCAGAGTCCGACGCGTCAATGAGCCTGAAAGACATCGCTCTGAAAGCTTGTTCGATTAAATCCTACCGCCTGTTGGTTTTCGGCTTTTTTGTCTGCGGATTCCACGTTGCTTTCATCACAGTGCACATGCCCGGCTATGTTGTTGATCTGGGCTTTGATCCGCAAATTGGCGCCTGGAGCATCAGCCTCATTGGCCTTTGCAATGTGATCGGAGCCTACTACGCCGGCGTGTTGAGCGGCACTCACTCCATGCGGGGCCTGCTTACCATGATCTATCTCGGGCGGGTGGTGGCAATCACGGTATTTTTGGTTATGCCAGTTTCAATTTTAAGCATCATGGTGTTCAGCGCCGGCATGGGGTTTTTGTGGCTGGCGACGGTTCCACCCACCTCCGGGCTGGTCGCACTGTTTTTTGGCACCCGCTTTATGTCCTTTCTCTACGGCATCGTGTTCCTGAGCCATCAGCTCGGGAGTTTCAGCGGGGTCTGGCTTGGCGCCTGGCTGTATGAACAGTACGGGACTTATAGTGGAATCTGGTATGCCGGTATCTTCCTCGGAATCGTCGCAGCTCTACTGCACTGGCCCATCGAGGAGAAGGATTATTCAGAGAGCCTGCTCGGCACTGCCCGAACGGCCTAAGAGTTTAACGATGACACTACGAACTATCAGAAACGTAAATCTCTCCCGGCGGAGACGGGCAGTCATAGCCTGTACCTGCGCTATGCTAGCTGCCTGCAGCAACGTCGTTGTCATACCTTCAGCCAATTACAACAGCCGGGTCGACTATCTAGTTATCCACGCCACTTCTGAGGACTTTGCCGAGTCCCTGAGGCTGTTAACTCAACCTACCGCGAATCCGGTGAGTTCACATTATCTCGTGCCTGCTCCGTTCGATCCCACTTACCCCCGAAACGACCTGAGGGTATATCAGCTGGTTCCTGAGCTTGACAGAGCCTGGCACGCAGGCGTCAGCTACTGGGCAGGTGAGAGTGCACTGAACGACAGATCCATTGGTGTTGAGGTGGTCAATGAATTCAAATGCACCGGGACAAGCAACCCGATTGAAGAAACCGCACCGGAGGACTTTGAGTGCGAGTTTCCGAGCTATGATGAGGATCAGATTGCGCTGCTCATTGAACTCCTCTCAGAAATCCTGGACAGGTTCCCGTCCATCGACCCTATCGACGTGGTGGGTCACTCAGATATCGCAATACTGAGGAAATCTGACCCAGGACCCCGGTTCCCCTGGCAGCAACTCTATGAAGCGGGCATCGGCGCCTGGTACGAGCCAGACACCAAAGCCAAATACGAACAGCGCTTTTCCAGCGAGCCGCCGTCTCTGCAAATCGTTCAGAACGCCCTCAATCGTCTCGGCTACCAGGTCGAACCCTCTGGCAATTATGACCGTACAACGCAGTACGCTATGCGCGCTATGCAGTTGCACTTTCGTCCGGGCGATTTCTCCGGAACGGTGGATGTCGAATCCATGGCTATCATCTGGGCGTTGCTGGAAAGATACAGACCGGCAGAGCTTGATGATCTGCAGGCCGGACGCGCCTGAACACGAACCGGTCTGTGGCTGATGGCTTTACTCGACAGGCATAGGCAACAGCAATTCCGTGCCAATCGGCCGCTGAACATCGAAGGCTTTCAGCGTCATAGCCACGAAGTTGTAGTAGCCAATCAAAGCGACAATGTCCATCAGACCCTCGCCCCCGAACTGCTCAATGGCCTGCGCGTACGTATCTGCACTGACCTTTTCCTCACTCACCAGTTCCCGGGTAAACTGAATGAGCAGTCTTTCCGTCGGCCCAAGCCCTGCGATGGCAGGCAGCCCCGAAAGCACCCGCCGGTATTTGATAAGCTCGATGATTTCCTGCTCAAGACCGGCGGCCTGAGCAAGCGGCTCATGAGCAGACCACTCATACTGATGGTCAATTTCGCGTGCAGTGGACAGAATAATCAGCTCGGTCAATCGCTGATCCTTCGTCGTCCCGTATCTCACACGCTGGCGAACGTCGAATATGGCTTCTGCCAGCACTGGGCTGTGCAACCACATCGCGACCGGCCCTCTCGGCCCATTTTCATAGCCGGTACCCGGACGCACATAGGTGTCATAGGCCTTCTGGCCAACGGCATCAAGCGCGTCCCGACTGACCTGGGGCAACCTTGCCATGGTTTCCGGGAGTATGTCATCCGGCACGCGATCAGCCGTTTGCAACCCCTGAGGCAGATATTCCGACGGCTGGGCTGAAAGCCACAATGAGGCTGCCAGCGCAGAGAAGCAAAACCCAGTAAGAAATCGTTTAACGACAAGTGGCACGACAGAATAGTGACGCATGGAATGCACCCTCTTTGGCTTGAGTTTCCGATGATAGCAAATCGGCAGGCCTACATTGGGCAGGCACGGACAATCAACGTATGATTGAGATCGAGTCAAATTGGCGTTTTCACATCGAACCCAGAGAGAATAACCTCCTATGACGAAGAGCAAAGCTTGCCAGATCCTCGCCCTTACATGCCTGATGATGATTACCCCGCTTGCCCGTTCGGCGATTGTCGAAGTGCGCCTGGACGGCAGCATTCTGCCCAATGCGACTCTCATCGACGGCAGCGACCAGAACAACCAGTACGTCACAGATGATTCCGGCACGCTGGTCTTTGACGGCTCCTGTCTCTCACTGAGATATACAGACGACAGCAATACCCCCTTCCGTTCGATGGACCGATGTGGTTTTGACGATGCTGACCGACTCTACAGGGTCAATCTCAGTAAGGAAATTACGCTGAGCGGCACGGCAGAATTTCCGCACACGGGGAATGCTGTGCTTGTTTTTGAGAATTTGGATGATGGAGTTGGTCTTACACGGGGCATCGGAACCGGTAATCCCCGGACGCACCGCTTTTCCGAGCAACTGCCTGCCGGGCGGTATCGGATTTCAGTGAACTCCAGTACCTATCCGAACCCGGAGGAAACATATTTCATAAGTTCTGTCGGCATTGATGCACGCAGAGACTCTGTATCAGGAATCGAAATAGGTCCTGAACAATCCTCAACATCCAGGTTCCCGATCTCGCCCCCTCGAGCCGACCTGATGACCGTCCAAGCTATAGAAGGCTCGCATCTTTCCCGCATTGAAGGCGCACCCGGCGCTGCAGAGCCCCTAACCAGAATTGGTCTGGCCAATCTGCAAACCGGTCAGACCGGGTCTGGCGTTTCAGACGCTGACGGCAGCTTTTCGATCAGATTCTTCGCCCCACCAGGTGCTGCGCTGCATGTTACCCAAGACCGTCACGTGCAGAGTTACAACCACTTCAGCAGCAGACAAGCGGGAACGGTGATCTATGTTCCTTTGGCGGATCCAGGCTTAGCCATTTCAACCGGCCAGCGACTGAACGGTGGCAGCCAAAATGGCATGAATAGTCTGGAGTTCATGGGCGGTAAGGATCCCGGTGTCGCCTGGTTAAGCGGGACTCTGGACAGTACTGACTGGCAGGCAGGCCGCTCGGGCTCTCTGAGTGGCACCGTGGATATTTACTCCAGAAACCTTGAATTTGGCGTAGTCCCCTCACTCGGCGCCGGTACGGCCATGCTGG
>Ga0160423_10002383_pt1 | contig 15711 bp, 9 predicted proteins | sample CRUFie14St8metaG_FD_108191 | JGI IMG/M metagenome (GOLD analysis project Ga0160423, IMG submission 108191) | Marine microbial communities from the Costa Rica Dome - CRUD Field 142mm St8 metaG | ecosystem: Environmental > Aquatic > Marine > Oceanic > Photic zone | place: Costa Rica: the Eastern... | reverse complement strand
TTGTATTTCCTTTTCTTTTTCTCAGGAATAATTTTTGGCTCTTCTCCCCATTCATATTCACCGTCACAGTATGGGCATTCAAATAATCCATAAGCATCATCTTCCATCTCGAGTTCTTCTGAGCAGTGGGGGCACTCAATTTCTACCATGTCACTAGTAAATTGCCTTGGGTTATAGTGTCATTGCCGGCAATTCTGTTCTTGCTCAATTCATTTAGGTCGTTCTACTTGAAACTAGACCGTCAATTCTGAACGTAATTATGGCAAAATAGATTGAAATTTTTCAATTGTAAATTTGATTTTACAATTGACTTTCGTTTGAGATTCACAACAAAGGTTACATAGCGAATGATAGTCAAATTGATGATAGGTAGTGATGTGGGCCAAACATGCGCGGGTTGGCGATATTTCTCGCAGTTTTGATAGTCACCCCGACCCTCGTTACCGCAGAGCAGAACTGGCCAGGAGAACCAGTGGACAATCACATCTTCATGTCTTATGCAGCGCTGACCCAAGAAGTCAATAATTGGGCTGAAAGTAACCCAGACATTGTCGAGTTGTCCAGCATTGGTAAATCTTACTTAGGTAGGGAATTGTGGATGGTGGTTCTTTCAGACTGGTCGATGGAAACCAAAAGCAATGGAGATGCGAAGGAAATAATCTACATCGATGGTGGCCACCATGGTAATGAATACCTAGGAACGGCTCTAGCATGGCTTACTGCAAAATGGTATATCAACGAGTGGAATGCTGGAAATGAGGAAGCTGTAGCCGTTTTGCAAAACACAGAAATGCACATCATGATAATGCTAAACCCAGATGGTAATGATGCTGACACTAGACACAACCTGAACCTAACCACTGCGGCGAACCCCTTTGTAAGTGAGCCGGTTCCAACCGGAATCGATTTGAATCGAAATTACGATCATTTCTGGGACGACTGTTCTCCTAGTGACCCGTTTGCACCTGGCGCAGGGCCATTTAGCGAACCCGAAACCAGAGCAAACGCTGACTACATGAACGCACATGTGCAAGATGCTGATCTCTACGTAACGATGCACACTGGTGTGTGGATTATGTTATACCCTTGGGGTAAATGGCCTGAACAACCTTCTGATTGGGAATTATTCCACGGAATAAGAGACGACGTGAACGGTAACATCTCTGACATACCAATCCAAAACGCAAACCAAGGTCTGTATCCTAACTGCGGAACAAGTCGTGACTATGGCTATGGTGTGATGGGGTTCCCGACTTTTACATTCGAAACAGATGATGACCAGTTCTTATTGTTCACGTTTGAAGATGTAAATGAAAGGCTGAGAGAAGAATTAGACGTTATGAGGTATTTAATTAACAATATTTGGTACTGGAGAGCGCGCCTTGTAGTCGAATCTTTCAGTATAGATGACGAGGAAGTATCATTCACAGTAAATAACATGGGGCGAGCAAGCACAAGAAATGCAACCCTGCAGTACATCGATGGCGATAATATTCTATGGGAGTCAGATAATTTCACTGCCAATGCATCAAGTGTTACTATGGTCACAAGTGGCGGCTTTGATTTCGAGGGAGGAGAATGGCGACTATCATATCAGAAGCGTGTAATTCATTCTTCACAATGGGTAAATGAAAGCGTGGGGGTGTCTCCATACTCCAAGAGTCTGCTAGACCATTCAATCGAATTGATGATTTGGGTCATACAAGCAGGTGCTATACCTATTGTTGTCATTGCATTTGCTGTTTGGTGGTCCAGAGAAGAAAAACCGTTTGATATAGATGACGAGGTCCCTCTTGAAGCGGAACTAATAGAATGAGGGAATTGATGCGCATCTTCAAGAGCCCCTCGCCGCTGGGGCGTCTAGGTGAGCCAATGCAGGTATCAGTAAACACCAACGACAACATTAACGGAACCCTCATTCTTCCACTTTGGCAAGATAGTGACAGCATGCCATCAGGAAGCGAAGCAGGCGTGCCCAGAAGCCTAAAAAGCCAGATTGACATGATTCTGGGTGCAGGTGACTTCAGTTCGAAGTCTGGCACAGCAATGACTCTAGCAGGAACTGATGGAGGAAAAGCACTCATGATTGGATTGGGTAAGGAATCCAGCGCAGATCTGCAGTCCATGCGAGAAGCCGGTGCAAAAGTGACTGCGACCTTGGCAAAGATTCACGGCAAAACAATCACAATCAACTTTTCAGGACTAAGTCTCGATTACATGGGAGCGTTTGTCGAAGGGATGATACTGAGAGATTACTCCTATGACAAGTACAAGTCAAAAGACGAGGACGATGATACTGATGATAGCGAAATAACAGTTCACATTAATTGTGAGCCGGACAAAACAGAAGACCTACAGAAATCTGCCGACTTATCACTAGCAGTTGCATCTGGAGTTTACCTAGCAAGAGACTTAGGAAACGCCCCACCTAACGATTTGTATCCTATGGCATATGCTGAACAGGCAATAGCATTCGGTAAAAAACATAACAACGTGAATGTCAAAGTAATTAATTACGATGAAGCGATTTCACTAGGAATGGGTGGACTTGTCGGTGTTGGGATGGGTTCAGCAAGAAAACCTTGCATGGTAATATTCGAGATTAACCCAGATATGCCAGGACCGAGTCCTTGTGTTGTTGGAAAGGGAATTACATTCGATACTGGTGGGATTTCACTCAAGCCCCCACCCTCAATGGATGAAATGAAGTACGATATGCATGGTTCAGCAACCACATTCGGATTGATGCAAGCGATTGTTGCAAGTGGTCACAAAGAGCGAGTCATAGGTGTTGCATGTATGGCTGAGAACATGCCATCGTCAAATGCACAACGTCCTGGGGATGTAATCAAGACTTATTCAGGAAAGACGGTTGAGGTGTTGAACACCGATGCAGAAGGGCGTTTAGTACTCTCAGACGGCCTTTGGTATACCGGTACTCATCTGAACCCTTCATACATAATCGATTTGGCTACTCTAACCGGTGCTTGCGTGGTTGCCCTAGGCCATGAAGCAAGTGGCCTTTGGTCTAATGATGACGATCTTAGAAACAAAATCAAGGAAGCAGGAGAGCATTGTGGAGAAATAGCTTGGCCAATGCCTTTGTTCAAGGCTTTTGAGAAAGAGATGACAGATTCGAAGATTGCTGACGTTAGAAATCTAGGAGCAGGCCGCTGGGGTGGTTCAAACACAGCCGCAGCATTCTTGAAACAATTCATACCTAACAAAGATGGAAGCGATGAGCAAATTCCGTGGGCACACCTAGATATCGCAGGGACTGCTTGGGGTGCAAAAACCAACAAGATGGTCAAGACCGGAGCGACTGGTATTCACGTCAGAACTCTTCACCATCTGATTACCGGTCAATGATTACTGGGAAAAGTGCTTTATTGCACGGCGTGTAATTTCAATTACCAAATCTACTTCTTCGGTTGTGATGTTGAAGTGAGGGGTATATCTCAAAGCGTTTATTCCACCATGAATTACTCCCAACCCATGCTTGCGGCACCAAACCTCGACATCATCAAACCCAACCACCTTCATTTTGTCCGGGTCCAACTCTGCTGAAAGTAGTAGGCCAGTACCCTGTACTTGGGTAATTGTGCCGGGTATCTCCTCAGCGAGTAGTTTCAATTTGTCTACAAATTCTCTTCCTCGTTCCCGAATGTTAACTCGCAGTTCGGGGGTTATTTTTTCCAATACAGCTACTGCGGTTTCAAGAGCTCGTGGATTTGTAGTCATGGTGTTTCCATATATCCCTACAACGTATAACTCCGCAGCTCTATCATTCAAACCTAGAACAGACAACGGATACTGTCCGGCATTCAATGCCTTAGACCAAGTTTCCAAATCAGGTGCCTCAGCGTCTTGAAATCCTTCATAATCAACAATTGAAAGGGTTCCTTGCCCCCTTATTCCTGCCTGAATCGAGTCGACTATGAGCATAGAACCGTGCTCATTTGTTAGACGACGGGCTTCGTCATAGAAATCTCTGTCAATACATTGGCCAGGATTTCCCTCTCCCTGAACTGGTTCTATCGACATCGATTCAATGAAGTAACCCTTTTGCTCAGCGTCAGCAAAGGCTGCCTGTAAGGCTGACACATTGTTTGAGGGGACCAGAATTAAATTGTCTCTTTCAGCAAATGTCTTCAGCACCTTGTCATATTTGCCCATGCACGAGTGTGAAATTTGTGCAGGCCGGTCAGTCCTTCCATGGAACGCTCTTTCGATAGCAAGTAGTTTTACTGGTTTGCCTTCATGACGGCCCCCCGGCCCAGTCATCCTTTTTGAGTTGACATCACAAATTCTCATTGCAACAGTCATCGATTCTGAACCAGAATTCATGCATATGAATTTGGAAAATGGACAACTTCCTCTAGTGTGCCCAAGCTCTTTCTTTAGTGCTGATGCTAGTCTAGCATGAGAAATGGAGGCAGTCATTACGTTGGCCATAACGTGGTTTTGACTCATAGCATCTATGATATCTTCAGGACCGTGCCCTCCTCCAAGCATGCCATACCCTCCATTATCATGAACGACTGCACCATGTGATGTTACGATCCATGGCCCTCTTGCTGCTAAGGCTACATATGGGTTGATTGTTGCAGGAGCATAGAAATTAACAAAGTCTTCTTGGAGATGCGATACCAAGTCTGATTCGTCCATCATTAACAATTCGCTAGTGAACTCTTTTTGTTTAATCTCGGCTTCCTGTACCGCTTGTATCAGTTTCTTATCTCTGGAGACAAAATCTAGTATAACGTCATTCGACAATCCAACAGTATCTGCATGGCCACTAGAGGCGCGCATTTGGTCAAGGATTGCAATCACGTCTGACATAATTAAAACCGGATACAGACGTATATTCAACATTGTCCTATTCCCGTGTAATTTGAGGCCCTCGTTGGCGATTTTCTCATAATCCAATTAGTGTTCGCAGATACATGGGAGAGGAAAAACAAGTTATTGACCACACCTCTCTCCAGCACGGGTTTTTCCAATTCACATTCCCTCATACTTGGAGGGGAATTGTCCCTTGGGTTATTGCAGCAATACTGTTTCTTGGGGCAGGAGCATTTCTTCTAGTAAGCCTTGATGTACCGGATGTACCGCCTGTTTCAGAAAGTCAGTATGTCGACTCCCTAGATGATATCGATGATGAAGATACAGTGACTCTAGGCGCTGGGTGGCAGGATTCTGGCGATGAGGCCACATTTGCTGTAATCGATGTGGTAATCCAAGAAGGAACATTGGTTCATGGATATTGGACCCTCGATTCAGACGGTGAAAATTGTACAGATCACGTTGATGTTTATGATGATGTCATTTTGACTGTTGTGCCTACTTCAGGAGGTGAACCATTCGAGATTGCTTGGTCAGATGAAGTTAGCACTGAAGTGTCTACAGATAGCCGTAATTGCCCTGGCTATGACGATTGGTATGTTGGAGAGGGTAATGAGATTGAGATGTTCATAATTGGGATAGATGGTGAATATTTCATGCTCTCAGTCGGTGCTGAAGGCAATGAGCCAGGCGAGAGAACAGAGAGGGAAGATGCCCAGAGAATCGCCTTGGCAATTGTTATCCTAGCTGCTGCTTTGATGATGGTTACAACTCCTACATCACTTTCAGATGATATCAAGAATCTGAAGACTAGGTGGGAAAACAAACCTTTCGTGCACGGTACACCGGGAAATATGAAAGATGCAAGTGGACCGATTAGAGAAGTAGATGAGCACGATTGGGTTTTACCTCCTCCCGGACACGAAACGTGGCCGGAGAACCCGTATGCGCCTAACGATGAAGGCACACTAATCGAAGAACATCCAAATGTTGTCGGCACTCCAACTCCAGCAACTTTCACCTTGTACTCAATAAATGGTATAATTTTCATCACCGCTGCGTTGTGGCTAGCTGCTGATTTAACAGCAAGGCACAGCGATGAAACGCGACAGACAATCGGTTGGTGGTTACGTGTTGGTATTGTTCTGTTCTCTCTACTCTGGTCGATATTTGCATTCCGAAAATGGAAACTGATGCACAATATAATCGATACACCCTCTAGTCGAGTTAGAAGCGTTGCAGTCGGTTCGGCAGAGTTGGTAGGACAGGTTAGACCAGGACCTCAAGGTACTATGTCAGTGAATGTTGGTGGAAGCGCATCTAGGAAAGTCCAAGGTGTAGTCAAGTACAGATGGAAAGAAGAAGAATACGTTTGTACAAAGGATTCTGATGGAAAGGAAAGTTGCAGTTGGAAAACGAGAAGAACTGATTCAGGAGGAACTGAATTCATACTACATGACGGTACTGGTGGTATACTAGTAGACCCTAATTCTTGGGATAAGGTCGAGATGGGAGACAAGCTCTATCGGTGGAAGACCAGTCGTTGGAGATGGACTGTTTGGGTGTTAGCTGCTGGCGACCCAGTTTACTGCCTTGGCAGAGTAGAGACTAGAACTCACGATGAGCGGGAAGAAGGAATTGATACTACAATTCCTAACTCATTACTCGTTGTACGAGGCAACAAAGACATCGGAATGCAAGTGCACCTTCACAGAGGAACTGAGTTATCTCTAATCTCCGGCTTACGCTCCACTACTGAAGCAATAGTTGTGCCGTTAGTTATGCTGATATTCAGCGCTATACCGTTTATCTGGTGATCAGTCTTCGTCTTCTTCGACTACTTCGAAGTCAGCGTCTACAACACCGTCATCCGATGCATCAGCGCCTGCTTCTTCTTGTTCAGCCATTTCAGCCGCAGCAGCCTCATACAACTTAGCAGAGATAGCGTGCATGCCTTCCTCGATTTCCTTGACCTTAGCTTGTACAGCAGCCTCATCGATTTCATCAAGTTCCTTAGCAGCGCCTTCTTCATTTTGTAGAAGAGCCTCAAGTTCGTCAACTTTGGATAGCACGGGTTCCTTATCCTCATCACTGAGTTTTTCTCCAGCCTCGTCGATTGTTCTACGAGTTTGGTAGACGATTTGATCAGCCATATTTCTCATTTCGACCTGTGCCTTGAGTCGCTTGTCTGCTTCAGCGAATTCCTCTGCCTCGGCAATCTTAGCCTGGATTTCATCCTCGCTTAGGGATGTATCAGATTCAATCTTGATAGACTGCTCTTTTCCAGTTCCCTTGTCCTTGGCAGACACGTTGACAATACCGTTTGCATCGATATCGAATGTGACTTCAATCTGAGGTACGCCACGAGGTGCAGGTGGAATACCCATCAAGTGGAATTGTCCCAGGCTTACATTGTCCTTGGCAAACTCTCTCTCACCCTGTAGAACGTGAATCTCTACAGCAGGTTGGTTATCGCTTGCAGTTGAGAATACTTCTGAGCGACGGCTAGGGATAGTCGTATTTCGCTCGATCATTGTTGTAGTAACTCCACCAAGTGTCTCGATACCTAGAGTTAGAGGTGTAACATCCAGCAATAGAATGTCAGAGACTCCTTCGTCTCCAGCGATAATCCCTGCCTGCAGTGCAGCACCCATTGCCACAGCTTCATCAGGGTTAATTCCCTTGAAAGGTGACTTACCGGTCTCTTTTTCAATAGCGGTTTGGACTGCAGGAACGCGTGTTGAACCGCCGACGAGAATCACTTTGTCGACTTCGCCCTTAGATAGTCCAGCATCTTTCATTGCTTGCCTGGTAGGTTTCATTGTCTTCTCAACAAGTGGAGCAATCAGTTCCTCGAATTTAGCACGAGACACAGTGATGTCTAGGTGTTCTGGTTGGCCATCTTTCATGGTTATGAAAGGAAGGTTAACCTGCGATTGCCCAGTTCCAGATAGCTCGATTTTTGCTTTCTCTGCCGCTTCTTTCAATCTGCTCATGGCTTGTACATCCTTAGCTAGGTCAATCCCCGAAGATTTCTTGTATTCAGCTACTAAGTATTCAATAAGAACATCATCAAAGTCGTCACCGCCTAATTTGTTATTACCAGCAGTTGCTTTTACCTCGATTTGTGGCTGTCCATCGACATCGTAAATTTCGAGAACTGAAACGTCAAAGGTTCCACCGCCAAGGTCGTAAACTAAGATTGTTTGATCTTCTTCCTTGTCAACACCATAAGCAAGTGCTGCGGCTGTAGGCTCGTTGATTATTCTTAGAACCTCTAATCCAGCAATTCTTCCAGCATCTTTTGTAGCCTTTCTTTGCGCATCTGTGAAATAAGCAGGGCATGTGATTACAGCCTGCTTGACAGTAGTCCCTAAGTACGCTTCAGCGTCTGCTTTTAGTTTTTGTAGTATAAACGCAGAAACCTCCTGTGGCGTGTATTCTGAGTCGTCAACATTAGTTTTCCAGTCAGTTCCCATGTGTCTCTTGACCGAAATCATAGTTCTCTCGTGGTTTGTTACTGCCTGTCTCTTTGCAGTTACTCCAACCATCCTTTCTCCACCGTCTTTAGCAAATGCCACAACAGATGGAGTAGTTCTCGCACCCTCTGCATTTGCGATTACAACAGCCTCGCCGTTCTCTATTGTTGCAACACAAGAGTTAGTCGTTCCTAAGTCAATTCCAATTACGTTATTTTTAGCCATTTTTCCACATCCATATTTTTGAGTTCAAAAAATTGGTATTCCTCCATCATCTTCATCATCATCGTCAGAAAAATCAAGGCTGACGTCTGATGAAGTTGGAGTAATATCATCTTCAACATCCTCATCAATGCTCTCGGTTTCAGATTCCAGAGCAGATCCTTGAGGAGTAAGTTTGAGTGTTATGTCGAGGATTCCGTTATTGATAGACCAATCAATGACATCGTCGCATTGATGGGGCAACTCAATTTGTGCAAGCGGTGGCTCTGATGGGTCGGATAGGACCTGTAACAATTCTCCACCTCTTGAAAGCGCAACTTCAATTTCTTCGAAGTCAGTTCTTGTTGAGAAATCAACAGTTATCGACATATTCCATCCAGACAGGTAGATGTTTTCTGAGGGTAGCCTCAGGATTTCATTATTAGGTTCAGTTTCTTCGATGTCTATCTCAACAGGAGCTGCATCAACCTTCACGTCTACGCCTAGATTGGATAACATCTCATCCAATGGTTTACCAGATTGGAACAGTTTTGCGATGTCTGAGATGTCGAAGTTGAAGTTAACATCACCTTTTGCAAGTCTTTCAGGGTTAATCCCCATCGCCTCAAATTTAGATTGGAACTGCTTCATCATGGCTTTCAATTGCTTCACATCCACGCTCATGCCCATTTTTTCGAACATTTCAGCCATTTGTTCAAGCATTTTTTCTTCCCAATCTTCAGCCATGAAATCCACCACTACTTAACCATCGGTTGTATAGTCGGAGCAGTAGCCCATATATGAACCCGACGCATTCATCTCTCAACAATTTAAGATGGGTTATCAAGTGGCAGGGACGATGGCGGAAGACTCTATTCTCGAATCTACAGAGAGAACGAGCGGCCACGAGGCTCTGAGAAAGAATGTCCAAGCTGCAATAGCACTAGCAGGAGCAGTTCGGTCGACATTGGGCCCCAAGGGTTTGGACAAATTATTGATAGACGATAGTGGTGAAACTATGGTCACCAATGATGGCGTAACAGTCCTAGAAACCGCTCGAGTTGAGCACCCTGTTGCAAAGATGATCATCACGGCTTCTTCCACACAAGACAAAGTAGCTAGAGATGGTACGACCACAACGGTTGTGATTTGTGCTGAGATGTTGAGGAATGCTTGGCAGTTGGTAAGACAGGGTGTCCATCCGTCCGTTATTGCACGAGGCTTTGCACAATCTGAGACGTTCGCTTTATCATCATTGAATGAACTCTCGATTCGAGCAACACGGGAACAAATAGAGTCTGCTATTGAGACGTCATTGGCAGGTAAATTGGACAAAAGCATGGAAAAGCACCTTGCTTCGTTGTCATTAGAAGCTGCAGACGTAATTCTTTCAGATGGTAAAGCAGACCCTACTCGTGTGAAAATAATTAAACAGACAGGTGGTAGTATGAGCGAGTCAACCCTAATCACGGGGCTTGCATTGGCGAAGACTCGTATCCATCCAGAGATGAAAGAACGCGGTGGCCCGGGTTCGATTTTGATATTAGATGGGGGTCTAGAACGTCGTAAACCTAAATTTGAATCAAAATTGAATATCACATCCACAGGAATGCTAGAGGCATTTAGAGAGGCTGAATCAAAAGCGTTGATGAAGCAGATTGAAAACCTTGTAGCAATAGGTTGTAATCTTCTTGTATGCAAAGAGGGGGTTGACGATGAAGCGCGACAAGCCTTGTCAAAAAACGGTATTTTGGCTTACCGAAGGGTTGAGAAAAGAGATTTGGACCTACTTTCTCGAGCGTGTGGAGCAAATCTTGTTCCCGATGCAGGAAGGGCCACAAAAGATGATTTGGGAGTATTCACGAGCACGCATGAAGAACTTCGCGGGGGTGTAAATCATTGGATATTAGAAGCAGAACATAGCGGAGCAACCCTGATTGCTAGAGGTAGTACTCAGAGCGTAATTGATGAAGTTGAACGCTGTTTTGCTGATGGCCTTGGTGTTGCTTGCCAGTTGCTCGAGGAACCTGTTTTGTTACCAGGTGCAGGCGCTACACAAGTAGCTCTAGGCAGAAAATTACGAAGATTTGCAGAGTCTGTTCCGGGTCGTGAACAACTAGCTATCGAGGCATGGGCTGACGCGTTAGAGTCTATACCAAGAGAACTAGCATCAAATTCGGGATATGATGGGATAGACTCCTTACTAAAGTTAACATCAGCGCAAATAGAATCTGGTGACTACATCGGTCTAGATTTGAGTGATGGTAAGCCCAGGGATACAATCTCTCGGGGAATCATGGAACCGATGACAATCACTCGTCAGGCTATATCTGGAGCCACAGAAGCCGCTATCAGTATACTCAGAATTGATGATGTATTATGGGCGCAAATGGATGCCCAAATACCTGAAGAAGTCCAAGATGGTCTCCAGGGACTCGGGGCGGAGTAGAAATACAATTCAATTATCATAAACCGTTAAACTCGCAAAAACACCTGCAGGTTCAAGTATCGACTCTCCTGTAGGCTGTTTATGGGCGAGTCGGGTAATAGACGGGTTTTGGTTACTGGGGCTCTTGGACAGATAGGAATGGAGTTATTGGATGCTTTAATCAAAAAATATGGCCCGGATAACGTTACTGCATCAGACATACGTGAACCAAGCAACCTTGGGGAATTTCCAGTTAGATTTTCAAAGCTAGACGTACAGAATAGAGAACAATTTGAAGAGATAATTCGTAGTAATAATATCAACGAAGTCTACCATTTAGCGGCTATATTATCAGCTACTGGTGAAAAAAATCCAGAACTGTGTTGGAGAATTAACATGGATGGCTTAATGAATGTGCTAGAACTAGGTAGAAGATACAGATTCAGAATTTTTGCTCCCTCCTCGATCGCAGTTTTTGGACCCGATATCGGTCCAGTTGCATCCCAAGATTCCCCACTCAATCCATCTACGATATATGGTGTTACAAAAGCCGCAGGTGAGATGATGGCGGAGTACTACCACTCTAATCATGGAGTTGATATCAGAGGATTGCGCTATCCCGGTCTAATTTCTTGGAAAGTTATGCCAGGTGGAGGCACTACAGATTATGCTGTAGAAATTTTTCATAGCGCAATTGCATCAAAAAAGTACAGCTGTTTTGTCAGAGAAGACACAAAACTTCCGATGATGTACATGGATGATGCTATCGAAGCAACATTGCAGTTAATGGACGCCCCAAGTGAAAATCTTTCAGTTAGGGGCGGGTACAATCTTCCAAGTTTGACATTCACGGCGAAAGAATTGTACGATAAAATAAAACAAAGGCTACCTGAGTTTGAATGCGAGTTTTCACCGGATCATCGTCAGGAATACGCAGACTCTTGGCCCGATGAAACAGATGGTAAATTATCTCAAAAAGAGTGGGGTTTCACTCTAAAATTTGACACAGATGCTATGGTTGATGAAATGATTAGTTCATTGAGAAATGACTAATCGAAGATTAAGCCGGAGACACAAGAAAACAAATTTTGATTTTTTGTTAAATTTTCGTCAATATACATTGTGATTGCTCGTAGTTCCCTTTCTAAGATATAATTACAATGATTTTCCTATGTAAAAATTATTTACAATCGCGACCCAATGTTGAAATGTCGGGCGCGATGGCCTAAAAGCCCGTTGAAGGGCATGAAGTATGTCGTAGTTTCAGGAGGCGTCCTTAGCGGACTGGGTAAGGGGGTAACCGCATCCAGCATCGGCGTTCTTCTAAAAAGCGCAGGACTGCGAGTTACTGCTGTAAAAATTGATCCATACCTTAACAGCGACGCCGGCACAATGTCTCCATTTGAGCACGGCGAGGTGTTCGTCTTGGATGATGGGGGAGAAGCCGACCTCGATTTGGGAAATTATGAGAGGTTTTGTGACCTGAATCTATACAGCGACAGCAACATAACCACTGGCAAGGTCTACTCCAAGGTCATAGAAGCAGAACGTCGTGGGGACTATTTGGGTAAAACGGTGCAAGTAATTCCTCATGTTACAGATGCGGTTCAAGATTGGATTGAAGAAATATCATCTATACCAGCAGACGGAACTGGGGAAAAACCCGAAGCATGCGTGATAGAGCTTGGTGGAACTGTTGGAGACATTGAGTCGTCTCCGTTCATTGAAGCATTACGTCAATTCCAATTTAGAGTTGGAAGAGAAAATATCTACTTCGTTCACGTTTCTTTGGTACCTGTTATGGGACCTGTTGGTGAACAAAAAACAAAACCTACTCAACATACTGTCAAAGAATTAAGAGGGTTGGGAATAAATCCAGATGTTATCGTCTGTAGGGCAGAAACCCCATTGACGCTGGATGTAAGGGAAAAATTAGCGTCATTTTGTCACATTTCTCCAAACGCAGTAATGAGCGCGCATGACGTTTCAAATATCTACCGTGTCCCTTTATTGTTGAGGGACCAAGGTATTTGCGAGGCCCTCGATATTGATTGTAACAGGACAGATATGATGTCTCGGTGGGAAGCGATGGCTGACCGTGTGGACAACCTTGGAGATGAAGTAAGAATCGCAATGGTTGGAAAGTATACTGGTCTTACAGATTCATACTTATCTGTAATAAAGAGTCTACAGCATGCCTCTTATGTGGTTAATCGCAGTCTAGTTATCGACTGGATTGAGGCTAGTAATTTAGAGAAATCAAGCCACTCGGATTGGGATGTTCTCAGGGCTGCAGACGGTGTGCTTGTGCCAGGTGGATTTGGCGATAGAGGGATTGAGGGTAAGATTCTTGCAGCAAATTATGCTAGAACAAACAACATACCATTCCTCGGAATATGCTTGGGTCTACAGATAGCGGCGATTGAGTTCTGCAGAAATGTGCTGGGCTTAGAATCAGCAAACTCCACAGAATTCAATGAGAATACACCCAATCCTGCGGTAGTCTTTATGCCAGAAATTTCCAAGACCCACCTTGGAGGAACTATGCGTCTAGGAAGCAGACCAACATTCTTCCAAGTTGAAGATTGCATGACTCGTCGGTTGTATGGGGGCGTCTCTCAAGTCGATGAACGTCATCGACATCGGTACGAGGTAAATCCTGATTTGATTAACCAGATCGAAGAGAAAGGTCTCGTTTTCGTAGGTAAGGATGAAACAGGCCAGCGTTGTGAAATCTTTGAGCTAGAGGGCCATCCATACTATGTTGGGGTCCAATATCATCCGGAATTCAAGAGTAGACCTGAAAAGCCAAGTCCGCCGTTCCTGGGTCTGTTGATGGCTGCATCAGGAAAAACTGTCTAATTACAATTAACTTCTCAGTAAGTCATTCTGGTAATGCTCTATTTTTTGTCCGGAGAATCTATGGGTACCCTTGAAGCCTCATCGAGCATAAAGGGGTCCCTTGTATCCAACCGGATGGAATCTCTGGTAATCTTTTTGTTTCATGCCGGCGAGATAGTTATAATCCTATGATGAGGGAGTCACTCCGTGGGAAAAAGGGCAATATGTCTGGTTTTTGTGCTGATGCTGCCCGTTTTCGGTTTACAGACTGGAGTGAACTTAGCGTCAATTCCGGACTCAAAGGCGCATAATGTGGTAATAAGCAATCAACACATACTGTCTCTCTCTCCGATTTCTGTGGGAGACAAACACGCTTGCGCCGTCCTTTCGGACGGAGGTGTATCATGTTGGGGTGAGAATGATTACGGGCTGCTCGGCATCGGTATCATTCCAACCAATGAAGAGCACGACATCGAAGGTGTTGGCTATGTCAAGAAGCCAACCAACGTGACAGGCCTTCCAACTAATGACCCCATCATCCAAGTGGTAGTCGGTGGACAGACAACATGTGCGCTTGCCTCATCTGGGAGCGTCCATTGTTGGGGGAGAGGGTCATGGGTTGGTGATTCAACGCTTGAAGACCGTTCAGTTCCGGTGAATCTTGGTTTGAGTGTTGGCGTTTCAAAATTGGCCTCTAGTTGGATTCACACCTGCGCCCTCACCGTTGATGGGCGTGTCCTGTGTTGGGGTGGAGCCAGCGGAGGTCTTGGCGACGGTGTAGACCGAGACTACCGTGAGGAAGCCATTACTCCAAATTTCACCGCAGCCTTCCCTGAGGGTCGTTATGCCGTAGATCTAGCGGTGGCCACACATGGTACGTGTGCCTTGCTTGACAACGGGTCCGTATCGTGTTGGGATGACAACGATACGCCACGCGAAGGGCGTGTGTTTGGACCGGGAATCAAGGCCACAGCACTTCACTCTGACCCCTGGTATGCCGACTCAGGAACAGGACGGGTGTGTGCCACTTTAGATAATAACTCCATGCCGTGTTGGTATCCGTCAGGGTACGGGACACCAGATTGGATTGAACCTGCTCCGAAGTACATCACTATCGGTCCAGATCATGCCTGCATTTTGGATGAAAACGGAGCAATGGCTTGTCGAGGCTCAAACGTTTTTGGTCAGTTGGGGGACGGAACGACAGAGGATAAAACGGACTTTACACCTGTCAAAGGCTTGCCGAATAACGAGTCGGTCGTGGCTATTAGCACGGGCGAAAGTAATACATGCGCTGTGGTCGCTTCAGGAGATGCATTCTGTTGGGGCTTGAACAATGGCCTTAATGGAGATGGGACTGCTTCGGGTTCTTATGAAAAACCCGTACGGTTCGACCTGCATCCTGAACTTCAAAACATCACCACGATTGATGGTTCTGGTGGTACCCATTGCGCCATTCATCTCGGGGGGGCTTTGGGTTGCTGGGGCCACAATAATCACGGACTTATCGGCGATGGCACAAGCGACCCTTTGTGGGATGAAATTCATCTCTTAGACGACTCGACGTTTGGCGGGGACGTGGAGAAAATTACGTTCTCATTTAACAAAGCGTGTGCGTTGATCACCGATGGCTCGCTGTGGTGCTGGGGTGCAGATTCCTACGATGGAGCTTCAACCCCAGTGAAGGTTCCTCAATTCGGTCCAAATCGCGTCATTGTCGACGTTGCGCTTTACAATGGTGGGACTTGTGTGGTCGAGTCTACTGGTCATGTGAGTTGCTGGGGAGAGGGCGGTTCTGGTTCCATTGGAAATGGAGCTGATGAAGATAAGCAAAACCCCACACGAACTAACACTTTTGGGCCTGCATTGAAAGCGATCAGTATCGAAGCATCAGGGTTGAGTATTTGTGCTCATACT
>Ga0160423_10002380_pt1 | contig 15725 bp, 16 predicted proteins | sample CRUFie14St8metaG_FD_108191 | JGI IMG/M metagenome (GOLD analysis project Ga0160423, IMG submission 108191) | Marine microbial communities from the Costa Rica Dome - CRUD Field 142mm St8 metaG | ecosystem: Environmental > Aquatic > Marine > Oceanic > Photic zone | place: Costa Rica: the Eastern... | reverse complement strand
ATACAAGAAGGGTATTTACATGTTAGAGATACAAACACAAGATGGAAAAATTAATAATAAGTTGATTTTACAATAGGAAGAAAAATCAGTATAACAAAAAACCCGGCAATCAAAACCGGGTTTTTTTATATTGTAGGTTAATTATTATTCGTCTTTTTTTAGCCAAAGACTTAATGGAAATATAAGTAAAAGAAAAAAAAATCTATTTGATATTAATCCAATAAATGTAATTATCAAACCTAAAAAAATAATCCAGTAATAACTTTTTTTATTCATCATAAAAATTTAATCAAATATACGTTCTTATTTAAATATATTGTAAATGAAATTAGTTTAAATTTGCATATATATAAATATTTTTAAAATATATTTATTTTTAATACCTATTGGTCATTCTTTCACTAGAATGATGGTAAATTTGAAATAAACAATTACCAAAAAATATGAAGAAACTAATTTTAAATAATACTCATGAGAACTTAGGAGCCAAAATGATAGATTTTGGTGGGTTTTATATGCCTGTACAATATGAAGGTATTAAGGCTGAACATCACGCTGTTAGAAACAAGGTAGGTGTATTTGATGTATCACACATGGGTGAAATTTTTGTTAATGGGGAAGAATCTTTAGATTTTTTACAATATGTTACATCAAATGATGTATCCAAATTATCTGTAGGAAAAGTACAATACTCCTATTTTCCAAATAGTGAAGGAGGTATTGTTGATGATCTTTTAGTTTACCAATTAGGTAAAAACAAATACATGTTAGTTGTTAATGCTTCAAATATTGAAAAAGATTATAAATGGTTAAATGAAAATAACTCATTTAAATGTGAAATTACTAATAAATCTGATGAATATTCATTACTTGCATTACAAGGTCCTCAGTCTTTAAATCTTATAAGACAGATTAGTAATTCTAATATATCTGAATTAAAATATTATAACTTCATTATTGGAAATATTGGAGAAATTAAAGATGTTATTATATCAAGAACTGGATATACTGGAGAATTAGGTTATGAACTATATGTAAAAAATTCATTTATTACTGATTTATGGAACGTATTATTTAGTACTAATATCCAATTAAAACCAATTGGTTTAGCTGCTAGAGATACATTAAGATTAGAAAAAGGATATTGTTTATATGGAAATGAAATTAATGATTTTACATCTCCAATAGATGCAGATTTAACATGGATTACTAAATTTAATAAAAATTTTATTGGAAAAGATATTATTTATAAAGTACATAAAGAGGAAAGAACTAGAAAGCTTGTTGGTATTGAATTAATTGATAAAGGAATTGCAAGAAAAGATTATAAAATTTATTCTCCAACTAAACAAATTGAAATTGGATATGTTACTTCTGGAACTATGTCTCCTTCTTTAAATAAACCAATAGCGTTAGGGTATGTAGATATTAAGTACAGTGATATTAATACTATAGTTGAAATTAGTGTAAGAAATAAAAAAATCAAGTCCAAAGTTATTAATTTACCATTCATAAAATGAAGAAGCTTTCTGTTTGTTTATCACCAAAATTATTTGAATGTTACAATACTAAAAATAATGTTATTGTAATTATTGATTTATTTCGTGCTACATCTGTAATATCTACAGCATTTGAGTATGGTATTTCTAAAATCATACCAGTAACAAGTTTAGAAGATGCGCTCAAGTTTAAGAACAAAAAAAATCATATTCTAGCAGCTGAGCGAAACACAAAGTTAGTTGAGGGTTTTGAATATGGAAATTCACCATATCATTATATGGAAAAGAATATTAAAGGTAAAACTTTAGTTTTAACCACAACTAATGGTACGAAGGCAATTAATTTGGCAAAAGGAAATAAAATTATCACTGCATCATATATTAATTTTCATTCTGTAGTAAACTATTTAAATAGTTCTAATAATGATGTTACAATTTTGTGTTCTGGTTGGAAAAACTTTTTAAATTTAGAAGATACTGTACTAGCAGGACATATTTCACTAGTTTTAATGAAAAATGGTTTGTTTAGTTCAGATTGTGAATCGGTAACAATTTCTAAACAGATATATTTAAACGCTAGAAATAATGTACTTGAATTTCTTTCAAATTCAGCTTACAGAAAAAGAAATAATTCAGAAGAATTAATTAGAGATACAGAATTTTGTCTTAGTCCTAAAATTAAATCACAAATTATTCCTATTTTCGAAGATAATTATCTTATTCCTTATCAATTTCAAAATAAATAAGAAAAAGAAACTCTAATATTTGATAATTTAATGTTAGTTGTCGGTTCATCGTTTTGAATATCTATTGGTCTCAAAACTTCTCCAATCTTCATAAAACCACTATAAATTGTAGTATTAAAAATAAAATATTCATTTATGTAGTAAGATAATCCAGCATTTATTCCAATATCTAAACTTTGTTCATTAAATACACCATCTGCAAGAATTTCTGGAGATGTAGTTTCATCTATTCTGTTAGTAAGTGTTTGTTCATATTCATGCTTACTGCTGATCATATAATGTATTGAGGGTCCAACATTTAAAGATAAATTATATGCAGCTAAATAGCTAAAAGTGGGATTAATCTCAACGTAACTTAATGTAATTGAACTTTTACTAGTATAGTAGTCTCTTTGATTTATATCATAATTGTATACGTAATCATATTCAAAAGATGATGATTTTTGTGAATAAAGTATTTCCGGGTTAATTGAAATATTATTATTAATAGGGATCTGCATATAAAATCCACCTGCAAAACCAAAGCCTAAACTGGTTGAAGGATTTTTCACGCCTTCTTCAGAATTTGTAATTAAATTTGATATGTTGGCACCAATTTTAAGTCCATATTTATTAGGAAGTAAATTTTGGGATTTCAAATTAAAAGAAATAAAAATAGTAATTAAAAATATAAATTGTTTTTTCATAGTTTAGGAATTTAGCATTACAGGCATAACTAGCATTAATGTTTCTTCAGATTCCTCTTGCCCATCCAAAGGAAGTAAAATACCAGCTCTGTTAGGTTCACTCATTTCTAGTGAAATATTATCTGAACCAATATTATTTAACATATCAATAATGAATCTTGAATTGAAGCCAATTTCAATGTCATCACCTTCATATTTACAAGATAATCGCTCATCAGCTTTATTTGCAAAATCTAGATCTTCAGAAGATATTTGAAGTTCACTACCAGCAATCTTTAGTCTAATTTGATGAGTTGTTTTATTTGCATAGATAGATACTCTCTTTATAGATTCTAAAATTTTAGATCTTGAAATTGTTAATTTATTTGGATTTTTTTTGGGTATAACAGCATCATAATTTGGATATTTGCCATCTATTAATCTACAAATTATGGTTGTATTTTCAAAAGTAAACATAGCATTAGTTTCATTATATTCTAAAAATAAATCAGTTTCAGATACTAGATGATTTTTAAGAATTGATAGTGGTTTTTTAGGCAATATAAAAGAAGTATTAGTTTCTGAAATAATATCATATCTAATATGCTTAACCAGCTTATGTGCATCTGTAGCAACAAAAACAGTATGTTCATTAGATAATTCACAATAAACACCAGACATTACTGGACGTAATTCATCATTGCCACTTGCAAACAATGTCTTATTAATAGCATTTAATAAAACTGAAGAATTTACATTAATTTTATTTGATGTTGAAAGAGAAGGAGTTTTGGGAAAATCATCCCCATTTTGTCCAGCTAGTTTGTAATTTCCAGTTTCAGAACTCATTTCAATTGTAAACTTTTTCATGTCTATAATGAAAGTTAAAAGATTATTAGAGAATGATTTTAATGTGTCTAATAACATTCTTGAAGGAATTGCAATCTTTCCATCATCCTGTGATTCAATTTGTATTGATGAGATCATAGTTGTCTCTAAATCTGATGCAATTATACTAAGCTTGTTAGAAGAAATCTCAAATAAGAAATTATCTAATATTGGTAATGTGTTTGTTGAGCTTACTAAGCTACTTAACTTTTGTATTTCCTTTAATAAAAGAGTGCTATTAACTATAAATTTCATAACTATTTTTTAACAAGCCAAATATAATTTTTCTATTTCTTAAAAATAAATTTTTAGTTTACAAATTCATCAATATTAATTAACACATTGTTAAAAACATGACTCTGAATAAGCATATATTGACGATTATTGAGAACACCTAACATTCTTTTAACATTATAATTATGTTCTTTGTATTTGAGTAAATCCCTATTTAGCTCGTATATTTTTAATGTGTCTGTATTTAATGATATTTCAAATAATAATTTGTTGTAATCATTAAATTTATTGGAATTGCTGAAAGATTCACAATTTAATTTACTGCATGCTTTTACATATTTATCAATTATATTCTTTTTTACTTTGACTTTATTACGATTGAAGTCATATAATATTGCTTTTTTATTATCAATTGAAAAAGATTTTGAACTATCCAAAAAATTTGTCAGAGATATGTTATTGATTTTCTCTGCTGATTTTTTAAAAATTAATGTTGATCGCCAAGAATTAATATCAAGATTATTTACTTGAACACCATATCTGGGTGTTAAAAAACCATTAAAACCAGGAATATTTACTATGTATGGTGTTTCATCATCATTATTTATTATATAGTTACTTAGGTAATCAGACGTTGGTTGACCAAGTGTGTATGATCTTATAAGTTTATTTTTTGTAAAAAAAATATTTTTTTTATTGCTATAAATTTCAACTTTAATTCCATTTGTAGCGATATCTTTAATAATATTATTAGTTGCATTTAGAGGAACTGATTTATGAACTTTAATATCTTTGATTGTAGAAAGCAGGATATTAATTGAACTTTTTTTTACATCATATTTTTTATTGAGAATCCAATTATTTTTATTTTTTTCTAGTAAAATAGAAGTTCCATTTCTATCAGCAAGAAAAATCTTACTTACGCATGATGTGTCGTTAACAGCAAACATGTAACTATTGCTATTAGATGATATTTTTTTATCATTATAAAAATAAAAAATTGTTATAGCTAAAAACATAAAAAATATGTATTTTTTTTTATGCATATCTTTTCTTTTCATATAATTTAAAGCAAATACTAAATAGTGAAAGAAGAAATATAGGTAATATTATATTAACAATTTCAATAGCCAGTCGATTTTTTTTAATTTTTTTCTTGTCAAGCATTCTTAAAGATAAGTTTTTTGATTTTATTAAATTCAATTGTTGATTATCACTTAAGTATTGAACTAAATTTATTAAAAAATATTTATTGCCTGGATATGCTTCAGTTATCTTTCTGTATTTGTCATAACCCAACGGATATATATTTCCTGATTTACTAACATAGTTAGAAATTATATCACCATCTGAAATAACAATCATTTTATTTTCGATTGAACTTTCCTTAAAATTTAAAATTGAATTATCTTTTGGTAATATTCTATTTTTATAAACTGATTCAAATTTTCCTTCTAATAATACACCAATAGTTTTTCTACCCTGTGAAAATGAAGATTTTGGAGGTGGATTTCTAAGAATTTCTAATGAGATATTAGATGGGGAAAGAGTTAGGCGAGAATTTTCTGAACTTTCTAAAAGAATAGTTTTTTTAACGTTGTTTTTAATTAAATCTATTGAGCTAACAAATTCACATTTTACAGCATCAATATTTTTTGAAAGTGAATGTTTTTTTTGAGAGTACAAAATTGGATAGTAAGGCCAAGTAAAAAAGTTTTGTTGAGGAATATTGTTACTATATCCAGTAACGATTGGTATTTGTGCAGATCTTAAATCTTGTATAAGGTTAGCGTTAATTCTTACACCATATTTGAATAGTTGATCATCAATATTTAAGTTATTTTTCATTGCAATAAAACTTCCACCTTGAGTTTTTAAACTATCCATATTAGCTTTTACACCATCAACTAGCCAGAGTACTTTTCCTCCGTTCATAATATATTGATCAATAATATATTTGTCAAGATCATTAAATGCTAATGTAGGTTTTGCAATAATTACAACTTTATATTTAAGTAACCTGCTTATTTGTAATGCAATATTATTTTTATTGTTTAAAGAATCAATAATATATTCTTTAATATTAAATCTTTCTACATCATAATAATTTGATAAATTATAGTTGTCTTTCATAACTGAGTGCGAGATATCATATACATGTTCTGCACTCAACTGTCCATTTCCTGTCAAAAATGCTATTTTATCATTTTCTTTTTTAGTAATTTTTAAAATTGATGAAATAATTTCATATTCTAAATTTTCAATAGAGTGATTTATACTATTTGATGGAGATCTATTTGCTGTATTTTTTAGTAAATTAACTGCTAAAGTTTTATCTTTATAATATACTATTGCACCAGGAAATATGCGCTGGGTTATTTTAGAATCATCTTTATTTATTTGTATGTCAGTAGGTGATAATCCTAAATCAATTAATTGATTAAATAAAGTTATTTTTTTTTCTTCATCATTAATGTTAGGATTATTAAAATCGAATTCAAATAAATTTGAATTTACACTTCTAATATTTTTTAATAATGTTTGCATAGATTTTTTGAAAAATTCAAACTCACTTGGAAGATTTCCATCTAAATATATTTTTATGTAGATTTTATCTTCTAAATTTTTTAGTACTTTTTTTGATTCCTCAGAAATTGTATATCTTTTATCGCTAGTTAAATCGAAATTCAAATTAATGTAACCAAAAATTATATTTATAATTATAACTGATAATATTATAGAAATTATATTTTTTATAATGAATTTCAATGCTTTCTATATTTAATAATGTTTTCAGTTAGTTTTATGAATAAATAACTAATTGATATAAAGTATATAAGAGAATTAAGCTTTATTAATCCTTTACTCATTAGTGTATAGTGAAAAGAAATTCCAATTTTCTCAACAATTAATGTATGATTTTCAAATAATTGAATTTTACTTATAAAATCAAACCCAAAATAAAATAATCCACAAAATATTAAAGATAATATTAATGAAATGATTTGATTATCTACAATTGCAGATGCGAATATGCTAATACTAATAAACAAACTACTAAGGCATAATAAACCAATATATGAGCCAACAATACAACCTATATCAATATTAACTTGACTTTCAGTCAAATAACTAATTGATATAGTATAAATTAATGTTGTTAAAATTGAAATAAAAACAATACACATGACACTTAAATATTTTGCTAGAACAATATTTATAACCGATATTGGCTTAGTAACTAATAACTCAATAGTTCCAGAAAAATATTCCTCTGAAAAAGCTCTCATGCATAGTGCAGGAATAAAAAAAAGAAATAATAATGGAGATATTACAAACAACATATCTAAATTTGCATATCCATAATCAAGTACATTAAAGTTACTTTCGTGCCACCATAAAGTTAGGCCATTAATCATCAAGAATATAAAAATAATTGAAAATCCAACTAGACTACTAAAAAAAAATTTTAATTCCTTAAAAATCAAATAAATCATAAAAATTCTATTCTAATTATTTCATGCATTCTTAGTCCTAATAATTTATTTGCTGCTCCTTGATTAATAGCTATCTGCAAAAAATTATTTTCACCAAATAAAGCAAGTTTCTCAGAAACTAAAACATCTTTATACTTGTTAGAAATATTAGTGATCTGCTCATTTTCTCTTCCAAATAATATTACAAAATTATCGTTTTTATTGTATTTATTAAAATCACTTTTTGTTATATTAGAAATAGCATTTCCATAACTATCAACATAAATTATTGCACCTTTTAAAATATTATTATTAAAAACAGAATTAAGTTCCATTTTGTGTGTTTTAAAATTTTCAATTTCTTTTCCTAAAATTTCCATAGTACCTCCTCTTGACAAATGACATGCTGCAGGTACAAATACATTTTTTGCAGCAAAAGTAGTACAATCAGATTTTTGATTTAAATTTAACTGTATTATTTTTTCTGGAATACTTTTATTTATTAAAATTGAAAACAACCCATTATCAGAGCCAATAAAATAATGATTATTTGATTTTACAACTAAATGTTCGTTGTTAATTGTTAGTTCATCATCAACACTTATTATATGAATCGTGCCATCTGGAAAATCTTCATAACAACTTCTTAATACATATGCAGCTTGGTGAATGTTAAAAGGATCAATAGTATTAGAAATGTCAATTACTTTTACATCACTAATTTCTGAGTAAATAGCACCTTTAATAGTAGCAACATAACTGTCTTTTATTCCTAAGTCTGTTGTAAGAGTTATAATTTGCATTTTTATATCAAAAGTTGTTATAAATTATGTTATTTTGTATTTCAAAAGTAAAAGAAATAGGTGAAAGAAATAAGTTAATGTCTGAGAAATTAATTAAAATAAAAAATATTGATCTTAACAAGTTGTTTGGTGCAAATAACAATAAATTCAATAAGTTTAAATCATTTTTTACTGATGTTAAAGTTGTTTCTAGAGGAGAGGAAATAAAAATATACGGAAAAAAAGATGATATTAATCTCTTTGAACAGAAAATAAAAGCATGTATTCTTCATATTAAAAAGTTTAATTCTTTAACATTAAATAACATTGAAAGAATTGTCATTGAAAATGAAAATGATTTATTAAATCAAGCTAATAATATTATTTTGCATACAAGTAAAGGGAAAATTGTAAAAGCCATTACCAAAAATCAAAGAAAAATATTATCTGAAAGTCAAAAAAATGATATGATTTTTGTGATTGGACCAGCTGGAACCGGAAAAACTTATACTTCTGTTGCTATAGCTGTAAAATCACTTAAAAACAAACAAGTAAAAAGATTAATTTTCACACGACCTGCTATAGAAGCAGGAGAAAATTTAGGTTTTTTACCTGGTGATGTGAAAGAAAAGTTAGATCCATATATGCAGCCTATTTATGATGCTTTGACAGACATGTTATCTGTAAAAAAAGTAAATAAATATATAGATGAAGGAATTATACAAATTGCACCCCTTGCTTATATGAGAGGAAGAACTCTTGATAATGCTTTTGTAATTTTAGATGAGGGTCAAAATACCACAGAGAAGCAAATGAAAATGTTTTTAACACGAATGGGTATCTCGGCAAAATTTATTATTACCGGTGACATAAGTCAAATAGATTTACTCAAAACAAATCAGTCAGGATTAGTTCAAGCTCAAAAAAAATTAAAAAATATTAAAGATATTTCATTTATCCAACTTGATGATAAAGATGTAATAAGACATAAATTAGTAAAACAAATAATAAAAGCATATGAACCAAAACACTAAACAAATGACAAATACAATCAAGGAAACAAATTTCAATTTTCCAGGTCAAACTCGATTTTATAAAGGAAAAGTAAGAGATGTTTATACAATTAATGATGAAACTCTAGTTATGATAGCAACAGACAGAATTTCAGCCTTTGATCATGTTCTTCCTGAAGGAATACCTTACAAAGGTCAAGTATTAAATCAAATTGCTGCTAAATTTTTAGACATGACCAGTGATATTGTGCCAAACTGGAAAGAATCAACTCCCGATCCATCAGTAACTGTTGGTAAAATGTGTGATCCATTTAAAGTTGAAATGGTAATTAGAGGATATTTAACAGGTCATGCATGGAGAGAATATAAAGCTGGAAAGAGAATTCTTTGTGGGGTACCTATGAAAGATGGTATGGTTGAAAATGAAAAATTTGATATACCAATTATAACACCTACAACAAAAGCTGAAGTCGGACATGATGAAGATATCAGTAGGGAGGAAATTTTAAATCAAGGTCTTGTATCTGAACAAGATTATATCAAGTTAGAAGAATATACATTAGCGTTATTTGAAAGAGGAACTGCAATAGCTAAAGAAAAAGATTTAATATTAGTTGATACTAAATATGAATTTGGTAAGGATAAAAATGGGGTTATTACTCTTATTGATGAGATACATACTCCTGACTCTTCAAGATATTTCCATTTAAGTGATTATCAAAATAATTTGCAAAATAATTTACCACAAAAGCAATTATCTAAGGAATTTGTTAGAAAATGGTTAATTGAAAATGGTTTTCAAGGAAAAGAGGGGCAGGCCATTCCAACAATGAGTGAGGATTATTGTAATTCAGTATCTGAAAGATATATTGAACTTTACGAATATATAACAGGTTCAAAATTTGAAAAGGAAGATGTTAATGATGTTATTAAAAGAGTTGAAGATAATATTTATAGTTATTTAAAAATATAAATGATAGAAATCTTATCATTTTGTTTATTATGTTTATTTATTATTTATTGTTATAATTTAATTTTATTTATAAAATTCGCAAAATATAAGCCTTCTAAATCTACTTATTCGGTTCCTGTATCTATAATAATTTGTGCAAAGAACGAGGAAACTAACCTAAAGCTAAATTTGAGACATATTTTACAACAAGAATACAAAGACTTTGAAGTTATTGTTGTAAATGATCAATCAATTGATGGTTCAAAATATTATTTAGAATCGCTTAAAAATAAGTTTGATAATTTAGTTGTATGTAATTTAGATGAAAAAATTAACACAAGAGAAGGTAAAAAGTTTGCTTTGACAATTGGTGTCAAACTTGCGAAGCATGAAAATCTTTTATTAATTGATGCAGATTGCAAGCCTAATTCAAAAAAATGGGTTGAAGAAATCGTAAATTGTTTTAAAAATAATAATGTAATTTTAGGTTATGGTTCCTATGAAAAAACAAAAACAATGTTAAATAGCTTTATTCGATATGATACTTATTTAATTGCAAAGCAATATTTTTCTTTTTGTCTTTTTGGATATCCATATATGGGAGTAGGGAGAAATTTAGCATATACAAAGAATGTTTTTTTTGAAAATAAGGGCTTTGCAAATCATATGCATATTGCTTCTGGAGACGATGATTTATTTATACAAGAAGTTGCAGTAAATAATAGCGTGGGTATTGTTGTAAATGAAAATACTCATACAATTTCTCAATCACATGAAAAATGGAGAAATTGGATTTATCAAAAAAGAAGACATTTAACAACTTCAAAATTTTATGATTTAAAATTCAAAATATTATTAACTATATATCCACTATCACAATTATTTTTTTGGTTATCATTATTTGTTCTTTTTTTTATGAGTTTAGAATATTTTTTAATGTTGTTATTATTAAAATTGTTAATATCATATACCATTAACTATTCGTCCATGAAGAAATTAAATGTTTCGGATTTATATTTATTACATCCCATGTATGAAATTTTATATTTATTTATACAGGTAATTTTCGTATTATTGAACCTTATTTCACAACCTCAAAAATGGAAACATGACAAGTAACTTAACCGATAAAGGTTTAAGAGATTTAAAATTAATTAAAAGAGCTCTTGATCAAGGAGATACAACAGCATATAATGAGCTGATGAAATTATACCGAGATCCTCTATATTTTATGTTGCTTGAAAAAGTTGGTGATCAAGAATTAGCAAAAGACTTAACAATTGAAGCTTTAGGAAAGGCATTTAAGAAGTTACATATGTATACTCCAAACTATACTTTCAGCACATGGCTTTTTACAGTAGCACGAAATAACTGTATAGACTATTTAAGGAAGAATAAGATAAAAACAACTTCTATTGATCAATTTACTATCGATAATGATGGAAAAAAAAATAAAATTGACATACCATCTGACGAACTAAATCCAGAAGGTATTTTAATTAGAAAACAAAAAATTGCAATTCTTAGGCAAGTAGTTGACAAGTTGAAACCAAAATATAGAGAACTAGTTAAATTAAGATATTTTAAAGAAATGAGTTACGAAGAAATTTCTAAATTACTTCAAATACCTATTGGTACGGTAAAAGCTCAATTATATCGAAGTCGTGAACAGCTATTTCAAATTGTATCTGGATCCAAAGATTCAATTTAATTATGAGTGTATTTTTGAAATATTTTCCTAGACTTAATGAAACTCAGCTAAGTCAATTAAATGATTTAAAAAAAATATATAAAGATTTAAATAAAAATGTAAATGTTATATCAAGAAAATCAATTGACAATATTAATGTTTTTCATATTTTACACTCTCTTTCAATAAATAAAGTAATTAAATTTAAAAGAAGTACTAAAATTATGGATTTAGGAACTGGTGGAGGGTTTCCAGGTATCCCTTTAGCAATAACAAATCCAAATGTAAATTTCACATTAGTTGATAGCATTAAAAAAAAAACAGAGATAGTTAATACAGTTAGTACTATACTTAAATTAAATAATGTAAAAGTATTAAATTTAAGAGCTGAAAATGTTGAAGAAAAGTATGATTTTATAGTTTCCAGAGCAGTAACTAACATGAGAAGATTTTTAAAGTTAACCAGAAATAAATTTCAACAAAAGAGTATAAATGAATTGAAAAATGGAATAATATATTTAAAAGGAGGAGATTTAGCAGATGAAATGAAAGGTATTATTCACGATGAGTATAGTATTTCCAATTTTTTTAATGAAGATTATTTTGAAACTAAAAAAATTATTTACATAAAAAATACGTAATTATATTTTCTCACAAAAATAAATAATTTCATCTTTAGGTAACGCATATTTATTTATAAGCTCCTGTTCAAGTTCATTTATAAAGTTACTTTCAGTAACTTTAAAGCCTGCTTTTTGTAATCTTTTTGAATAATCAAGTCCATACAGTCTAAGATGGTCTGATTGCCAATATAATCTCTCCCGATCTTTAGGGTCAGTTATGTTAGGATCTTCAATTGTTTGTTTATTATTCTTGTCAATCGGAACTTGAAAAATACCCCATCCTCCTTTTTTCATAACTCTATAAAATTCTTCCATAACTTTTTTATCATCTTTTACATGTTCTAAAACATGATTGCATATTACAACATCAAACTCATTATCATTAAATGGAATATCGTGTACATCCATTTTTACATCGGCCCATGGAGATACTAAGTCACCAGTAATATACTGAAGATTATCCATTTTTTTAAATAAACTGATAAAGCAAAATTCAGGAGCAACATGTAAAAATTTAAGTTTTTCTGTGAAGAAGTTAGTTTTTTGTTGTAAAAATAACCACATGAGTCTATGCCTTTCCAGACTCATACTGTCTGGAGCTAAAGCATTTTCTCGAGATTTAAGTCTACCATATGGTAATAGCTTATTATATTTTTTACCATTAATCGGGTCTTCAAATTTATTGCCTCTCATAAACAATGACAATATTCTTAGAAAAAAGTGACTAATATGTTGTAAATAATGTCTAGGAATCAATCTTGTTGCTATAGAAATAATAATTTTCATTTTTTATTAAAGAATTTTGAAAACCCCATTTTAATTAACATTTTCTTTTCAAGATTCCAAAAGAAATTAAATTGACCAAATAAAAAGCCAATTATTAGAATCAACAGTTGGTATACAGGAAAGACTATTATTAATCTAAGTGGGGTGAAAAGCCAAGTGCTCATACTCGAACTTTTAATACCTAAAATTTCTAAAATAGGTTCGCTAACTACTAAGGACAATGATCCGGTTATTGCAAAAACTACTAAAATTATTATTAGTTGGAAGTTTGATGTTATATTCCATTTATCTTTTAGTTTTTTCATATAAATGTAATTTTCAAATACAAATTTACTTTTTTTTATCTAGTTTATATAATTTAAAGCAAGATAAACAAAGAGTTATTGTAATAATTATTGTTAAAAGAAAAAATGAGTATTGTAATGATTCTTTATCGGCAATAAATCCTAGAAACGGTGCTATTGTTGCAAAAGAAATCCTTATAATAAAACTTCTTATTGACAGGACTGTAGCTCTTTTTTCAGATGATATACTTATATTGATAAGGTTTTTTAATATAGGAGTAACTAATCCTCTAATTATATAAATAATAAAAATAAATATTAATCCAACTAATGATTGGCACCAGCTTAATAGAATAAATGATACAATCATAAAAAATGAATATATATAAATATTGTATTTTGAAATAAATTTATGTGAATTAAATGATGATATTCCTGCTGATAAATTTAATAAAGCCCATAATAATCCGAAATATAAAATTGGAATATTAATTTTCTGAAAAAAAGGTTGAGCTAACCATGCTGTAGAAAGTGTTGCAACTCCCATAAAGGATGAAAATATTATTAACCATTTTAACTTTAAATTTTTAATTAAAGAAAAATATAATACATTCTTAATTGATTGAAATGATACCGCTAATTTTCTATTAATTTTAGGTTCTATTAATGAAAGTGAAATTGGGATACTAAAGAACAAAATGATTGTTTGTAAATAAACAGGTAAATACAAATGATTAACAGCTAATAAACCTCCTACAACACCAGCAATTGATTCAGAAAAATTTCCGATAGCATAATTTTTTCCTTCAACTTTAGTATAAGTTTTTTGTTCATTTTCTTCAATTAAAGTATCATACAACAGTGCAGTGTCAGATCCAGACATTAAGCTGCCTCCAATTCCAACACATATTTCAGCTAAAAGAAATGCATTAAAACCAGAAAAAAATGAAAAAATTAAAAATCCAAAAAAAGAAAATAGTGTGCTCAACACTATTGTTTTTTTTCTTCCAAATAAGTCTGCAATATAGCCTGAAGGTATTTCAAAAACTGCAACTGATAGAGAGTACGCTGCCTGTAGTTGCATTATTTGTGCCAGACTTAATCCATGGTCTTGAAAAAAAATAACAATAATTGGCATTGAAAGCATAAACCAACTAATACCTTTTAATATGTGAAGCTTAATAATGTTATGTTTTCTCATTTATTTGAACGGGGATGATAACTTATGATATTACTTCTTAAATATTCTTTATCTAAATGTGTATAAATCTCAGTTGTTGTTATACTTTGATGTCCTAACATTTCTTGTATGGCTCTTAAATCAGCACCACCATCAATTAAATGTGTTGCAAATGAATGTCTTAATGTGTGTGGACTTATATTTTTTTTAATCCCAGCTATTTCAGCATATTTTTTTAATAGTAAAAAAATCATGACACGACTAAGTTTAGAACCTCTATTATTTAAAAAAACTATATCACTATCTTTATCTTTAATAATTGAATTATTTCTAATTTCATCAATATATATTTTTAAATAATTTAATGTTTTATCGGCAATAGGACAAAGTCTTTCTTTATTACCTTTACCAATAATTTTAAGAAAATTATCCTTAAAAAAAATATTACTTATTTTCAGATTAATTAATTCTGTAACTCTTAAACCACAAGCATAAATAGTTTCTATAATTGCTCTGTTTCTTTCACCATGCTTATATGATAAGTCAATTGATTTTATTAGTTTATTTACTTCATCTATTGATAATACAGTAGGTATTTTTACTCCTATTTTTGGACTTGCAAGCAATTCAGCTGGACTATTACTAATATATCCTTCAATTAACAAAAATTTATAAAATGATTTAATTGACGATATGAATCTAGCTTGAGATCTAGCGGAGATACCAATTTTATTAATTTCATTAATAAATCCTCTTATGTTATCTAAATTAGTTTTGAGAACAGAAATATTATTAGTTTTAATATACTCTGCATATTTGTAAATATCTCTTACATATGCATCAACAGAATTTATTGATAGGGATCTTTCAATTTTTAGGTATGATTTAAAATCTTTTATTGATTTAT
>Ga0160423_10002379_pt1 | contig 15725 bp, 12 predicted proteins | sample CRUFie14St8metaG_FD_108191 | JGI IMG/M metagenome (GOLD analysis project Ga0160423, IMG submission 108191) | Marine microbial communities from the Costa Rica Dome - CRUD Field 142mm St8 metaG | ecosystem: Environmental > Aquatic > Marine > Oceanic > Photic zone | place: Costa Rica: the Eastern... | reverse complement strand
TCTTGCTTTTTCAATAATGTCAAACTTTTTTAAATTTGATTCAAAGGCAACATAGTGGGGAGATCCTGTATCCATATAACAATATCCAGGTCCTTTTTCAATATTCTCAACATCAATCATTTTTAAACTAACCCATTCCCCATGTTCCGTATCAATAAGATTCGCTTCATGGGGTCCATCAACAGCTAGAAAGCAACAACTTTTACCAACAATAGAGATTTTTTTAGCGAAAGCAACAATGCATCTACCTCCATTTCCACACATAGAAGATTCATTTCCATCGGAATTGTAATAAACCATTTCAAAATCAAAGCCTTTTTTACTCCTTACAAGCATTAGTCCATCTGCTCCAATTCCAAATCGACGATCACAAAGAAATTTAACCAACTCGGTATTGGAGCGATCAAAATGTTCTTCTCGATCATCAATAATCACAAAATCGTTTCCAGCTCCCTGATATTTATAAAATTCAATTTCCATAGATGATTAATGCATTAACATTTCTTAACACGTAAAATTAACACTTTTTAACCGGACACTTAAACATTGATAGCTTTCTCCACGTTAAATTTATGAACGAGGTATGTATTGAGCAAAGCGCTTAATTGAATAATTATTGAAAAAGCAATTTAAAATGAAAAAATTTAGTCAAAACATTGTTGTAGCTAGTTTAGGTGCAGCAATTGCTTTAGGTGGTTTCTACGCAATAAATGATTTCCAAAAGAAAACAACTAATGATCCTGTAATAGTTTCAGAACCACCAAAAATTCAACTTTCGAAAACTGCCGTTCCAACAATTAAGAGCATGCCCACTTTCGAAATGGCAGCAAAACAAACTGTTAACAGTGTAGTACATATCAAAACCATTGCTACAAAACCATTAACACATCAGCAATTTGACCCTTTCGAAGATTTCTTTTTTGGCCGACCAAAAAACGCTCCCAAGCAAGAGGTTGCAGGTTCTGGATCTGGAGTAATTATTTCTGAAGATGGATACATCGCCACCAACAACCACGTAGTTGAGGGTGCGGTGAAAATTGAAGTTACCCTAAACGACAAAAAAACATACAATGGAAGAATCGTTGGAACTGATCCCACCACAGATTTAGCTCTTATAAAAATTGACGAAGTAAATTTACCAGCTATTTATTATGGAAACTCTGACAATGTAAACATTGGAGAATGGGTTTTAGCGGTTGGAAACCCTTTTAATTTAACTTCAACCGTAACTGCTGGAATTGTTTCTGCAAAAGGCAGAAACATAAATATCTTAAAAGAGGACTACGCAATAGAAAGTTTTATTCAAACAGACGCTGCCGTAAACCCTGGTAACTCTGGGGGAGCACTGGTAAATCAAAATGGTGAATTAATAGGAATAAATACAGCAATCGCATCAAATACTGGTTCGTTTACAGGATACTCTTTCGCTGTACCTGTAAACATGGTAAAAAAAATCATGGGAGATTTAGCAAAACACGGAGCAGTTCAAAGAGCACTTTTAGGAATTCAAATTCGAGAAATCAACCAGGAGTTGGCCGAGGAAAACAACACCAACAACTTAGAAGGTATATATGTTTCAAAAGTTATGAACGAGAGCGCTGCAGAAGATGGAGGATTAAAAAGTGGAGACATCATTCGCTCAATAAACGGTGTTAAAGTAAAATCGCCATCACAACTACAAGAAAAAGTTGGTCAGTACCGCCCTGGTGATGTCGTTAATATTGAATTTGAAAGAGATGGCAAATTAAAAAACACCGCTTTAACACTTAAAAATAAACTAGGAACCACGGAGTCTGTGAAAAAAGAGATACTTTTTCTAGGAGCACATATTGGAAAAGTTTCTTCCAAAGAAAAGAAAGAATTGGGAATTGAAGGCGGAGTAAAAATTGACAATTTAAGCCATGGAAAATTGCTACAGCAAGGTGTAAAAAAGGGTTTTATCATTACAAAAATCAATCAAAAAGTCATTAAGTCACCCGAACAATTGGTGAACATGCTTAACACTTTAAAAGGTGGTGTTTTAATCGAAGGAATTTACCCAAGTGGAGCGAAAGCTTATTACGGGTTCGGAATGTAATAATGTATGTTCTCAATTAGCTATCATTAGCTAATCCTTTTTAAACCTTTATGGTTTGTATTGTTCTCAACCCTCTACAGATTTCTTACTGTAGAGGGTTTTCTCATTAATAAATACTTCTTAATTTCTCAATAAGTAAAACAACCTCCTTTGCTTCTTTTACATCGTGAACACGCAAAACGCTTGCACCTTTTAAAAGGCCAATAGTATTTAAAACAGTAGTTCCGTTTAAAGCTTCAACAGCGTTAGATTGCAAAACCTTATAAATCATTGACTTCCTACTGAAACCAACTAAAAAAGGATAATTTAATTTGGCAAAACCTTCCAAATTATTCATCAATTCATAATTCTGTTCTAAAGTTTTAGAAAATCCAAATCCAGGGTCTAAAATTAAAGGATGATCAGTTTCAAGATCTTGAACTGCAGTAATTAATTCATCAATTACCTGATTGGTTAAATTGGTGTATTCGCATTCAGACTGCATAGATTGAGGAGTTCCCCGCATATGCATTGCTATATATGGGATTTTATTTTCCTTTATCCAGGAAATCATTTCGGGATCCAATTTGCCTGCCGAAATATCGTTTACCCAAGTAGCACCTGCCTTCAGATTTTTCTCAGCAACTTCTTTTCGAAAGGTATCAATCGAAATAAACACATCTGGAAATCGTTCATGAATTGCACGAACAACAGGAACAGTCCTATTTATTTCTTCTTTAACACTGACATCATCTGCTCCTGGCCTTGAAGAATATCCACCTATATCTAAAAATTCAGCTCCCTCCAAAACCATATTTACAGCTTTATCAATCGCCTTTTGAACAGAATTATTCATTCCGCCATCAAAAAAAGAGTCGGGAGTTGTGTTTATCACACCCATTACTTTCGGTGTTGAAAAATCAATTATTTTATCCCCTATTTTAAGGCTGTGTTTAGTAGAAAATGGATTATCTTTCGGAATCATATTTAGCAAAAATAGAAAATGAATACCACTATTAATGAATTTAATGTAATCATAGCCAAATGTTCGGATTTGTTTTTAAATAAAATGAAGGACTATGGAACGGCTTGGAGAATATTAAGAACAACTTCTTTGACTGATCAAATATTTATAAAGGCTCAAAGAATTCGAACCCTTGAGCAAAAAGGCGAATCAAAGGTTGGTGAAGGGATTGTCCCTGAGTACATCGGTATCATAAACTATTGTGTAATGGCCCTAATTCAACTAGAGCTTGGAACTTCAATTAATGAGGACACCAACAAAGATAAAATTGCAGAATTGCATGCGAAAGGCCTTCAAACAGCAAAAGATTTAATGGCCAATAAAAATCATGATTATGGAGAAGCTTGGCGTGAAATGAGAATTAGTTCATTGACAGACCTAATTTTAATGAAAATACTTCGTGTTAAATCTATTGAAGACAATGCTGGAAAAACAATTGTAAGCGAAGGCTTAGATGCCAACTATTTAGACATGATTAATTATTCGATTTTTGCTCTAATTCGCTTGGGTGAAGCAGAAAATAGTTAATATAAAGTTAAAAATGTTAAAGGGCTAACTATTAAAAGCGTCTATTCATTAAATTCAGAATAAACAATCTAATATGAATTTAGGAGTGAAAATAATTGTATGGTTTTGTAGAGTTCTGGTTGGAGGTCTGTTCATATTCTCTGGGCTAATCAAGGCAAATGACTCATTAGGTTTTTCATATAAATTGGAAGAATATTTTGTTGAATTCGCAAAAATATTCTCCGAAAACGGACTCGGCTTTCTAGCCACACCAATGGAATGGCTTGAAGTCATTGCACTTCCTTTAGCCATGTTTATTGTAGTCCTTGAAATTGTGCTTGGAATACTCACCATAACAGGTACAAAAATGAAACAGGTTTCATTTTTACTGCTTGCATTAATTGTTTTCTTTACTTTTTTAACTTTTGCAAGTTGGAAATGGGAGTTGGTTAAATCATGCGGGTGTTTTGGAGATTTTATTCCATTGACTCCGTTTCAAAGTTTTATCAAAGATTTAATTTTATTGGTCCTAATCATACCAATTGTTCTTGCAAGTAGAAAAATAAAATCATTCCTTACTCCTATAGGAGATCGATTGACAATATTTTCCTCATTCACTGTTTTTTTCCTATTTACCTTTTATGCATACAACCACCTTCCGTATGGTGATCATCGAGCATACAAAGTAGGAAACCATCTTTTACAAGAAATGAGTATTCAACCAGGAAACCCACTCATTTTGTATAAACTAGAGAATATAGATAATGGTGCTATAACCGAAATGGCTAACTATCCTGATGATTACCAAAATTGGAAGCCATACACAAACCCAGAAGATTCGTCCGAAAAGTATTTTAGATCCGTTGATGAAAAGCTTACCATAAAACATATTAAAGTAAAATCCACAGGTCAGTTAAACCGTGTTACTGAAATACCCGTTGAACTTTCAGATGATTGGGAACTAATAAAAGAAGAATCAGCACTATTCACACCTGATATTGACCCCAAAATATACGACTTAACTGCTGAATCAATCGAAGATAATTTTGAGAACAAAATTGGTGAAATGCTAAATGACACAAATTACCGACTTGTTCTGGTGATTAGAAATTTAGATTTCTTTGGTGATTTTAATCAAGCAAACGATGGGTGGCATTTCAAAAAGTCATCAGAAGCTGAAAAATATTACAAGAAATTTCAGTCTTTATATTATGATTTTAAAAAAGAGCACAAAGTTTATACGACAATTCTAACCTCAGAAAATGACATCAACAAAATAGACGCATTTAAACAGGCTATGGAAACTCGAGTGAAATTTTATTTTTGTTCGGATAGAGAATTAAAAACAATGATTCGTTCAAGTCCGGGATTGTTTTTGTGGAAAAAAGATTTGGTTTTGGGTAAATGGCATTACTACGATTTCCCGACCTTTGAAGAAATAAAAGATGAAATAATAAATTAAAATTAAGTTATGGCACGTAAAATTGTTGCAGGAAACTGGAAAATGAACAAAACTGTTAACGAAGGAGTACAGTTGGTTGAAGAATTAAAAAATGAATTAGAAAAGGTAGATACAGGTGATGTAACTGTTGTTGTTTCGCCACCTTATGTAAACTTATCTGAAGCTGTAAAAACTGCAAAAGGATCTTCAGTTCAAGTTTCTGCTCAAAATGTCCATCAAGAAGAAAGTGGTGCATATACAGGTGAAATATCAGCGCAAATGCTGAAAAGTGTTGGTGTTGGATATGTAATCATTGGACATTCTGAAAGAAGAGAATATTTTGGTGAAAACGCAACCGACATTGCAAAAAAAGTAGATGCTGTCATTGCTCAAGGATTAACACCAATATATTGCTGTGGAGAAGTAAAAGAAGAGAGAGAAAGTGGAAAGCAAAATGAAATTGTAGGCGGACAGATTGAATCCGAACTGTTTCATTTGTCTCCAGAAAATTTTGAAAAAGTGGTGATAGCTTATGAACCTGTTTGGGCTATTGGAACTGGTCTTACAGCCTCTCCAGACCAAGCACAAGACATGCATGCTTTCATTAGAGGATTTATCTCTGAGAAATATGGACAAGACATTGCCAACGAAACATCAATTCTTTATGGTGGGTCATGCAAACCATCAAACGCTGCTGAAATATTCGGTAAAGCTGATGTAGACGGAGGGTTAATTGGTGGTGCGTCATTGAAAGCCGAAGATTTTATTGGGATCATCACCGCATTTAATTAATGAATTATCAAAAAATAGAAATTAAAATTCAACCCAGGACTCCCTGGGTTGACCTTTTTATTGACGAGCTAGGCAATTTAGGCTGTGATAGCTTTGAAGAAACGGAAAGTGGTTTCAATGCTTATATTCCTAGTGAAGAATTGAATAAAGACCTTATAAAACGCCTGAAAACACTCACCCAAAGAAACGATTTTAAATTCGAATTTGTTTTTGAAGAAATTCCTTCAAAAAATTGGAATGAAATTTGGGAAAGTTCATTTGAGCCTATTATAGTAGGAAACTGGTGCAGTATTTTAGCTCCTTTTCATAAAGACATATACAATACTCAACATAGCATCATAATCAAACCACAAATGTCTTTTGGAACAGGACACCATGAAACAACCTTCATGATGGTTGAAACTATGAAAACTATTGATGTCAATAATAAAAAAGTGCTGGATATGGGAACTGGAACCGGTATTTTGGCCATTCTCGCAAAAAAAATGGGAGCTGAATATGTTGAAGCCATTGATATTGAAAGGCATGCAATACACAATTGCATAGAGAATGCGTCCAACAACAATGTTGATTTGGTGACCAAACTTGGCGGAAAAGAGCATATAGAGAAAAAAGACTTTGACGTTATTTTAGCGAATATAAACCGTAACATTCTGCTAGATCAAATGAAATTGTATTCTGCAAAACTTAAAAAAGGAGGAAATGTATTACTTAGTGGCTTTTTGTCTGGAGATGAAGAAAAAATTATAACTTCAGCGAACAACAACTACCTTCAACTCTCACACAAAAAAAATAAAGAAAATTGGTTATGCCTAGCATTTACAAAAAAATAATTATTTTTTCATTAATAATCATTGCGCCTCATTTCTCAATGGCTCAAGCGTTTAATAAGTTCTCATCTAAAAAAGAGGAATTCATTGTTCAATTGGAAAAGTTTTTTGAAAAAACTAGTGAAGAAGAATCGGCAAAGATCATGGCTGAATTCAGGGCTATTTGGCCAATGGATTTAGTCACTCCCAAAAAAGAAGAAAAAATTTACAAGCAAGCCAATGCCGTTTTTCAAAGTAGGCTAAAAAAAATAGGTGCAAGCAGTACCTTTATTTACGGTTTTGAAAGTGGTAAACTAAACAATTACCAAATTCAAATGATTATTATGATGTGTAACAAAATGTTGGAAAAAAGAATGAAAGCAATTCCTGATTTTAAAAGTTACATTTACTCAGTAATTAGTTTTTTTACAACCTATCAAACAGAGGACTCATTTGACACATGGAATATAACGGTAAATAAGCTAATCAATGAAAAGAAGCGATATTTTACAGTATTCTTAAACAACTGCAACAATATTTTCTTATTCAACGCTGTATACATTACAAAGAACGTTAAATGGCAGGGTACCTCTCCTACTTTTTCATTTGATTATGACAGTTTACCCAAGGTTGTGTTTCCAAAAATGGATTTATATTGTGTAGCCAAAGGGGACACTTCGCGAATATTTAGCACAAAAGGAGCCTTTTACCCAACAATAGGAAAGTGGGCCGGAAAAGGAGGAAGAGTTTTATGGACACGAGCAGGGATTCCTGAATCTAAGTCCTACGCTGATTTAAGCAAGTACTCTATCGAATTAAAATCATCAAAATTTTCTGCAGACTCTGTTGAATACTTAAATAAAAAGTATTTCGATTACTTGATAAAAGGAAAATTAGAAGATAAAATTCTAGCTAATGTTGACACTACTAACGCTACTTACCCCAGATTTTATTCATACTCTGGAAAAGTGTTAATTGAGGAATTAGAAGACAGCTTAGACTACGAAGGTGGATTCATGATTAAAGGGGATAAATTTATTGGAAAGATAGTTGAAGGAATACCCGCCAAAATTACCATCAAAAGGGGCGGTAAACCTTTTTTAGTTGCCAAATCAAATTCCTTTATGATTAATGATAAAAGAATAGGAACTCGATATGCAGCCATTAAAATGTATTTAGATACGGATTCTATCTTTCATCCTGCCCTTCAATTCAAATTTTTAACCAAAAAAAGAGAATTGACATTATATCGAGAAGGTAAAGGTATTGGCGCATCTCCTTACTACAACACTTTTCATAAAGTCGATATGGAAATTGAGTGGTTAAAATGGAGCATCGATAAAGAGTATATAGACTTTCTTACAATACCCGGTTCAAGTTCAGGTATTATGAGGTTAGAATCCAATAGCTTTTATTCCAACAAGAAGTTCATGGAAATACAAGGTTTACAGGAAGTTCATCCGCTATACAATATCAAAAAATTTGTAATGGTTGAGAATGCTGGAGATCGAACATTCAAAGATAGCAGACTAGCTAATTATTTGAGTAAGGATTATGAATCTGTTCAGCGTTCCTGTGTAAGACTTGCCAGTCAAGGGTTTTTAATATACGACTTAGTTGAGGGTACAGTAACAGTTCAGGACAGACTGTTTGAATGGATGAATGCAAAATCTAAAAAAGGAGATTATGATAATATTGAAATCGTTTCCAACATTAAGGGTGAACCAAATGGAAGTATGAATTTAGTAAACTATGATATTGAAATTAAAGGTGTAAACGGAGTTGGAATAAGCAAGGCTAGAAAAACAGGTTTTATGCCTCAGAACCAAACCTTGAAGCTCCACAGAAACAGAGGAATGTCATACAGTGGGGTAACTAGGTCGGAACGGTACGAATTTTGGGGTAAGAAATTCAGATTCAATTATGATGAATTTGCAATTAAATTGAACGAAGTGGATTCTGTTCGTTTAAAAGCCGGATATGAGGCCCAGAAAAAAGTCACTCCTGATGGTAGAACGCTTATGCCAATGATTATGGTTCAGAGCGTTATTGAGGACGTATCGGGTAAATTGGAAATCGATAGACCCTCTAACAAATCTGGAACATTATCGGACTCATTTCCACAATACCCTCTATTCCACTCCACAAAAAAATCATATGTGCGTTACAACAAAAGAAACTTAAGAGGAAATGCATATGAACCTGATAAATTTTATTTTCAATTAGACACTTTTACTGTAGACAGTATGGGGAGTTTCTCTAACGAAGGTTTGAAATTTTCAGGGAGATTTAATTCTGGAGGAATATTTCCAGAATTCAAAGAAAACTTAACATTAATGCCAGAAGATCACTCTCTTGGCTTTAAGCGGAAAACACCGCCTGAAGGATATCCAATATACGGAGGAAAGGCAACTTACAAAAACAATATTGTATTGAGCAATAGAGGTTTAATGGGAGATGGTGATTTTGAGTACATTACCAGCATTTCAAAATCTAAGGAATTTATATTCTTCCCCGATTCAATGAATGCCTATGCCGAAAGTTCAAATATAGCTCCGCGATCATCTGGTGTTCAGTATCCAAAAGTAGAAGGGAATCATGTTAAAATCGCCTACTATACAGATGAAGACTTTCTGAACATTGAAAAAAGAGCCATTCCAATGAAAATGTACGATGGTGAGGTCCAAATGCATGGAAAATTAACATATGACTACGAAGAACTTACCGGTGATGGAAAAACAGAATTTAATAACGCCGTTTTAAAGTCAACATTTTTTGAATTTCAGAATATGACATTCAATGCAGATACATCTGATTTCAAACTAAAGGTAGATTCAACTCTAGTAAAGGAATCCGATAGTGGTGATGGAATTGCATTTTCAACCAACGATGTAAATGCAAAAATAGATTTTAATAAAAGAGAGGGAGAATTTGTCGCAAATGGAGGGGCATCATTTGTTGACTTTCCTATGAACCAGTACATATGTTTTATGGATCAATTCAAATGGTTCATGGATAATTATGAATTGGAGCTTTCAACAACCGATAAATCTGCTAAAAAAAGCGAAGGCGGTGCAGCAGAGGGTGGCCAAGATTTAGATCTATCAGGTTCAGAATTTATTTCCACACACCCTGCGCAGGACTCACTCAGATTTATATCGCCAAAAGCGAATTACGATTTAAGAGAATATATAATTAAAGCACATGAGGTGAAATTCATAAACTGTGCTGATGCACGAATTTATACAAGTGACGGAGAAATAGAAGTAAAGAAAAATGCAAATATGAAACCTTTAGAGGATGCTAAAATAATTGCTAATGTTACTACCAAATACCATACAATAACAAGCGCCAACGTAAAATTGAAGGCAAGACGCGATTATGAGGCAGAAGGAGATTACGAATACATTAGTGGAGACGGTTCAAAGCAACTCATCCATTTTAACAATATCCGAGTAGACTCTTCATTGCAAACTGTTGCAAGTGGTGACATTTTAGAAAAAGATAAATTTATGCTTAGTAAGTATTTCCACTATAAAGGAAGAACAAAGATTGAAGCCAATAAAGCAGGGATGAATTTCCGAGGTGCGACGTACTTAGAGCACAAGTGTAATAGCCTAGGAAAGACTTGGATAGGTTTTAGTAGCGATATTGACCCATCAAATGTTATGATTCCTATTGAGCCTGGAATTCAGGCTTGGTTGCCCGGCAGAGCAAAAGGAACTAAACTTGGTTCAGGTGTCCTTTTGAAAAACGATTCTACTCACTTATATTCAGCTTTTCTATCGCCAAAAAAATATCATACAGACAACAGCTTAATATCCGCTTCTGGTTTTTTGAATTATAATAAAGAAATGAAAGAATACCAACTATCCAATAAAGACAAATTAATGGAATCCAACTTCCCTGGTAATTTTATTGGATTGAATACTGAAACTTGCTTGGTGAGAGGTGAAGGAAAAATAGTTCTTGGAAATGAAAAATTAGGACAAGTCAACTTCACCAACTATGGAGAAATTAAGCATATGCCAAAGAGTGATTCGGTTCTAATTGAAGGGGCACTAGCAGTAGACTTTTTCTTAGATGAAAAAATGTGGACCCATATGCTAGAGAATATTTTGGGAAATCCGAAACTTGCTCCAGTTGACAATACTCGGCCAGTTTATAGTAAAGCAATACGTGAAATGGCAGGTAAAGAAATAGGTGATAAATTAGTTGCTCAATTAAACCTATACGGTGCATTTAAAAAAGTGCCCAAAGAGGTTCGTCACAACATCATGTTCTCGGATATGAATATGTATTGGGACCAAAAAACAAAATCCTTTAAATCAATAGGTGATTTAGGGATTGGGGTCATAGACAAAAAACAGGTTAACAAATACGTAAAAGGATATGTCCAACTTAAGCGTAAAAAAACGAAAGAGAGCTTAGCAATATATTTAGAGGTTGAGGATGACTTGTGGTATTACTTTGAATACAGTAGTGGTGTAATGCGTGTGATTTCATCGCAAGAAGACTTCAATGCAATTATTTCTGAATTAAAGCCCGACAAGCGAGAAGCTAAAGGAGAAAAAAGCCAAGGTCCCTACTCTTTTATGTTGGGAACCGAGAGAAGTAAAAGAAAGTTCTTAGCCGCTATGGAAATCTAAAAAAAATAATTTAAATTCCTTTTCTAGCATATTTTGAACAAATTGGACACTCTTCAGTCTTATGCCCTCTAGCTGGACAATATTTTCTTCCAAAAAATATAATTTGTAAATGAAGATCATTCCAAACTTCCTTTGGAAACAAACGCTTGGCATCCTTTTCTGTTTGTTCCACATTTTTCCCATTACTCAACCCCCATCGATACATCAATCGATGAATATGCGTGTCCACTGGAAATGCAGGAACATTAAAAGCCTGAGCCATAACTACGGATGCCGTTTTATGCCCTACTCCAGGTAAAGCCTCTAGCTCTTCGAAAGAAGCTGGAACTTTACCTCCATGTTTACTTATTAGTATTTGAGACAATTCATAAATCGCTTTGGACTTTCGTGGAGATAAACCACAAGGCTTAATAATTTCTCTAATCTCTTCAATACTAAGCTTTAACATATCCTGTGGATTATCTACTTTTGAGAAAAGCAAGGGTGTTATTTTGTTCACCCGCTCATCAGTGCATTGCGCAGACAATAAAACAGCAATGAGGAGCGTATAATTGTCCTTGTGATTTAAAGGTACTGGAGGGTTTGGAAATTCTTTTTGAAGAATATTAATAATATCTAAAACTTTTTCGGCTTTCTTCATGTTCCAAAATTAATGAAAACAAGAAACATTACCAGTTAATTTCTATAATACAGGATGATGCATAACCTCTTTTGATTTAGTACATTTGCAATCCAAAATTATTAGAAATGTCTAAGCTTCAAGAAGAAATCGATTTAAGAAGAACGTTTGCTATTGTTTCACATCCTGATGCAGGTAAAACTACGCTTACAGAAAAGTTACTTCTTTTTGGAGGAGCCATTCAAACTGCAGGTGCTGTAAAATCAAACAAGATTAAAAAATCAGCTACTTCCGATTTTATGGAAATTGAAAAGCAGAGAGGAATCTCTGTTGCTACCTCTGTAATGGGATTTGGTTACCAAGGTTTAAAAATAAATATCCTAGATACCCCTGGTCACAAAGACTTTGCAGAAGATACTTATCGCACCCTCACAGCGGCAGATTCGGTGATTGTTGTAATCGATGTAGCAAAAGGTGTTGAAGCGCAAACTGAAAAACTCGTTGAGGTATGTAAAATGCGCGATACACCAATCATTGTCTTCATCAATAAATTGGACCGTTTTGGAAAAGATGCCTTTGATTTATTAGATGAAGTTGAGCAAAAACTAGGAATTAATGTACACCCGTTATCATGGCCAATAGGTCAAGGAGATGACTTTCAAGGTGTATACAACCTATACGAAAAAGGATTGAACCTATTCTCTTCTGAAAATAAGCAGCATGTTAGTGATGTTGTATCTGTTGATGATATTCAATCCTCTGAACTAGACGATATAGTCGGAGAGGAACCAGCTCAAACACTAAGAGATGAACTGGAATTAATTGAAACAGTTTATCCAGAGTACACAAACGAAAAATACCTAGAGGGAAAAGTTTCTCCCGTGTTTTTTGGTTCTGCATTGAATAATTTCGGAGTACAAGAATTGCTGGACTGTTTTGTTCGTATTGCTCCTAAGCCTCAGCCCAAAATGTCTGACGCAAGAGAAGTTTCTCCCTATGATGAAAAATTTTCAGGGTTTGTATTTAAAATACACGCCAATATGGATCCAAAGCATAGAGACAGAATTGCATTCGTTAAAATAGTTTCCGGAAAATTCTCCAGAAACACCAATTACCTTCATGTAAGAAATAACAAAAAATTAAAATTTTCCAACCCTACAGCATTCATGGCATCAAAAAAAGAGATTGTTGACGATGCCTATGCTGGAGATATTGTTGGACTTTACGATTCAGGAAACTTTAAAATTGGAGATACATTAACAGAGGGAGAAAAATTTATGTTTAGTGGAATTCCATCCTTCTCTCCTGAACAATTCAAATACATCGAAAACGCTGATCCAATGAAAACCAAACAACTGAACAAAGGGATTGATCAGTTGATGGATGAAGGAGTTGCTCAATTGTTTAAAAAAGTAGACAACAACCGTAAGATCATTGGAACAGTTGGCCAACTGCAGTATGAAGTAATTCAATATCGTTTAGAACATGAATACAATGCAAAATGCAGATATGAAACAATAAATTTATACAAAGCTTGCTGGTTTACAAGCAACAACGAAGAACAGCTACAAGATTTTAAGATGCGTAAACTGCATAATTTAGCAAAAGACAAAGAAGGCAGAGATGTTTTCTTAGCTGATTCCAGATATGCGTTAGAATTGGCTCGAGAAAAATACAATGATATTGAGTTCCACTTTAAGTCAGAATTCTAGAACAACTGTATTATTTAAATAAAAAAGGGTCGTCAAACAAAACTCTATTGGTTCTTCTTTTTCTGTTTTTTGGACGATAAATCATGCGCCCCGTTTTATCAACATAACTTGTTCCTGTAACTCTACCTCTAGAATCCTTATACCTAGTTGTTCCATCAGATTGATATATCTTATAGCCAATTAATTTGCCTGAACCATTATGAAAATACACCTTTCTTTTTCCCCTTCGTTTTGCTGTGGTTTCTATAGTTCCATTGCTATCATAATAAATAGCCTCGTTTCTTCGAACAACAACCCTATTAGCATTATCTAAACGAGCCTCCCTATTTTCAACCGTTTTACTTTTCTCTATTGTAGTTTTATTAACCTGATTGACTTTCTTTGGAAACACCTTGATTACGCGTTTCCATTTATCTTTGTATACAACTTGCCTATCTGTTTCAGTTCGACTTCCTAAATATTTATCTCTAGAATCGTAAAAATTTTTCTTGAAACTCGATATGGAAACTTGTTTCCAAACTCTATTGTTAAACACATTCTGGTCCTGAGCCGTTTGAGCTTGAGAAAAAAATGATACACACATTAATATTAACACCAATACCCTCATAATGGACAAAACACCAATAAGTGTGCCAATTATTGAAAACGATACATCTCACTTGCACATTCTTGTATTTCTTTTTCAAACACCAACAATCCAGTATTAATGTTGATTACATTTATAACTCCATTCCAAATAGAATCAGAAGATCCAAATAATGAAATCGTGTTATTATTCACTATTTCAAAATTAAATTTCACACTATCTCTCCCTTGCTCCAAGAGCCATCCAAAGTGGGTTGAGTCCGTTTGAGTAAAGTTAATTTTGGTATCATATTTATTTTGATAAATACCGCATTGTTTCCAGTCCAAATCCCATGTTTTAAATATGTATTGTTCTATATTTTGATTTTTCTCACATCCTAAAACTGGAAAAAGGAACATCAGTAATATAATTTTAACCGCTCTCATTTAAATTGAATATCTATTTTTTAAATCCATATTGGTCACCCTTAATTTTTTAGTTAATTTAACTCTTAATTAACTGAATTTAAAGCCATCGGAAGATTAATCAATCAAATTATCAAAATACGCTGAAACAAAAACTTAACTCAATCGTAAGAGGGGCAAATTAGAGTATAGAAAATTGCAAAAAGATTTTGAATATTATCTAAACAACAAAAAAGAACTATCCCAAAAGTTTGGCAGTTCATTTGTTGTTATTCAAGACCAAAATATACTTAACTCTCTACCCTCTTTTAAGGAGGCAATTCAATTTTTGAACACAAAAAAAGGGAATTTCTTAATACAAGAAATCAATGAAAATGCCGATTCTCAAACGGCGGTTTTCTCCTTATAATCCTAGTTTTCACATCATGAATCCAGCACTTGATCAAGCATTACATATTTTGCAAAAACCAGGAGTGATTTTAACTCCTACCGAAACTGTAATCGGAATAAGTTGTTCTGCATTGTCCGAAAAACAAATTTCGAGAATTTATAAAATAAAAAACAGACCAAATTCAAAGGCATTTATAGTTTTAGTAGATTCTATTTCCATGGTTGGAAATTACATAAAAAGCATTAGCCAATTGCAAAAAGAATATTTAAACTCCGTGGAACCAACCACCGTAATTTTGAACGACATAATAGGCTTACCAAAAAATCTAATTGCAGAGGACGGTAGCTTAGCGTTTAGAGTAACAAAACACCCAGAATTAAAAAAATTAATCAACCAATTAGGAGAACCTATAGTGTCGACATCAGCGAATCTGAGCGGTCAACCAACTGCTACCTTACTAAAAGAAGTAGATCCAGTTATTTTGGATCAGGTAGATTATAGCTTAAATTTGCAATCGAACTATGTACCAAGCTCAAAACCTTCAAGAATTGTCAAAATTATTGGAAATAGAGTGGATGTTATTCGCAAATAATTGAATAAAAACGTTTTAAACCATAAAATTTTCGAAGTTGTTTCACAAACAGCTAGAGATCTTAATGTAAGAGCTTTTGTAATTGGAGGCTATGTTCGTGATTTGTATTTAAAACGTCCCTCAAAAGATATTGATATAGTTGT
>Ga0160423_10002378_pt1 | contig 15725 bp, 16 predicted proteins | sample CRUFie14St8metaG_FD_108191 | JGI IMG/M metagenome (GOLD analysis project Ga0160423, IMG submission 108191) | Marine microbial communities from the Costa Rica Dome - CRUD Field 142mm St8 metaG | ecosystem: Environmental > Aquatic > Marine > Oceanic > Photic zone | place: Costa Rica: the Eastern... | reverse complement strand
TATGGGGCGATGGATGCTGAAATATAGGCAGGCCAAAAGTCGCTTCAGTTACGAAAAGGTCGCACTTAATTATTTCAAACGCCTGGGCACTGCTATCGGGAATGGTTTTATAATCGCCCGTTACTACCACCCGTTGACCTTTATGCTCAATCGAAATTTGAGCGCTTCCCAAAATGTGGCCGGCGGGATGTAACGTAATGGTTACATCATTTATTCGCAATGGTTTGTTAAACTCCATTGATTGAAAAGAGGTGGCACTTTTCTCACCATATCTTATTTTCATGATGTCTATTGTCTGTCGAGAGGCCAAAACTTTTTCGTGGCCGGGCCGCGCGTGATCGGCGTGACCGTGCGTAATTATTGCCTTTTCGACGGGTTTGATTGGGTCGATGTAGGCGTCAATTGGTGCTATATAAAGTTCATGATTAATCCACTGCATGACCTACAATATAGTGAGACCTCTGCAAAGCTCAAACAGCATCCTTTAAGTGAGTGGATGAGCAACCAACAATGGACTTGGTTCCCGCATCAAATAGAGGCGGCGATGCACGCTGGTTCCGGGAGGGATGTTCTGGTTTTGGCGCCTACCGGAGCCGGTAAAACACTGTCTGGATTTCTACCATCTTTTTTAGATATTCATGATAGGAGATCCAATGGATATCTTCATACCCTATATATCTCACCACTTAAAGCGCTCACAGTTGATGTTCATAGAAATATTACCGAACCTGTTGAAGCCATTGGTCTTCCTATATCATTTGAAACACGCACGGGCGACACCCCGGCTGGAAGACGCAAGCGTCAAAAGAGTAAGCCGCCTGACTTTTTAATGACTACGCCTGAGTCATTAGCTCTTTTGTTGTCTTACGAAGATGCAGAGACTTACTTTAGTCAATTACGGTTTATAATAATAGATGAGTTACATACTTTCTTTGATAATAAAAGAGGAGACCTTTTATCTTTAAATCTAGAGCGGATTACTTCACTTTCGCCGACCGCTGTTCGCATTGGTCTTTCGGCCACGATCAATAATCCGCGACGAGCGCTCGATTGGATTGCTCGCGATAGAGGTAGTTTGGTAGAAGTCTCCGAAGCGGTAAGACCTGAGATAGAAATCTTGGAAGCCAATTCGCGCATTCCCTGGTCAGGGCATTCAGCAAAGCATGTAATTAAAAATATTTACGAAAATATCGCTAGAGCTGGAATGAGTATCGTATTTGTCAATACTCGTGCACAGGCTGAATTTGTGTTTCAGGAGTTATGGCAAGTAAATGATAAGCATCGACGCATTGCTCTTCACCATGGATCACTAGAACGAGAATTACGACGAAAAGTAGAAGCTAGCATGGCGGCTGGAAGGCTAGATTGTGTGGTCGCTACCAGTTCGTTAGACCTAGGTTTGGATTGGGCTGAAATAGACTTGGTAATCCAAATTGGAGCGCCAAAGGGCGTTAGTCGTTTAATTCAGAGAGTGGGAAGATCGAACCATCGTATTGATCAACCGAGTCGAGCGATGCTGGTTCCTACAAACAGATTTGAATATTTAGAATGCTTAGCAGCCAAGCTCGAAATAGAATCAGGAAATTTGGATGGAGCCAATTTTAGGGTTGGTGGGTTAGATGTTCTAGCACAGCATTTGCTTGGAACAGCTTGCTCCGGTAATTTTAAAGCTGATCTATTATACTTTGAGATAATAAAAGCAACTCCCTACAGCAAATTAGAGCGTGATGAGTTTGATGCCGTTATAGACTTCGTATCTAATGGCGGATATGCATTGAAAACTTATCCGCAGTATAGCCGCCTCATTGAAACAACGCCTGGAACATATGCTCTGCGTGATGGTAGAATCGCAAGGCAGTATCGAATGAATATTGGTACGATCGTGGAGTCACCGATGCTAAAAGTGAAACTGCGAAACCGAACACTAGGGAATATTGAGGAAAATTTCATTTTGAACCTAGCTCAAGGTGACACCTTTCTCTTTGGCGGTATGGTTCTCAAATTTGAACGGTTACATGACGCAACCGTTATGGTTTCGAAAACAAGTGATCATGAAGCCCAAATCCCTAGTTATGCTGGAGGGAGATTGCCGTTAACGACAAATTTAGCGTCAGCGGTTAGGTTGTTGATCGGCGATAAAACGAATTGGAAAGGTCTTCCTGTTCAAATTAAGGAGTGGCTAAATATGCAGGATGTGCGTTCACATCTTCCAGATAACAAGAGACTAATAACCGAAGTGTTCGAGTTTAAAAGCCGGTTTTATTTCGTTGTTTATACTTTTTCAGGAAGGAACGCTAATCAAACGTTAGGCTTTCTTTTGCTAAGGAGAATGAGAAGAGCCGGTCTTAATCCGATGGGTTTTTCTATAAGTGATTACGCTCTGGCTGTCTGGTCGCTTAAGCCTGTTGAGAATGCAGAAAAATTACTGGAACCGAGCATCATGATTGATGAATTTGAAGAATGGCTTGAGGAAACGCCACTCTTGAAACGCCTATTCCGCGATGCGGCAATAATATCCGGCCTGGTGGAACGACGCCATCCTGGACAAGTTAAAACGGGTCGTCAGGTTCTTTTTAGTTCGGACTTAATATACGACGTCCTCCGTCGTTATGAACCAGATCATATTCTCCTTAAAGCAGTAAGGCGTGATGCGATGGAGGGGTTAATAGATGCCAGTCGACTTGCTGCTACATTAGCTAATTTTCAAAACAATATTATATTCAAAAAGTTAGATTATATTTCACCCATGGCAGTTCCCTTGGTTATGCAGATTAGTAAGGAGAGCACTGTTTGGAGTGAATTAACTGATGACATTCTTGCCGAGAGTGAAGAGGAAATAATACGTGCCGCTAGAGTCCAGTTATTGCACTGAGTTTGGAGGGGAGGTGTTCGAGATGCATCCAAGCGGTGCACTTTATTGGCCGTCTCAGCTATCGCTTTTAGTCGCTGATTTGCATTTCGAAAAAGGATCTAGCTATCACAAGACAGGACAATTTTTACCTCCCTATGATACGCATCAAACGCTTGAAAAGTTAGAAACGGTTATCAAGTATTTCAAGCCAAGAAGAATATTCTTTTTAGGCGACACATTCCACGATATGTCTGCATGGAAGAGAATGCCAGATGTTAACAAATCCAGACTACTTGACGTTGTGGAAGATTTGGAAGTTGTGTGGATTGAGGGAAATCACGATCAGGGCGGCCTCCCTGATAGATTTAAATCTGTAAAGAACATTGAAGTTGATGGCATTACGTTACGCCATATCATGCAAAGGAGTTTTATAGGTCCAGAAATAAGTGCACATTTTCATCCAGCCGGGGTTATAAAGTTTAGGGGTATGAGGATAAGACGACCATGCTTTATCAAATCTGGCCAAAAATTTGTGGTTCCATCATTTGGCGTATTAACCGGTGGTCTGGATTTCTCCGATGATGCTTTTGAAGATTTTCATAATTGCAAAACACATTTATTTTTTTTAGGTGAACGAAAGATATTTAGGTCTTCTGCGGGATATTCTAAAAATATAAAGTCGTCACGTGGTGATCGGAATAATAGGCAACGTGGTTAGGCATGAGAAACCATATAGTAAGTATTAAATCTTTTTGTTTTCAACGTTTTAATTTGATAAATTTAGTGATCCGAGCAGTGAACATCGGCGTATCACAGCAAAAGGAGATTTTTAATGAAAAAAATTGTTATGTTATTAGCTCTATTATCTGTTCCACTGGGTGTTTCTACCGCAGTTGCAGGCAGCTGCGGATACGGTGATCACACGCATACTGATAAAGATAAAAAAGAAACAAAGTAAAAAACTGAAAGGAGCCCAGTAGATAGACTTCGTTATTCTGGGCTCCCCATTTGAGTACTCGTGACAGGCGCTCCCGGCACCTGTAAAGTGAGCATACCATTCGCGAACAAGCCCCACTGGAAACTTTCCATTTATGATCGATGTTGCCGTGATAGGCGCCGGCTTGGCGGGTTGTACCGCTGCCCGCCATTTGAGTGAGATAGCGAAAGTAAAGGTGTTTGAAAAATCAAAGCGTCCTGGGGGACGAATAGCGACTCGATTTTTGTGTCAACACCAGATCGACCACGGTGCCCAATTTTTCACTGCTAGATCGCCTGAGTTCAAAGATTTTTTAACTCCGCTTGTGGACGCCGGATGTGTGGCAAGGTGGGAAGGACGCTTTGCTGAGTTTGATGGCGCACAACTCATTCGCGAAACGGAGTGGGGCGGCTCACCTCCGCATTGGGTAGGAACACCTACGATGTCGGGTTTTGTTGAGAGATTGTCAAACGGTTTGGACTGTGTATTTGACGTCGAAGTAGCACGAGTAGAAAAGGAAAAAGGCCGTTGGATTTTGTTCGACACGCAAGGGAACCTTTTGGGTGATTACGACTGGATAATTCTTACAGCTCCCGCTCCACAGACTCATAATCTATTACCAAAGGAAATCAGCTTTAAAACTCAAGTTGGTCTCATTAAAATGTTAGGTTGCTATTCTCTCATTTTAGGTTACCGACACACGGTTAACTTACCTTTCGATGCTGCCTTAGTTAAAAACGCCAGTATTAGTTGGATTTCAGTTAATTCGTCTAAACCAAATCGCAAAAACTTCTCTATGTTAGTGCATTCTACTAATAAGTGGGCCGAACAGAATATGAATACGGATCTAGCTAAAGTGCAGGAAAAGCTGTTTGAATTTACGTCTGAGATATTAGGTTTCAACGTTAAGTTTGCTGATTACATGGAGACGAAGCGATGGCGGTTTGCGAACTCTATTCGACAGACAGATCAACCATTCTTTCTCGATAGAAGCAACCAAGTAGCGTCTTGCGGCGACTGGTGCATAAGAGGAAGGATTGAGGCTGCTTTTCTCAGTGCGAAAAAACTTGCGGTTGAACTCCTGAAAGACTTTTAGACAAAGCCAGTGAGATATTAGCTTGGCTATTATGTAATCGATCCAAGATAAAAAATTAAGTGACTAGTTTGTAAAGATGAAGCCCCTGCTTATAAGTCCGGTAGCAACGGCATTTGCCAGACTTGCGATAATCGTCTTGTAGGTATTATCATAGACTTGTCGCATCACAACATGTCGGAGTCAGTAATGGATATAACTATAAATCCTCTATCAAAGGCTATCGGTGCTGAGGTATTGGGCGTCGACTTGTCTGAAAAAGTTGATTCAGACGACCTCTTTCATATCAATGTAGCAATGCAAAAGTCGCTTGTGTTAGTTTTTCGAAATCAGAAATTGGAGCCAAATAATCTTTTGTCGGCTGTCCGGCTATTTGGCGACACCATGGAGCAACACTTAACTGATACGTTAATGGAAAGTCACCCAGAAATTGCGGTGTTGGATAGTCGCGAAATGCCCCCCGATAAAGAAGGAAAAACTATTCCATTCGGTGGGCGTGATTGGCATACTGATCATACAAACCACGAAGTCCCCCCTAAATTTACAGTTTTATATGCTATTAAACTTCCAAACTCCGGTGGAGATACAAGCTTTGCTAATATGCACCTTGCTTTTGATTCTCTGCCTCAAAGTGAAAAAATTAAATTGAGCAGGTTAGAAACAGTAAACAAGATTGAAGATTTTGCTTACATTGATGAGAGTGCAAGGGAAAAGTTTGGTAAATTACCAATTCACCCGCTAATACGCACACATCCCGACACTGGGCGAAAAGCCATTTACGTCCATCCGGGGAAATTGGAAAGAATCGTAGGCATGGAGCCAGCGGAAAGTCAGCACGTCATACAGACCCTGTTAGACAATGTACTCACACCGGATATTTGCTACAGGCATAAATGGAAAGAAGGAGATCTCTTGTTATGTGATAACCGAGCTGTCTTGCATTTAGCTCACCATGATTACGACTTAAATGAAGGTCGAATAATGCACCGTATTTTGATAAAAGGTGAACGTCCTGTTTGATTGCTTTGAAGCGGGCTGAGTATTTGTAAGGTAGAGAAACTTTGATGTTAAAGGTAAAAAGGCATAGAGGCGTTTTCAATCCAAATAACAGTTCCCCCTACGAATTAAGCAGGACGCGCGTAGAGAATTTTGTTAGGTGTCCAGCTTGTTTCTATCTGCAGCAAGTAAAAAAGGTTAACTTCCCGAGCATTCCCGGTTTTAACATAAATGAAGCAACGGATGTGTTGCTGAAACGTGACTTCGATGAATGTCGGGCAAAAGGGGCATCTCATCCCTTTTTAAAAGCTCAAGGGTATGGGCATTTAATCCCATTCGATCATGAAGACTTCGAGCTTTGGACGCAGAGTTTACATTTTGGGGCAAAAGGCCGTTTTCACACAATACACGAGGAAACTAACTTGAAAATTGGCGGTGGCATTGATGATGTTTGGTTAAATACAAATACGAGAAAACTGCATATAGTTGATTATAAAAGCACGTCACTAAAAACCGCAGGTAAAAACATAACTTTAGATGACCCCTGGAAAATTAGCTACAAACGTCAAATGGATTTATATGTTTGGGTAATGAAAAGAAAGGGCTTTGATGTCTCGGATATAGGATATTTTTTATACTGTGACGGTGATCGTTTTACTTCCAACTCTTTCCTCGGGTCTGAAAGTGCTACGATGCAATTCAAAATGTCGATTTTACCTTATAGTGTCCGTCTAGAATGGATTGAGCCCACTTTGTTTGCGATCCAGGAAACATTGTATTCCAAGACAATGCCAAGACATAACGAGTATTGTGAATATGGAAAGTTTTTAGCAGATGTTCATAATACCGGAGGGGTTTTGTAACTAGCCTAGACCATGCCCAAATGCTCAACGCGGACAGGTAATTATTTCCAATTGATATTTTTAGAACTTTGAGATTTAGATTGTCCCATATAAACGATCGCCAGCGTCTCCAAGACCAGGAGTAATATAGCCGTTATCATTCAAACGTTCATCTAAACAGCAAGTGTAAATTTGAACGTCCGGATGTCTTTGTTCTATAGCCTTCACTCCCTCTGGTGCCGCTAATATAGATGTAAAAACAATATCAGTAGCTTCGTGCTTCTTAATAATTGAGATTGCTGCGTTTGCAGAATTTCCAGTGGCAAGCATTGGATCCAAAATAATGGTTTTTACATTTCCAATACCGTTGGGAAGGTTTATGTAATAATCATGCGCTTTAAGCGTTTCTTCGTCACGATATAGGCCAATGTGTCCGACTAAAGCACCTGAAACAATTTCAATGAAACCATCTAACATTCCATTTCCAGCTCGTAATATTGGAACGAGACATACAGTATTTTCATATAAAACTGGCGATCTCATGGATTGAATCGGTGTATTGGTAATAATATTTTTCAGTGGTAAGTCCCTGAAGACCTCGTATGACATCAGAATAGAAATTTCTTTTAAAAGTCGGCGGAAGCTATTAGATGGCGTGTCGTTACATCTCATTAAAGTTAGTTTATGTTGAATAAGTGGGTGATTAAGAATTTTCAATTGCCCTTGGCGGCTCATCGTTTCCTCGCTGAAGTCAATTTGGAATCAAAATAACATTCTCATAAAAAAGTTAATCCAAGGCATCAGTCTCTTCTAACTCTGGTTCTATATGCCTTGCAAAAAATATAGACAGCTCATAAAGAATGATGATTGGAACAGCCAGGAGAACTTGGCTGATCACGTCGGGTGGAGTAACGATAGCTGCGAGAACAAACGCAAATAAGATGGCGTATTTCCTTTTTTTCTTTAAACCTTCTGCGTTAGTGATACCTACTTTTGTAGCTAGAAGTAAAAAGATAGGTAGCTCAAAACAAATACCAAAAGCCAAAATCAACCCCATTACCAAAGAAAGGTATTCATTGACTTTAGGTTCCAATTCCATTGGCAGGGTACCCTGGCCTCCTATTTGCTCGAAACTGACAAAAAATTCCCAAGCAATTGGAATAACGACGTAATAAACTGTTACAGCGCCTAAAAGGAATAAAACCGGCGTCGCCAGGAGAAAAGGCAAAAATGCTCGCTTCTCCTTTGCATATAAGCCAGGTGCAACAAAACGCCATATTTGAGTTGCAATCAATGGGAACATCAAAAAAACCGCACCAAAAAAAGCAACCTTAACTTGTGTGAAAAAAGCCTCATGAAGACCAGTAAAAATCATCCGCCTTTGCCTGCCGTCACTCCCGATATTGGCGAGTGGTTCCACTAGAAAATTATAGATATTCTGTGAGAACGCGTAGCAAAGGAAAAAAGCAAATATCACTCCAACAAAGCAAAATATCAGTCGCCGGCGCAACTCACCCAAGTGATCGAGTAAGGGCATTGTAGTATCTTTCGAACCGGTACTGGTCATTTGTATTTTTTACTTCCGTATCAAATGCTTTTCTAAGTTTATTTTTTATTTGCTTGATGCTCAAAATATTTAGAGTCTGCTTCTAAGTCCAAGTATTCATTATTTGTATTAATAACCGCTAATTCTGTTTCTTTTGCGGCGACCGCAAGCTCCTTAGTTATCTCATTGACCCCAATCTCCTTTATACTTTCTTCGAGAGAATGTTGAAAATCTTTTAAAATATTTTTTGTTTGAAATACCCAACGTGACAGGGAACGAATTACCACCGGAAGATCTTTTGGACCTATTACTATAATGGCGATAAATGTTATAAAAAATAATTCTTGCCAGCCAAGGTCTAACATGTCGATCCCTACCTTTCTAATTCTGATGAATGGTTATTGAAAACTATTTCAGTTAAACACTTGCTTATGAACTTTGTTTCGCTCCTTCTCCTTTTTTTGATTTAACGGTCTGAGCCTCGATAAGTTCAATTTCTTCTATTTCTTCTGTTTCGGGAAATTCGTCATTATTATTCATGCTTTTTTTGAAGTTTTTGAGACCTTTTCCAAGGTCTCCCATTATTGAGGCAATTTTTCCCTTTCCTCCAAATAAGACCAATACGATAACAAGCACCACAAGCCAGTGCCAAATGCTAGTAAAACCCATTTTCTTCTCCTTTTTTGTTAAAGTTTAATTTAAATCCTCTATCCCTCGGTTGTAGATGGGAAATTGGTGACCCAGTGCCTTGCAATATCAATTCTGCGGCACAACCAGATTTCTTTGTGCTGCTGAACATAGTCTAAAAACTTCTCAAGGGCTTTTATGCGTCCTGGTCGTCCAATCAGTCGGCAATGTAATCCAATTGACATCATCCGGGGCGTGTTGGCGCTTTCCTCATAAAGTACGTCAAACGCATCGGTTAGATATGACAAAAATTGATCTCCAGAATTAAAGCCTTGAGCAGTAGCAAACCGCATATCATTTGCATCTAAAGTATATGGAACAACAAGATGATTTACGCCATTTACATTTGACCAAAATGGTAAATCATCGTTGTAATCATCTGCATCGTACAAAAATCCGCCTTCCTCAACAACTAAGCGACGGGTATTCTCACTCGTCCGTCCAGTATACCAACCTAGCGGTCTTTCTCCTGTAACTTCCTTAATGATTTTGACAGCCTCTGCAATATGCAGGCGCTCAACTTCTTCCGGTACGTCACTGTAGTCAATCCACCTTAAACCATGGCTGCATATCTCATGGTTCGCCTCCAGCATGGCCTCGGCAACAGTTGGGTTCCTCTGTAAGGCCATGGCTACTGCAAAAACCGTAAGTGGAATATTTTTTTTCTTGAAGAGATCTAGTATGCGCCACACCCCAACACGGCTTCCATATTCATAGATTGATTCCATACTCAGGTGTCGCTTTCCAACCCACGGTGCAGCGCCGACTATCTCAGATAAGAATGCCTCCGATGCTTCATCACCGTGTAATATATTATTTTCTCCCCCTTCCTCATAATTAAGTACAAACTGAACTGCTAATCTTGCACCATTTGGCCACCTAGGATTGGGAGGGTTGTTTTTATAACCAACCATGTCTCTGGGATATTTGCTGATTTCCATTATTTTAGTAGTCCTTGGGAATTGGCGTTGAGTATCCCCCAACTTTACTGGTTTTTATTCCAGCTCCAATGAGCGCTTCAACAATTTTTAAGGCACTGACAACGCCATCGATAACGGGTATCCCTGCTTCTTCTGATAGCCAATGGGTAAGATCAGTCATGCCAGCACATCCTAGTATGATGGCCTCACATCGGTCCTCTTCGATAGCACTTTTGATTTCACTAAGGAGATTACTTTGGGCTTTTGTTTTATCATTTTCTAATGCTAGCACTTCTATATTTGCCGACCGAACTTTGCGGCAATACCTGTCCATACCATACTTTGACACGAGATCCTCGATAATTGGAATAGATCTTGGCAATGTCGTAACAATAGAAAAATTATGGGCGATCATACTAGCCATACGCAACGAGGCCTCACATATACCAACCACTGGTCCTGTTGCAATTTCCCTGCAAGCGTCTATTCCAGTGTCATCAAAGCAAGCGACAACAAATCCATCGTAGTCATTCTTTTCACCCCATTCGATTTTTTCAAGTAAACCCGGCAAGCTCATGGCTCCATCGTAATGACCTTCAATGCTAGGCGGACTGTTAGTCGGATTTAATGTCTCCACAAATGTCCCGGATGCTTTATGGGCCTCAACAAATTTAGCTATTTTGTTTGTCATTGTTGAGGTTGAATTTGGGTTGATCACAAGGATTTTGGGACCATCGGTTTCAGATTTAAGTGGGTTAATTTTTGCCTGCTTATTCATCTCTTTGTTTCCATGTCAGGTTAAAACTCCTTCTTTGCTTATATGAGGCCTTTCCCTGAATCATCTCCAAATTTCTTTTTGCGTTTTTCAAGAATAACAATCACGCCAAAACAAATGGCTATGATACTAAACGAAACGAAAGTCGTCAGTGTTCCAAGTGCGTAAAGTGTTGGTGTGGTGACGGTAGTTGTCATTCCAAAAATTTCTAAGGGAAGCGTATTTTTGCTTCCAACCGAGAGAAGCGAGCGGGCAAATTCATCAAAACTTAGCGTAAAGCCGAAGAGCCCTACACCAACCAGACTTGGCCCAATAATTGGTAACAAAACAAATCTTAGAACTTGCCAGTTCGTCGCGCCAAGATCGCGAGCGGCCTCTTCGTATGATTTATCGAAGCGATTGAAGACAGCAAACATTATCAGTAAACCAAAAGGAAGTGTCCACGTGAGATGAGCGCCAAGACCGGAGGTGTACCAGTGTCCTTCCAAACCCAAGCGGTCAAACAAAAGCCCAATGCCCAGTGTTAAAAGTATTGATGGTATTATTAGGCTTGAAATTGTTAAGTAAAATAAACTGTTAGAAAATTTAAATTTTTTACGAAATGCCATTCCGGCGGAAAGCGATATGACGACTGTCGCAACCATCACTATGAAAGCCAAGGTTAGTGATCTTGAAAAGGACCCTTTGAAGTCACCTACCCGTTGTTCCTGAAATAGTTTGCTAAACCAATGTGTAGAAAATCCGTTCATAGGAAATGTGAGGCCTCCATTTGGACCTTGGAAGGATAATGTGATGATTGCGAACATTGGTCCATAAAGGAAAAATACGAAAAGGCAAAAAAATGCAGCTAAGATATAGAAGGATGTTTTACGGTTTTTGCTAAACATTTTATTCTAAAGTTCCTTACGGATGTTTATTGTCCGCATAAGAATAGCTACCATGCCCAAAACTACACATAGCAATATTATCGCATCAGCCGCAGCTGCAGGATACTGCAGTAAAGCGCGTTTATTGTTCATAGCAAGGCCGACAGATGCACTTTGTCCACCTGACATTGCTTGCACGGTTATGAAATCGCCCATAATTAGGCTAATAACAAAAATTGTACCAATTGCGATACCAGGTAGGCACAAGGGAATGATTACGTTGATAAGAATTTGCAGGCTATTTGCTCCCATGTCTTGTGCGGCTTCGATTATAGACTTGTCAATTCGCATCATGGAGTTGAAAATCGGGACTAGCATAAAAAGCGTGTATAAATGTACAAAAGCCAATATTACGGCGAAGTCTGAGTAAAGGAGCCATTCAAGAGGTTCGCCTATAACACCAAGTTCTAATAAAAGAGAGTTCATCAACCCATTTCTGCCTAGCACTGGTATCCAGGCAATCATTCTGATTATATTCGATGTCCAAAATGGGATAGTGCAGATTAAAAATAATATAATCTGCCACCTCAAGGTTCTGACATGAAATGCGAGAAAATAGGCTAGTGTAAAGCCAATTATTACGGTGAATAACCAGCCTAAAAATGCAAATTTAAATGTGTTCAAGTAAGTCGAATACGTAACACCGGACTCAAATATCTCTATGTAATTCGTAAGAACGAAATCTGGTATTAGACTAAATTCTGTATAATCCCAGAAGCTTACCGCAAGGATAATTACCACTGGGGCTACAAGAAATAGAACAAGTACTGATAATAATGGCAGTATCTGAAGCTGGATATTCATTCTTTTCTCAACGAACGTAATAATATCCCGGGTAAAATAATACCCGGGATATTTTCAACTTTTAAACTTATGCTTTTGTATGTTTTAAGCGGCGATGAATTCATTCCACTTACGTACCATGTAGCGGTTCTCCTTCATTACGGAGTTCCAGCATTCGACTTTACCCATTCTATCAAAGAAAGAGCCGCCATCTCTTACTGCTCCGGCTTTTTCAAGCTTATTGCCAAATGGATCTATGATGTCGGATTTGGCTGGTTTGCCTTCGTACCAGTAACCCCACTCATCAGCACTCATAAATTGTTTTGATGTCTCAGGAGCAGCTGAATAGTAACCTTGGCGCATAAGAAGGCCGCCAACCCAACCGGATAGATACCAGTTTATATATTCATAGGCTGCGTCTAATTCTAATCCTGAGAGGCTTCGCGATAGACCTAAGCCGCCGCCCCATGAGCGATATCCCTCCTTAAGAGGTTGGTAAATACACGGGATACCTTGGGATCGCACCTTCGTAATAGCCGGAGACCACATTGATTGAATGACGACTTCACCTGATGCCATTAGGTTTACAGATTCGTCGAAGGACTTCCAAAACGCTCGAAATTGTCCAGACTTCTTCGCATCTGTGAAAATCTTCATGGTCTTGTCGATCTCTTCTTTGGTCATATTCCCTTTATCGCCATAACTTACTTCGCCCATGGCTTCACAAACCATCGCTGCGTCCATGATGCCAATGGATGGAATGTTTAAAATTGACGCTTTGCCCTTAAACTCTGGGTTAAGCAGTTCCGCCCAGGAATTTATCGGACGCTTTATGAGGTCGGGCCTTATTCCCAAAGTGTCTGCATTGTAAATAGTAGGGACAAGCGTGTACCAATTATTTTCGGTTGTGGAAAATTCCTTTGAATCAAGTGATTTCGCAAAACCGACTGTGTGAGGAGCAGTACCTTGCGCGATCTTAGAGGTTGGAGTTAGCTTACCACTTTTGAAAATTCCTACAATTTTGTCGTAATATTTCAATTTGCTAACATCAAACGGCTGTAGATTACCTGACCCCCAAATCTTCTTAACCGTGAAGTATTCGATGTCGGCAATATCAAAGGATTTCGGTTGCGTAACAACCCTTTGTGCTGTCGTATCAGTATCAAGAGCGGTCATTTCGAGGGTAAAGCCAAGATCTTCCTTAACTTTCTTTGCGATTTCGTTGATGTTTGAAACCCCGGTTCCAAATTGTCGGAGGGTAACATTTTTAATATTTTGCGCCCAAATTGTTGGGAAACCAGTTAATAAGCCCGATCCTAAAGCTGCTCCACCAAAAGCAGCTGTTGTTTTTAAGAATTTTCGGCGATCGGCAGCCTTTCCGCTAAGCGTTTTTGTCGTTTTATCTTTTTTCATAAGTCTTCCTTTTTAGTTGTTATCATTGGAGGATATGTGCAGTCGTGGGTTTGGCGCTTAAGGGATGAATCTTCGCTGGATCGAGCGATATATCGATATCATCTCCTTCGCGCCAGTTATGCGAGAAGAAGTGATCTTCGCCGCAAATAGCGTTGAATTCTTGGCCGTCATCGCTACGTAATCGTACTTGTACGTTCGAACCGGCATATTCTGACTGAATAAGTTTCGCCTTTGAATTGTATGGGCCTTTTTTGATTCCCCCCAGAACCAAACCGTCATTTCTCAAGGCAAATCTAATTTTATCTCCTAAAGAAAAGTTTGCTGAAGATATAGGAAATCTTAAATTACCTGGTCCTTCGACCGTCAAAGTTCTGCCCTCTGCTGATATGATTTGACCATTTAAAATATTTTGATCCCCAAGGAACTCTGCAACAAACTCGTTTGTGGGCTCCCTAAAGACAGTTCTCGGCTTGTCGGCCTGTTCGATATGACCATCCCGCATCACTACGACTAGATCAGCAAGTGCCATCGCTTCTTCTTGGGAGTGCGTCACATGGACGAAGGAAATATTTAATTTCCTCTGCAACTGCTTTAGCTCGGCTCTCATCTGCTTTCGTAAAAATGGATCAAGAGCCGAAAGCGGCTCGTCCAGAAGAAGCACATCTGGGTTTCCTACCAAGGCTCTGGCGAGTGCAACGCGTTGCTGCTGCCCGCCAGAGAGTTGGGAAGGTAAACGATTTTTTAGGTCTTGCATCTCTACTAACGATAGCATTGCCATAGCCCGCTCGTTGCGTTCGTCTTTTTTGTCTCCGGCCATCTTTAGACTAAAAGCGACGTTCTCAAGGCAATTTAGGTGTGGAAATAATGCATAATTCTGAAACATCATTGCCGTTCCTCTCTTTGCGGGAGGCCGGACAGTGACATTTTTGTTGCTTATAAGAATGTCCCCAGATGTTGGTGTTTCATGTCCCGCGATCAACCTAAGAGTAGTTGACTTTCCGCAGCCCGAGGGGCCAAGCAGACAACAATAAGTTCCACTCTGGATTGTCAAATTTATTGAATCAACTGCAGTGACAGAGTCAAAGCTCTTGCTTAATCCAACTAACTCAATTTGGCCTTTACTCGTCATTTATAATATTTAGCCCGAAAAAAATTGCCCACTAGGCGTATTCCAAAAAGCATGCCAAAAAATGCGAGCTAAAAATTATTCGATAAAACAATTACTTAAGGGAGATATTAGAAAAAATTTTTGATTTGAAATTTCTATATTGCATAAAAATTAATCAAAAAATTTTCATTGCCTAATAATTAAGCTATAGTTACATTGTAACGAAATGGCCAGTTGGCTCCACTTGGATCTTTAGGGGGAAATAGGAGTAAAAGTGATTGAATGCACCATCTAACGTTTCATTATAGTGCAATTATCTCGACGCAAAATTTTTGATGGATAAAGAATATTATTTCCCACATACCCAATGCTGTTTGACGAGTTACTGGTATATGTATTTTTTTCTAGTTAAATGAAAAGGAACCCCGATGTCAGATCTAATTATTGAAATCGGTGATGCAGAGTTCAGAGCCAAATTTGAGAAAGCTAAGTCACCTAAAACCTGTGCGGCATTTGAAGCAGCAATGCCTTTTAGGAGTAAAATTATACATGTCAGGTGGAGTGGTGAGGCTGTTTGGATCCCCTTGGGCGATCGTCAATTTGGTGTTGGCTTTGAAGATGCTACTAGTCATCCTGCGCCAGGTGAAATCATCCTTTATCCGGGTGGGGTAAGTGAAACGGAAATATTGCTAGCCTATGGTCCAACATGTTTCGCAAGTAAGGCGGGACAGTTGGCGGGAAACCATTTTCTAACGATCACTGAAAATTTAGATAAAATTGCGGATCTAGGGCGGGATACTCTATGGTCT
>Ga0160423_10002377_pt1 | contig 15727 bp, 9 predicted proteins | sample CRUFie14St8metaG_FD_108191 | JGI IMG/M metagenome (GOLD analysis project Ga0160423, IMG submission 108191) | Marine microbial communities from the Costa Rica Dome - CRUD Field 142mm St8 metaG | ecosystem: Environmental > Aquatic > Marine > Oceanic > Photic zone | place: Costa Rica: the Eastern... | reverse complement strand
TGCCATGGTGAGCCCTTGATTGGATGCTGCACGCTGGTGTACATTAATAATCGCCCCTAAATACGTTGAGGTGGCATAAAACGACTAATGTACAAAATAGTAGTAATGTTTGCCGCGCGGGTTTGCCACATTTTATGAATTCCAGTATTTCATCCCGGCACAATTACAACCGTTCAGAAAAAGAACAGATCAAATGCTGAAGCGAAAGGCCACGACGATGCCGGCCAGCGGCCGCGGCAAAAGCGGAAAAAGCGGGGGCAGCAAAGCGAAAGCCGTCGCCCCGCCGGATGCTGATTCTGACACGGAGCCGGAAGATGGCAACACCGCTTCGCCAAAAAAGGCCCGCGTGATGACGTTTAAGGATGCCATTACGTCTTTCAATGCAAAGCGGATGCCGCTCGTGCCCGGCAACGTCGTACACATGGCCACGCTGGCGGCTATGGCCGATCAAGTCAAGTTCGAATGGTACATGGCCGACGTGGGCCCAAAACATTCCCCGGTTCCGGCCGTCAAGTTGGTGGTGGACGGCGTCAACATTATCCAACCGCCGACCGCCAAAGCGCCGTACTGCGACATTCTTGTGGACATGCCGCCGTGCAAACTAAAGTTCTTTACTGGCGGGCTGGGTGAGGCCTTCTGGCGTAACTCGGAGGATGCACCCCGTGCGCCCGGTGCCCCGTTTTACCCGGTTCCTGTCAACAGGCTTTACGCGCAAATGGTCGTGGACATTTCGGCAACCGGTGCGGACGAAGACCTAAAATCGGGCGTTCCCGGCTGGAAAGCGCTTCAGTACATTGTGGGAGATTCGCTCGGGGCTGCCAACTTTGCGGTCATCACCGGCGACGACGATGTGGAACGGCTCCGAACTAAAGCGTTTGCGCCCGGAAGCTCTTTGAAGGACCGCAAGGCGTACACGGATCAGCTGGTAAAAGAAGCGAACCGGCCAAAGGACCCGCCGTACCTTCCGTGCAAGCTGACAAAAGATGGAGTGCGGCGATCTCTAAAAGAAGCGGTGGCCGTCGAGCCCGCGCAGCCGCCGGATGGCGCATCAAAAGAGGAAGACAAAAAGATGCGGGAGGTCATCACGGCTAAGACCAATTTTTTTGGGTACGTCGAACCAGGGCAAGTGCCGCCGCCGAATGAGTCGTCAATTTCTCGTGCTAAAGTGCTCGTGCCAGAAGACGCCGACGGCCGGGGCATTGTCGACGCGCTGGCTCAAGGAGGATTCGGGCCGTTAAAAATCATGCCGCTTTTCCGTAAAGTGCCCGGCGAAAAGGGTCACGTGCCGGTCCCGGACGATCAATACGAAGCAGCTGCTCGAAATGCCCGCGGCGGCGTCATGGTGCTCCGCCTACGAGTGCGCATCAAGCCTACAAAAGACGGCAGCATCCGCACAAGCGTCTACCCGGAATCGGCTACAATTTTGAAGGACGGACCAAACGCAGTCATGGCGGCGCCGGAAGCAGGGGCCGAGTTCCCGGACTTTGCCTAACCAAATGATTTTGCTCATAAGAAAAATGTCATTAAAGACCAGACACCAAAATCTAGCAGTTGCCCTTGGGGTTGGGCGCGGACGAAAAGACCCGGGCACCCCACATCCGCGGCACACCCTCTGGCGAATCAAGACACCCAAGGTGCCCAGTATTTTGAATCTTAATCTTCCTATCTTCGCCGTACACGGTGCCGTGGTGCGAAACGCCGGCGTCCATCACAATCGGGCCGCCGCCTCTGCCGTCGCCGCTACCTGGAAGACCGGCGTTAAAATCGGTTGCTTTGTAACCTTTAAGAAGACCTTCGAAGCTGACGTTTGGAAGCACGAATACACTTTCGGGGTTGGTGATGGCACAGCCCATGTACGTTCGGAGCTGAAGCCGGAGCGTTTCGGTAGCTTGCGACGTAGATACGCCCGTCATGGGATACCCGACCAAAAGCTCGCCCGCGTCGCCGTTTGGTGCCGCAATGATGGCCGAACTCATGACCGCAGTCAGTGTCCGCGTAAATGAATGTGTGGTGCCGGCACCTTCTTCACCTACCAATTTGCTAACTTGAACCAGCGATCCGTCGCTCCAGTCGACAATGTAGTCGGTGGCCGCAAGATTAGCATAGTGCACTGTAATCTCCACTTCGTCGGTGAGTCCGCCTACCTTTGGCACCGGATTAATTGAACCAGTTGTGAGCGACGGCGCCCCGTGGTGCACCAGAATGCGGGTGCCGGACACTGGATCAACAAAGGTGTTTTCGAGCTCCATTGTGACAGATTTTCCCTCGACGCTGGGAATGCCTGCAATGTCGTACACCATTGATTCTTGCCGGGTGAACTTCATGAGGTCGCCAACGCCGTGCGGAAGGATCATGACAGCGTTTTGAATGTTTCCGATCGTGTACGCCGATGCATACCGGGTGGCCGCTAGCAGGTTTGGAATTGGATACGCATTCTTGGCCATGGCTCCGAAAATTTGCTGCGAATAGATGCGGTCGGTTGCAAGGCGGACCGCGGTCGGTGCATCACCACCGTTTAAATCCATTTTCCGGTACGCCGGGTTGGACCGCATGATGCCGTCAACAATGTTGGTGCCGTGGTCCATGATTGCTTCATACCCAAGCTCAATCAACTTGGCTTCAAGGTGCATGCGTTGCGCCCCCAGCTTAAGGTCGAGTTCTTCCCGGGCTTCGTCCGGCCTCAAAAACAAGTTGAGGTTCATTTCAATGTCTGCACCGTACCGGTTCATTTCGATTTCGCGGACATCCTCCTTGATTGCCACTGTCCGAGCGGGGGCCCGTTCCGGCGTGATGGTAGCGGCGCCGCCAACAACGTACTTTCGCTTGATGATGACCTTGGCTGTGCTCTGCACCGACGTCTTGAGAATTGCGTGGATCGGGTCTTTTGTCCCAAGAAGTCCAGCCACCACCGTCTTGTTAATGACCGACGCTGTGCCGTGCAGCGCATACGGAAGCCCGGTCGTTTGGTGGGCAAATCCTTCTCGAAGGTCCAGATTCACAGACGTCAGCGGCGCCAAGTGCATGTGCTTTCCTGTGGGCCCAAGCAGCTTGTTCACAGCCTCCTCAAATTTGTCTTCTGGTTGTTCCGGGCGTTTTTCGCCGTACTTGATTCCGTGGCTGAGCGCGGTCGGGGCCTCGGTTGTCATATGCTTGTCAATCATCATGCCGGCCGTTGGATTGGCACGAGTCTCTACCGTAGAAGTTGCTGCCGCCGCCATGGTGTCAAAAAACTAGTATGGCTTAATTAACGCTCAAATATTGATGGTCGCATATACTCACGAACGCGCGAAAGGCCCTAAACTGGGAGCCAGCGATAATGTTGATGTGCACAGTACGAGTCGTGATACCGACTTCAACCTTGGGTACGTAGCAAGCAATTTTACCGCGCTTCGAGTGAGCCTGGTTTCGACGTTGGTTCGGTGCGCTCGGGTAAGTTTGTGCAACGGCTGTTCAATAAGAAGCAAGACCCCGATTGGCGGCGATTTGTACCCGAGCGATTTTAGGTGCACGTGCTGAACCAACATGTGGCTCCGTGAGGGCTTTCTTACAAGCCCGGCACTAGTCAGCACCTTGTCGTATTGCAGCGCCGCTTCGGTCGATTTGCTCGGCCATCTTATGTTTAAATCTAGATGCCGCTGGCTTCCTGGACTTTGCTTTTGCTTGCTCTGTTTGGTTTGGTTTGCAACTGAGACTGGCACGGCCGTTCGGCGTTTAAAAAGGCTGCGTTTAAAAAACTGGAACGGGCATTCGTACACTCGGCATGCGTCGGCGGTCGCAACCAACACGCACGCCTTGATTGGCATTTGCGAAGGAACGCCGTAGCACCGGCGGATGGTGATAGCCCCGAATGCCGCTTGCAAAAAATGTGTGGCTTGTTCTGTGTGCGGCATTGAATTGCGCATCATCGGCGTGCGCCGGCACACGGTTGAATACGATGAATTGTGACTTTTGGTGCACAGTGTCGTGGCCTTGACTTCGACAACCCACATCACGCCGCTGCCGTCAATGGCCTCGCCGACGAGATCAATCAGTGTGGTGAGTTTTAGTTCGTCGTCAGTGACTCGCACCTGGGCCTTTAGGGGTTGAATGCCGAGTCTTCTCAGGCCGGCGGCGATGCGGCGTGACGCCGCCAACTTTAATGGCTGTTTAAGCCCGCTGTCAACCCACTGACGGATGTCTTCATCGACTCGGCGGCCGTTGTGGATTCCGAATCTGGAGCCGCCCACTCGCGGGACAAACGCACGACCGTGGCCGTCAGCAATAAGTTCCGTCTTAATAAACGTGGTCACACCAACGCACCCTTTGCTCTTTGGGAACCCGGCCGGTTTTTCGGCAATGACGGCGCTGACCACGGACGACATTGAGGACGCTTTAATGCTTCACGTAGCTGGGGGTCTATGCACTGAAGCGTCCGGTCAGCCGTTTAATGCCTCGGCGTGTGCGGAAGCCGCTAAAGCGTTCAAGCACAACGCGTTTGCTCGATTGCTTGACCACCGGAAACGTGCGGCCGACAATTTAGCGGCGGCGTTGCTGTCAGCCGCAACTGTTTTAGAAAATGCGCTTTCAAGCAGCAAATCGGCGCTTCAGCTTATACGCGGGCTCACTTTCAAAACACGGCCGGTGCTGGTTGAAGATGGTGCGGAAAGCAAACCCTCGGTACTCATTAATAAGTCAAAAATTACGACCAGGCACGCGGCTACAATTGTGGCGGCATGGACTGTTAAGAATGAAATTTTGGCGCTGGTCCATAGCGTGTGCGTCAGCATTCCGGCGTCATCTGAGCTTAGCGTCGTTGCCGAGGCTATCACGGCCGCACTGCACGGTGCCATCAAGCCGGCGGCACACCGATTGGAATTGGCTTTGGCCGCCGCCGAAGCATGCCGACCGGATTCGGCACCACCAGCAAAACGGCCGCGCTGCGCACCAAGTGCGGCTCCAAACGGTTGATGCCAGTACTGCGGCCAGTCCGTACATTTTTATATTTGTTTATATTTTAGTTTCCTTTATACTGAAAAAAAGTAGCGGGATTTATATTTCCAGAGCAGAATAAACGTCTCACAACACGATTAAAATGGATAGTCAAGACCCCTGCCATGATGATGATGATGCCGATACCGGTAAGGCGGAAATAAGGCGTCGCGGGCCGAGCTTCATACCCGAAACTTCGGCTTTGCTTGGGTTTGGACCCCGCGTGTTCGGCGGATATGCGCCCAAAAGCCACGGGCTGTACCGGTTTCGCCGGACCCCAAAAGGATATGAAATGCACGTCACACCCCCGCCGCGGATTAACCTTCCGTCGTTTGCCTGGGACATTCATCGGGATGGAGCGCTGAACCAATTGTCAGTTCTTGGGGCGCATGGTCATGCGTGCAATATGATTTTGTGCCCGATTACCGGCGGCGTCATAATGGTTAGCAACTTTATGATCGTCCTGTCGTGGTTTCTGAGTACGGCTCAAAAAGCAACGCGACAGTCCGTAAGCGGCGTCACCTCGGCTGACGTGAAAGCGGCGGCGGCCGAAACATTTCCAAAATTTTTTCGTTCCGCACGACGGAAGGGCAACACTGGTGCAGTCGTGCTTGGCCCGGTTGTGGAGCCAACGATAATGTTTGATCCCATACGCCGCCTGCCACAAAAAAAGAATTCGCTTGGGTGTCATTCGATGCACCACCCTAATCAGAATCCGCACAGCGTGCTTACCGAAAAAGAAATTTGCGCTGGCAAAACCCCGGTGGTCAAAATGAACCAGGCATACAAGTATGCGCTGAAGGCAAGGTGCACTCTGGTCGAACAGGTAGGCCGTACAATTTACAACCATAAAGGCATGTGCCTCAAATGCTGCAACAAAAATGTCCGACGGCAGGTGCAATCAGATGGATTTGGCATGTCGTTGCAGCAGATTGAGCACCGCTTTGCAAAGCACGATGCAGCATTTGTCAAGTCGTGGCAAGCCATTTTCGATCCTACAATCATAAATGCTGCGGTGCTGGCCGGACTGTCGATGCTGTGCCCAACGCCTCAGGCTGCAAACGAACCTGGCAACATGATGAAGCACGGCAGCATCCTCAGAACCCCGTACATTGCGTACCTGATTATTCTTAATTGGCGCGTCGGTTTTCCGCACGGACCAAATCCGCCTTTGCGCAAAATGTTGGCGGCGCTTTATTCCGACGGCTTGCAAGTCGGTGCCCGGATCGCTGCTACATTAGGCATTACAAATACGGCTGAAAATTGCTACGGACGATTGCGAATGCTGCTTCGGGACTGGGGTGCATGCCAGCAATTGGCTACGTACGGCCGCGCTGCTTTTCCGGAGGGAAGCAACATTCCAGAAACAACGAAACGGCATCCGGCTTGGTTCATACGGTACAGCGACAATCCGCCGGACATGGCACAAACGTCGACCGCGACCGGGTGGATGTTGTTTCAGACACCGCGCGAGAAACCTGTTGTTACTGCCGTCGAGAACTGCGTGTGGGACGTCATGCGGTGCATTGTTGGTGGCTGGAAGGTGACATTTATGTTAATGCCGCGGCTTCATCTAAAATGTGTCAAGCCAGCAATTCGAGGCTTTTCGTTTGGCGTCGGGTCCAACGAACCACTGGTGCCAATTCAAAACATTCAATTTTATGGGGAGCAAATGACTTGGTGGAAACTTCACCGACTTGCAAATTGTCAACGCGCCAAACAAAAGAAACCGCATGAATTTGATGAACTGGTCATCCACGGAAGCATTACTAAAGCCACCGAAGGACTCGTCCACACGTTTTACTCGCAAAATGCCGTCAAGTCGGGGCCGTTGGCTGTGACGCTCGGAAAATGCTTTTTGGAATTGTGCGTCTTGGCCAGACAAAAGCATCCCGCGACGCCTGGGCTATCCGTACAAATTTCGCCGTACTCGGATTACTGCAACTACGAGGGCAAACTGTTCACGGTTGTTAAAGAGGCTAATGAGCGCCACCAAGCATTTCTTTCAGATACAACACCGGTAACACTGCCAACAGACATGGCAACGCTCTCAGAAATTGCTGACGACATTAAATCCCGAAGCATGCAAATTAAGATGGACAAGCAAAAAGGGCATGATTCAAAACGAAAACGTGCCGATGACGGATCCCCATTGCCAAGCCCTAAACAAGCTAAAGTGGCGGATACCATTTGACTGTTGTATCATTTATTCGCGTCCTTATGGCGTTGGCATAAATGATTCGGTGGGGTCAGCAAAAGGCACGTTGGTTTTGCGGTGTAACAATAAAAGTTTTTCGTACAGTTTGTCGCCCGACTTAAAGACCACAGTTTTGGCAGTCGGCGGAAGGATCGCGTGATTAACGTTGACTTGATTGGTTTCAGGTGCCGATGTTTGCGCGCTTCCAGCCATCAGTGTCAGATCCGCTTGAATTTGCCGGGCCGGGTTTAGCACGCGAATCTGCCCGGCCGCCCATTCACCCACCTCAGTCCATCGAATGCCGCCGCTATTGGATCCGCAATAAACCACGTGCCCAACCGGCGCTTCACCTGAAATGGCAAAAAGCGCATTTACCAGTGTTTGTTCGGCATTGCGAGCCCGTTCATGCTCGGATACAATGAGCGGCCGACGAATGTTGCACGCGTTGCACTTGAACTGCTGCACGGCGTCAGTGATTTGAAACATGGTTGATTTTACCGAGAGACAGACGGGAATGGTGTATGTCGTGACATGCGGCCGGACATTCGGAAGTTGTTTGGCCTTTGACGCGTCCGCGGCCGGCATGTCTTCAAGCCAAGATCGTATTACCTCGGGTTCCGGATAGGCCGTGGGATCGGCATCAAAAAATGCAGCGTATGCTGGGCTTAGTGACAGTGCTGTCAGTGGATCATAGAGTCCACCTGTTTGGCACAGACGAGTGACCCCACCCGGCAACGGATCGCACGGTCGTGCAACGGTTGTGGAATAATCCTCCATGCGCGTATCACCACGAAATTCAAACAAGGAAGCGGCACTAAACATTTCCATGGCCGTTAATCTGTCGGATTGCGTTACATCCGAAAACACAGACCCCCAAGGCCTCGTTGCTTGAACGCCGCCAACAATGACGTGACCGCCCATGATTGAGTCAAGGACCCGTTTGCTGAAAACAATGTTGCCGGTCTCATCACCGTTCGCATTTGTTTCGGCGAACCAATCACGGCTTCCGTTGGCCTGACGGTACTCGGGCTTGGTAATCACGTCCGATAAAAACTGAAGAATTCGCTGTTGCACCGCTGTCATGCAGCTGGGATCATGCGCTGCGTGCTTGGACAATAAAAAATGTCCCTTGTACTCGCCAGCCATCTCACGCATCACCCGTATGCCCGTTCCTTTGTCGTGAGACGTTCCGTATTCGAGCTTTGGAAGCACTGACTCTACAATACTTTTGCCTAGGTTTGGACAACTTGCTGCTAGATCTTCGTCGCTCCGAATGCTTGTGACGTAAAAAGAAGCCGTGTCATCCTTGCCGGTAGCGGGCGACCATCCAAATTCGCCATCCTTGTCAATAATGCGCGTTTTGAATACGGCCAACATATGACCTTCTTCATTTCGCGTATTCGTCAGACCAATAACGTCGGACCATGCAAGCAATGTGGCTTCCGCGCTGACAACGGCATTGGCCATCATGTACAAATCGCAGTGCTCCTCTAGTTCGTCCTGCGTCCGTTGCGAATCGCTTAAAAACCAATACCGACGCACGTTCATAAAATGTTGGTAGCTTATTGCTTGACGTTGCAGGTGATTAAGCTGGCGGCACTCCATCTGCCGGAATCCGGCGGGTCGCAGAATTTTTTCAGTCAAAGCAAAAAACACTTGAATCATCGTTGTGTCGTATCGAACGCATCCAGACGCCATCGGGATCCACGATCGCATTGCGCGAGCCACAATTAGCGACATGGCTGCACTCAATGCTTCTACGTGCGGGTCATCTTTTTTTCGAGCCACCGTCATTTCCTGGCGCGTCGGAAGTTTCACTGCGCCACCTCCGTCGTCCTGATTCTTGTTCATAAAAAATTCAACCGCGCGGCTTTTCATTGCAGCATCCACGCCGGTGTTCATACCAGTCACCTCATAAACTCGTTGATCAATTTTTCGGGTGTCAAGTTTCCGTGGATTCCCTTCGCCAGTCGGGTCGTACTTAACAGCGCGATACGAATGATACCCGGTGCTTCGCATCGTCAATCGCTGGGCCTCGGCGTCCAGTGCCGCCTGAGTCTTTCCGCGCGATGAAGCACTGGTCCGCATGTCGTCCATAATTTGCACGCCGCGGGGGCCCGGAATGGTGTAGTTTCCCTGCGTCATGTGCGCGTGTTGTGACACAAGGCTGCAAATGATCAGCAACCGCAGCACATTCATGGCGTGCGACTTCCCCGCGTCGGGGGGGCCAATAAGGTTGACTGTCTGCTGAAGCTCTTGAAATTCGTCGCCGCCAAGGCCAATGGCACCAATCCACATGGGCATGACCACCGACCATTGCGCTGCACTCAACTTCATGTAGAATGCAACGAACGCAGACAATTGAGCCATATTCTGTGATAAAAACGGCATTGGCCTGGCGTCGTGCGATGTTCCAACATTTTCTGGTGCATGTTTTGGCAATGACTGTAGAATTTGAGCCGCTTCCCGACCAGCTGCGCTAATTTCATAGTCGTCGGCGTATACAAAATTGGTCAACTCTGTGGCGTCCCGTGATGCACGAACAAAAGTGTCCTCGATTCCGGGTGTTTCTGACAAAAAAGTCCGCACCATTGAAGCCATCTGACGCTTGAAAAGTTGATGGGCCTTTTCGGCTGAAATGCGTCCGTCATTAAACGCAGCTCGAACTTGCCGCATCATGACATTTGTACGCTGAGTTGCTGCGGCTTGAATTGGCCAAATTTCCTCCATGGGGAACTGATACGCCGACGACGCATTTGAATGGTCCGGAAAATCTGGACCAACCACAGCCTCCGGTTGCAGCTGGATTTTTCGCGGATGATTTTGCGACATTTCGCGAAGCGCATCACGTATCTCCGCAGCATTCCGCGCCGCAAGTAATTTCTCAGAGGCCTTCTCGCACGAAATGGCTAGCTGCTTTTTGCACGAGTCAAGAAGTACCCGTACTGGTGCTTGACGAAGTGGCCACACGTAAGCCAGCAGCTGATCGGCGTGGCCAATTCGGCCAGCGAGGTGCGGTTCAACAGCAAAGACCAGCGGCGGGAGCGTCCCGGGTCCTGTTCGTACCCATTCTGGAAAAAACAGCCGGCCGTTGCGCAGGTAAGCGTCAGCATCCAATTGACACTCGTTGGCGCCCTCGTCCCGGTCGTGCTGCAGCATTGCTGGCGAAAACATGTGCTGTGCGCTCAACATTGACAACGGGCTCGATTCGGACAGTTCAGGCACGCTCTCATCATTTGTTGGCTCGTTATGAGATGTTGCCGTTGCGACTTCGTCACCGTAGCCTTGCATTGCAACATCGAGTTCATCAATATCGTCAGCATCCTCGTTTTCTTCAAAATAATCTTGGAGCATGTCCGGCATTGCTTGCTCGCCCGTAATGCTGCACGAAAGGTTCATGTCGAGTTGCGGCCGCTGTGCCATTTCTCTGGGCTGCCCGACGCACGCAGCGACCGCGGCTACAAAACTCTCGGGTGTTGTAATGTTGCAGGCACTCAACGGTGTTGCGGACGCACTGGCCCAGCCACCAACGGCCGTTTGATTAAGCGGCGGAGCTGGACTGACGGAACCATGCTCAGAGCCACAGCCAGCGGTTGTACCGACCGTGTCATCAGTCAACACCATTCCCAGTGACTGCCGCATCTGCTCTACAAACGCACCGGCAAGCGCTTGCGGCACCGGCACAAACAGTCGTGCTCGAAGGACACTCACATTTCCTGACGCGGCGTAGTACTCGTCGTCCAGAATTGTTTCAATGTAACAGGTCAACCCCACCAAAAACGCCTGCTGCACGATCCATAAAAAAAGATTCATTGTGCACCGGTTGCTACGCGTCTCCACGATTGCCCCCAACCGCATCTGATGGTTGCCGCCGCAGCACAGCAATTGTATCGGCAACTGCAATCCGATGACCGTTGCACTGGCATCAACACCGTCTTCGGGAAATGGGGCCTGACATTCGTGCGGGAAATACAAACCGCCGGGGTGAATCACTTCAAACACAGCCGTCGGCGTCTTGGAGCCCTTGTTCGGCGCCGACGACTTGCGCCGTTTTTTGGCAGGCGGCGCGGATGCCATTTTTCTCTGGTATGCCAGAAAGTATGCAGTCACAGACACCTTGGTATATTTACTGGTGCTAAGATTTAGCACTTTCACTATATTTGTAAAATCGAACCCGCGCGGGTTATTTTTGCAGCCCGAGGGCTTGAAAACTTATAATTCATACCATAATTCTAGAAAGCACACGCAGCAAGCACATACTAACAATGAGTGAGTCGGTTCTTGACCCGCAAATTCTGGAAGAAGTCAGCGACGACAGCAACTGGGATGAACTGCCGGGTAGTCTGAGTGCTATGGGCGTTGATCCTAATGATGACAGCAAAGGGGAAAGTCTGGGATCCGATGACACTGAAGAATCTGACAACGAAGACGTTTCGTCTGATGAAACATTCCAGGAAGAAAAGGCGAGTGGCACCTCATCAAAAAAAGTAGATGCCGTTGGTCGGCCCGACAAGAGCGTTGGACACGGAGCCGGCAAACAAAAGAAGATTGTGAGCGCTTCTAAGAAGATTAAAAGCAGCAAGCCGGATAGGCCTGCAACCGTGCCGGTTCGCGTTTTAAAATATTCGGCCGAGCATCCAAGCGGGAGCAACGGACGACGTATTACGGCGGCAAAGGTGTCGGTCCCTCCAGGATTCGAACCGCAGACGTACAAATCGCTCGAACAATTTCGTGCCGACCCGCCGACAACCGCCACGGACTACTACGCGGTTACAAACGTTAAGACCGGCAGCGACCGTAATGAAGTATTCCGGGGTGTGGCCATCATGAATCCGAACAAAAAAGGAGAACACGCGACGGTGTATATTATGGTCGATTACAAAGACGAATCTGCGGCTATTGAACGTCTCGACATTGCAGACTCGAAGCTTGTAGCAGTTGCAGCGGCAGCAAATTTACAGCGGACCGGAGCGTCAGGGAATGAAGTCTACGCCAAACTTGGCAAGGACCTGGCTGCCAAGCTGCACGTGGCTGACGGAAATGCGGCGCTCAATACACCCATCATGAGTCCAGCACTGACCGATCGATTGCTGCGACAAAAACCGGATAAAAAACGCAAGTCAAACAAGGGCAAGGGTAAAGGCACGGCCATCCTGACTGTCAAAACCGAACCTAAGGCCGGTGCTGCACTACCATCGGATGTGCCGTCGAAACCGAAAGAACCTTCATCGGTTCCGGTCCAAAAGCGACCAATGCTCAAGTGCACGGATAATGAGACCGTGCAACCCACAAAAAAGCGCCGCTTGGTGGATATCGTGTCCGAGGCCGTTGGCGTGGACATGGCTGGCGTCACTATTCAATTCCCGTTGTAAATCGCTCGGTATATCTCAACAAAATAAAGGTGGCTGTTTTTGTAGAACAAGCATGGCCGCGGCAGAAACACCGCGTGCTTATTCATTTACCGACGAAGACATCGACAAAGTAGTCTCGTTTCTTTCAGCACTTGATCATGAACAATTTAACAATTTCAAAACAAATGACGAATATTGTTGGGAAGTTTACGAAGACGCTCTTCGAAATGAACATCAAAATAAAAAAAGTTATGAGGATGATTCCGAAAGAATGACTATGAAAGAACCTTCAGATAAGGCAGCATTTCGGCAAGCCCTTGTCGCGGCATGCACTAAGTATGGTTTCGTTGATGGTATTTTTGATTATGTGAACGCCCAAGCATTTGCAGCGACGGGAGCAGCGGCGGCGTACGCTGGTGGCTTACCTTCTGCGGCAGGCGCTATCGTTGGACGCGGTGTGTATCTCTGGACAAGAGATCAATCGAGAACACGCACAGCCGCCTCCGTATCACGTGCATGTATGCTCGGCTTATTCCTGATAGATACGGTTACAACGATGCTTCCTGGGTATGACACATTTTTAAACGGAATGGGGTTGGGCACCTTTACTCACATATTATCGGATCAGCACGTCTTCCTACTTCTTCATCACAAATTTTTAAAATTTCAGGAAGCAGTATTCACAAAATTTACCAAGGACTATAGGTATGACCCTGATCTGGTAAGACTTGCGCTGAACGGAACCAACGAGGGTCTGTACAATCAAATGCAGCCGGAGTTGAACAATACAATCAAATTGGTTGCCCAAAATTTTTTTTCACAAAGTACTGTACCGGAAACCAATAATGTTGAACTCGGGTTGGCCATGGCAGCCGCGATTGTCATGTTTGTTCAAGGGCGCCAAGCAATAAATAGTGATTTTAAGCAACTTGCCATAGCGATGTGCATGGTGTTGCCGTACCTAGAAACAATTCTTATAACGTCGACGAAGGTCTCAGTGAAGGAGGCTCACATATTGGGATTCATAGTGAACGTGGTCATTTTATTTTTATTGTTTTACAACACAGCACTTAAAGATGCAGCGAGCTTTTTTTGGACAAAGCTCAAAAAAAAGACTGGCACAACGTTTGGCGCAACCAAATCAGGTATTGGCTATGTTGGCACAATCGTGGGCGGAATCGTGGGCGGAATTGTGTCTCTGGTAGTGTGGATTTTGAATAACACTTCCAAGTCTACGGCTGTTTGGTCAACTATAAAAGATTCGATTCCGTGGGATAAGCTTGAAGAATTGTATAAATGGGGTCAAAAAAGTTGGGCAAGTCTCGAAGCTAATTTCGATGAAGCAGCACGCAAGGCAGAGACAATATCCGCAGATGTCGTTTTTGTTGTGGTAACAATTGTACTAGTGGCGAGCATGATTGCATTTATTGGCACGGGTCTGTGTCCAAAGGGAAAAATACGGGAAGTTTGCTTGAATTTTGCACTAATGGCAACATTCCTGAGTGCTGCAATTGGTCGTGTTGAAAGTATTTCTTTGCTCCCCCCAGTCCCCACAGGGGCTTTGGTGTCACACCAAAGAAAAACGCGCCAGCGACGATGGAAAGGTGCGCGACGTCGGCCCAATGCCGCAATGGTTGGTTGTGCGACAAAAGCAGCGAGCAATGTCGCAGAATTGAGCCGGAGCATTTTTTTTACAGCTTTATAATTACAGCATTAGTAGCAGGGTTTGCAGCAACTTTTACAACATTCTTGCTACGCGTAAAAATACCAAAGCTAGACCGTCAAAAGCAATGAGCAGGGCCCTGCGACCGCTAGTGGCAGGCGGTCCGGCACCGTTGCCTGTAGCGGTGTTGACGCCGGCGGCTGAACAAATCGAAAGCAATCTGTGTACATTTTCTGTGGATGTCGACGGATGCACCGTGCTTCCAAAAACCCGAGCGTGTAAATGTAATTCGTTTTCGGCCGCAAAATTGCAGCCATCGTTTGCTGGAGCCGATGCAGACGGTCACTTAGTAATCATTAATTGTGCGGACCGAACATGCAGCGCCGTAAGCAAAGACGCCGGTCGCAACGTAGCAAAAGTCATCGCAATGGCTGGTCAGGATGTTATCTTTACTTGCATTGATCATTTTGTATGGCACTTTGACACGGCGGCGGCCATAACGTCGTCCGGTCGCAACAAACGGCTACGGCTGCTCGGGACGGCGAAGGAATCAGGCGGTCACGTTGTCGGGTGCTTCTCAGCTTTTACAAAAGCGGCATTTGTTACCGCCACTGAGTCGAAAGAATGTGTATGCACCGTTGTGGATTTGCCAGTCGTTCCACTCGAGCAAGCAATGCATAGTGCCGCCGAAACAAACCTGTCAGCCCCACCTCACATAATCTGTTGCGTTGCGGAATCGCTGACAACTGGCACTACTACCATGTTTGCGGCGGGCACCGAGCTCACGGTGTTGGAAGCCGGCTGCCGTAATGCCAGTCGAGTTCGCACCGTGTTTACTTCAACCACGTCGTCAATTCATCAAGTGGCCGTTGCAAGAGATGGGCTTCAATGTTTTTTGGACAACGGTAACGTCTGTAAGATTGAACCAGAGTCTATGCGCCCATCACTATGCCATACGAGTGCCCTTGCGCTGGGAGACTCTGGCATTATTCATACAAAAGACCTTTAATTCAACCCCTGAAACGAATTCATTCATCACGAAAAACGTCCCAAAAGTTTTCATGACGTCGTCGCTTAGAGGCAGGGCCAGCACCGCCAGCGTCGGGGTCATTGTGCGTCAAATCGCTTGATGCGGTTGCTGCCGGAGCCGGAAGTGCCACTGGAGCTGGTGCTCCCCCAAGGCTTGGAAGACCTAGGGGGATTTTAAAAAATAGATTGTACGTCATAGTAGATGCAGAATCAGCGATCTTCTCTAAACGAAATGAACTTTGATCGATTTGCCCGTTCCCAACAATAGAACTTACTACGAATGCCTTTGTCAACGAATTACGTGCCTTGCGTTCAAGCATGTCGAGCTGCTGCGATGCCCCGCTGGGTCCTTGAAAAACAATTTTAAAGGTTGCTGTCGTATCATCGTGCTTCACGTAATAAAACCCGGTCATTAGCGCTTCATCCTTTGCAGCGTCGAGGTAGTGTTGTGGGGTAATGCCTGCTTCAATACCGGTCCTGCTCTTAATAGGTAGCAGACCTAGGGGTTCTTTCTGTGCT
>Ga0160423_10002375_pt1 | contig 15731 bp, 24 predicted proteins | sample CRUFie14St8metaG_FD_108191 | JGI IMG/M metagenome (GOLD analysis project Ga0160423, IMG submission 108191) | Marine microbial communities from the Costa Rica Dome - CRUD Field 142mm St8 metaG | ecosystem: Environmental > Aquatic > Marine > Oceanic > Photic zone | place: Costa Rica: the Eastern... | reverse complement strand
GGGTTTACCAGCTTTTTCCCAAGCCTTTACTATCCTTACGTGTTTACAATTACGAGTGTAAGCAGGACAACCACATCCCCTGTGATTAAAGGTATATACATCGATAGGCTCCCTAGAGTCATCAAATTTTGTAACTTCATTAGACCATCTCCCTTGTCTTACTATATATTGTGGCATTTATATCTCCTAAAATATAAATATAGCAAAATAATGAGTAATAATCAAGTGATAAGTGAGTTTTCTTTCAAGTAATCAAAAATATAATTAGCAAACCATTTCAGGGCATCCTCATCGTAATGTGAAGCAAACCCACTTAATTTACTGTATTCAGAGATTTTTTGATCATTGTTGCGTAATAAAACAGTAAAACATTGATTGACCTCTTGTAAAAAAGGAAAATTTTTCTTAAATATTAAACCTGAATACCCTTTTAAATGTGGATGTGTAAAATCAAGTGGACTGTGAGATGCGTTCCAAAACAAATACTTTATTTTGTACATGGTAAAAAAGTTTTGTAAAAGTATAATATTATGAAGATAATCCATTTGCATTTTAACTTTTTCACCACAAACCACCCAGGATTTGTAATAAGTATAAAATCTGTGTGAAAATGAATTTTTATATGCCTCATCATTTCCAACTACCAAAGGCAACCAATTGTTATCGTAAAATAATTCACTTTCTTTAATTGTATGTTTTTGAGGCATATGTAACTCATCACGAAACATACCAGGCCAAAGTATTATAAAAAAATGATCATCAAGTTTCTTTTTTTGTTGAAACTTCTCTATCACATATCTAATTGTTGTTCTAACAATTCTATGAGCTGAGGCACCTGAATCAGCTAAATTTTCATGTTCACAACCCAATCTGTCGGCTAAATGTTTTGGCCACGCCTTTTCAAAACAGGCTCTCTCCATTGGATATGTAAGTTCTGCTCCACAAGTATGAGAGCAACCATTAGCAACTAATATCATTATATTTCCTATATTGTGGGAATACAGAGAAAAAATCAGTCCCTCTATATTTATCTAACATTTGATTGTAAGTAATCATTTGTTTTAATGGTGGAAGATCTTTAGAGATATAATCCTCATAAACTTTTATAAGATTAGGATAGTCATTATATAAGATAAACAACTTTTCTTTATCAGCAGGTAGTAATCTTTGAGGATTTAAAAATTCAGGCAAAAAGCATGGCGCATAAATAACCTTTTTGTTAAATTTTGTGCTTAATTTTTCTATATATGGGAGTGTCCAGACGCTGTAAATATTAACGACACAGTTTATCCTATGAATATATTTTATTGCTTTCATAAAATTAGTAAGAAATATTTTCATATTAAAACCAGTACGAGAGTACTCAACTGCAGGCCCCCACCCATCACAGCTTGCTTCTAAGTTTATTTTTCTAAACTTACTCCAAAGAGGAAATAAATCTTTGTTTTTATACGATAATTTAGATAAATTTGTTGAGTACGCTATAGTTACATCTTTTGCTACGTTGTGGTCAATTAAATACATCAAAAATTTGTAGTTAGCATCAGTAATTAAGGGCTCTCCTCCTGAAATGTTTATAAATCTAAGGTTCATTCTTCTAATAGCTTTTACAATAAATGGTAACAATCTTGGATCATAATCAAACACATCTTTCTGTGTAGTAAAACTCTCGCCAAAGAATTTATGTTTCCTATTTTCTATCTCCCATGTAGAGGAAAATTTTGGATTACACATTCTACACTTGAAATTACATACATTGTTTAATCTAATATGAATTTGCCGTATACCTTTTTGGTTATCATCAATTCTATGTGTCTTGAGGTTAACATCCTCAGCCTTCCAACAGTATTCACATTCCGATGGTCTCTCGTTTTGTAAAAACTTTTGCTTCAATTGTTTTAAAGGTTTACCAGAAAAATAATTTTCAACACCATTACCCATAAAAAACCTATTTGAAGGCATAACACAGCAGGGTGTAATATTACCATTTTCTTCAATATGTAGTTCATTAAAAGGTCTTGAACAGAAGTTAGACATTGATATTCTCTAGCAGTTTTAAAAATGCTTCTTTGTGAGAGAAAGTAGAAGCCACTGTATGATTGTGATCTAAGATGTGTTGATGCTTTTGAATAATTTGTTTTTGGTGTTTAAAAGACTTATCACAAAAAATCTCTAACTGTTGAATTACTTTTTGTACTCTTGAAATATCATCAACCTCCTTATCGTACGACTCATCAAATAAAAAGTCAAATGTTTTAAATCCCCATACTTCTCTTAAGTATTTCAAAGTCTTCGGATTACCTAACAATAAGAAGGGTCTGCCTATTAAAAAACAATGCATAATCTTTTCTGTTATATAAATCTCTTTATTACCTGTCGTACTCTCATGAATTAAATTAATTAACCCGTTTTTATTTAAAACAGTTGATGTGTGCCCGTGAAGAATATGATTTCCATTATTAGTTCCATGCTTATATAAAAATTGCTCATCAAAATCTAAAGCATTGTTATGTGTAGTAGCAAAGTTAAAAAATTTATCAAAGGGTATATCTCTGTCAATAAGTTCAATTAGTCTATTTAGTAACTCCTCTTTTTCAAACTTGGCCTCTGTTGTTGATCCTATGAAAGAATACAATCCTTTTTTATGTAATCCCTTCTCATATAACAAAAATGTGCCAAGACTTCTATTAAACTTTTTTCTAGCACATAAAGAAACAAAATGACAATTTGTATCATTTAAAGGTGATTGTTGAATGTTAGAAACTAAGTCTGATGTACGAGCCCTAAATGACCCCTCAGCAACAATATTAGTCCAGGGATTTAAGTGTAAAATTTTAAATTTACAGTAGGGTTGATAATTTAACTCAAGTGGGTTTGTGCCAACCCAAAACACTCTATTATATAGTTTATACTTCTCAATTATTTTATTAAGAGGTTTTATGAAATTTAAAAAGACAACGGGAAGCCTACAAGTGATAAAAAGTTTTTTATGCTTATTATTTGAAAAGTATTTCCAATTTACAAATAACAATTGTTTAAAATCGTTTTGATCACCATAATCTTTAGGAAACTTATCAATGGGTTGACCTTTTTGGATTGCTGTGAGTAATATTTCGTCTCTTAATTTAAATTCACAAATATCAGATGAGTCATCAAGTTGAGCAGGTATCTGAAAAACTTTACAGTAATCATACAATAATGATTTTGTCCATCTGTTAACTGGTGGTTCAAAATTTTTATACTTAGGGTAGATCGGATTAATCTTGAACATAATCTAAAAACTCTCCAATGTCTATTATTTCTTTACATTCAAAAGAACCTCGTGTAACTTGTATTGGTATTTCTCCAGGGATAACTGTTCCTGCCTTAACATTTCTTTTATATTTAAAAGTATAATCCCACCATTGAGTGAAATTTTCATCTAAATACCAGTCTGTTTTAAAATCAGGCTTAGTTAGGTTTTTTAGAATATCTTTAATTTTTTCTGCTAAACTTCCCTCATAAAACCATCCACATCCTACAGTAGGGTCAACGACAGTGCTTGAATTAGCACAAACTGTATGTCCTGTAATAATTACTAAATCATAATTAAAGTTAGTAAATGAAATGAAAGCCAAAGAATTAAAGACACAATGAGATCTTTTAGCATAAATAGTATTATTTAAAAAACGTTTGTAATTTTTAAGCTCTTTTAATACCTGCATAGTTAAGATCCCAATTCACAGCACTTTTTTTCTTAAGTGCATTAATTTCTTTATTATAAAGTATTTTAAACTTTTTTTGGTCGGGAAGGAAGGGATTTAAGAACTTATTTCTTAATCTGCGATAAAAGTTTTTAAAAGTAATTCCATGAGGTTTACACCTAAAATTATTTACTTTGTATGAATAATATTGTAATGCGTGTGCAATTTCATGTAAAACTACTAACTGTAACTTTTGATATTTAAAATTAGAGTAAATACCACCAATCTCATTATCGGCATCAAACGATTTATATTCATAAACACGATATATCTCTATTAAATTATCATCTCCAAATGGGCTATCTGGAACCATTCGATCCATAGCAATGCTGATTCCAGGACCAGCAGAATAATGTCCACCACGAGAGGTGCGTCTACGAGGATTCCAATCTAAGTTAATCTGTGCTAATTTAAACTTTTTATATATTTCAGTCTGAATATATTGCTCAACTTCTTTTATAAAATCTTGAGTCCATTTATTAATACTTACTTGCTCCATTAATTTTGTCATCTTCTTTTCCCTGTCGCTGCGTCTGATGCCTCATTTTTAGAAAGCACAACTAAATTACCTTTATTATATGCTTGCCCGATGGTAATCCCACTTCCTGAATACGCTGATTGTTTACGGACAAAACCATTGCCGACTACGTCAGAAGTAGGGTATTTACGTTCTACTTTGTAAACAGGTAATTTAATATGTTGTTTTGATTTACTCTTAAGTTGGTCTGGGTGAACGCCACGAGAACGTAACCATCTATCATGGTTTTCTTCAAGTGTCTTTTTTGATGGTTTATATTTTCGCATATTATCTCCTAATTTTAATTATAGTAACAAATAATTAAGATTTATGCAATTTAAGATTGAACGGCTGGTGACCAAAAAGTTGTTCTACCATCAGATAGTTTGACTCTCTCAACAGGATTACCAAATATATCCTCTTTTTGGTTGTATACCATTACATGACCTCCTCTTGCTTCTTTAATCTCTTTAGGACTTGAAGCAAAACGAGTATACTGTCCTTGATTGTTATATAAGTCAGAGTAACTTCTGATAGTGGCTCCTCCACTATCATAAGCATTGTGTAACACTCTACATACTGAAAGATATAACTGTTCTAAATCATGGTTACTTAAACTTTCCATCACACGATATGGAGAAATTTTAGATAAAAACAAAGACTCTGATTTATAAATATTACCAACTCCTGATATTTGACTTTGCTCCATTAACCACTTTACAACTTGCCACTTTGGTTTCTTTTCAGCAATCTTACAGAAAGTATCAAAGGTGCATGGGTTATTAAGCATATCAGGTCCAATAGAGTTAATTTTCTTTTCATGTTCTTTCTCATTAAATACAAACTTTACTGTGCCAAAGTTACGTTGGTCGTTGTAATAAATTGATGAATCATCATCAAAGTAAAAAGCAATACGAGTATGCTTTGAAGGTTTCATTTTAAAGTTGCCTGTCATACCAAGAGTAGTATACATCCAGCAAATAGGCAATAAGTCTCCAAACTCCCAGTAAATAAACTTACCCTTATTTGATACACCTCTAACAGGAAGATGTTGTTCTTCAAGAGCAATATAAAAATCTCCAAATCCAATAGGTAATTTTTTTGTATACCTACCTGATACAAAGTTTATATTTACAAGTTGTTTGCCTTGAACTGCTCTGTTGACTTGTCTAGCAGTTCGAGTGCATTCTGGACCCTCAGGCATTAACTGATCTCCATATTTTATGTAAGATGTAAAACCAAGCTCCGTTGATGGCTGGCTCGACTAAAGCAACTAAACCAGCCTCAAACAGACTTGCACCTGTCATCCAGTAGACAACATTAACAGCAATGATTACGTGACCAAATGTATAAATAAGTGCAAGGGCTAAACTATTTTCTTTAAATACTCCGATAACACTTTTAGTTAACTCTGTCATTTTTACGCTTCCTATTATACATATCGCTCATCTCACGTGGTGGACCCCACACGTCAAGCGCATTTACCCTTATAAAAGGTTTATTAGTTTCTTTTTTATTTGGATTTGTAATTGTAAGCATGACCTTTTTACCACGACGCCAAGCCTTAACTTGATTATTAAGTTGACTCATAGTATTATTATATTCTAATCTTCGTGATTTAAGAACTGACTTAGCAGTATTTGGTCTCTCACTCTTAGATGTGTAATTATTTCCTGAACTTTTTTTACCTTTTGCCATAAACTTCTCCTTAATATATAAATATATAGTATATTAAAATTAAGGATTAAGCAACTTAAAGGCGTATTTGAGAAGTAGAAACTGTATTATTTTGTCTAATTTCTAAAAAGGTGGAAACAAAATCTTGAGCTTCATATATGTTTGAACACTTCGGGCATTCTATTAATTCTATTGGTTCAACTTTACCATTTTGAAACCATACTTCTTCGGACCTATTACAAAATGGACAGTTACTTCTTGCTCTGTAAACTTGCATTAAAACTTTCGCTAGTAATCTTTTTATGATATGCGTCTATACTGTGATCTCTTAATCCATCAAAAGGTTGTTTGTTCCACCAAGCAGCTCTACGACCCCTGATTCCATCTTTGAATCTCTGCCACCAAGTCATGTTTCTAATTTTGCCATAATGATTAATGTAAACTAATTTACCATGATGACGATAAAAAATTAACGCTAAAGGTATTTTTGTAACAATATCATTATTATTTACGAATCGATAATGAGTTATTTTATCATTATTCATTTCTTTTACAAAATCTTTATTACCTACTCTTGGAGAACCAAAAGTGTAAAGATATTTAGCATCAACTCGACTAGCAAAAATAGTAGCTAGTGCCGCACCTAATGAGTGTCCTGTGCATATTATTTTTAAACCAGTAGTTTGTAATCTATCTATCTGGTCTATTATCTTATCATATATTTTATCTAATGCTTGTGCAAAACCAAAATGAACTAAACCTTTTTCACGGGCAGGTTTTCTCCAAATCTTAGCATCTGCCATCAAGTCTGCTACTTGAGTGGGCTCAGTGCCTCTAAAACATATAATTAACTCTTTATTAGTTTTGACAATCATCGCTTGAGTTCCTTCACTATCAAACCAATACCAATCTTTTAATCCCATTTTAAGTAAAATTCTGTTTATTTTATCATATTCATAGTAAACTATTTTTGATAATAATGCCATTCTAACAGCTGTTTTAATCATCAAGGCTCGCTTTCGTAATGTATTTTTCGACTCTGTTTTTTATTGAAAAATCCCATGTTGTTTTTAGTAAATGATTATAATTATACTCTAAAAGTTCTAAATTATCATCATATATTTTTTTGCAATCAGATATTGGTATTGAACAAAAGTGTTTTAAGTTTTTAATTACAAGGTTAGTTCGCTTTACATTATCTGTTTCAGTGTCATACGATTCATCAAAAATGTGAGAGTATGTCTTAAATCCTAACTGTTTTAAAAAAGCTAGAACAAATGGATTTGCTATTGTAAGAAACAAATTTTTAGAAAGAATCGGTTTAATTATTTTTTCTGTAATAAATAAGGAATCTACACCAAAAGCATAAGTTTCATTAACTAACTCTAGAGGTATACGATTACTCATTTTAATATGAGAATCAAAATTATTAACGTATATTTTTTCATATGAATCGTGATTTCTCATATCTGTAGTGTCTAAATAATGACGCTTATAACCATACTTTAGGTATTCTTTAACATTTAATTTATGTGTTTTTACAAAAGGCAAGTCCTCTTCAGCAGTTTCTGCATCATCTATATCAGGTTTGATTCTTATACCCTCTCTACCATGAGATACAAAACCATTGTCAAATAAATTCTCTGTGTGCATCAAATAATTTACATAACGTCTTTCTAATGTGTCTTTTCGAGATAAACTTAGAAAATGTTTTTCAATACTTTTCTTAGTGTTAGTCATACAAGAGTCAGAAGTTTTATACTCATGAACAAAATTGTAAATTAGAGAATTAAAAAACATATACTCATATTCACATTTCTTATACAATGATTTTGGAGTTGCAGATAAAACAATTAATCTTTTTAAAGAAATATTATTTTGTTTAAAAAGATTGGTTAATGGTGCCAAAGCGTCATTCAGATGATCATGATTCATAGGCTCTGGGCTTATATCATAAACAAAATACGCATCATTTTTAAGATCCTCAATTAATTTATGAATATAAGATCTATTTAAAAGATTTTTAGTACTCCATAAAGTAGGGAACCAATATATTTTTTTAGAAAAACTAAACGGTTTAATACAATGATTTAATACATGATGACATGAAGGGAGTTGGTTAATCTCAAATTTACTACTATGAATAAACGTTACCTTAAACATTTAATCGCTCGCGAGAAGGATTTAAAAACATGATTATCATGTAATATATCAAAGTTATTTTGTAAATGCTCTGCGTTTCTTTTTGCGTTATCAAAAACTTTACGGAGAGGATAATCATAAAATTTAGATGCTATATTTAAAACTTTAGATACCCTGTTATCATACGAGGGTTCTAAATCATATGAATCGTCAGGTCCAAAATCAGTAAATCCATAATAGTTTTTTAATGTAAACAAAGTTTTATAATCACCTAATAAAAGAAGAGGAGTTTCAGAGGCAACGCATTTATTAAACTTTTCTGTTAAAAATATGTGATAGTTAGTAGCAGAGGTTTCACAAACTATCTCAAAGCTAGAATACAATTGTTTTTCATCTATTTGCTGTGCTAAAGATTGAAGTTTAACTATATCAAAATCTAATGATAAACTAGAAATTTCACTTTTTGGTAAATCTTCAAAAAAACTAACATAACCATTGGAAATTAAATGAGAGTGAGTTTTAAGTGCATTAAAGAACTGTTTTCTGTGTATATGTGGTTTTCTATTGAAAGATACAAAAAAGTTTTCATATTTAATTTTTTCAGTCAAATGTTGAGGTCGAAAACGCAACCAGCCAAAAAAAGGAATAGTAGGGCAAGGTAAATTTTTAATTATAGGTCCAACGTAGAATACAGGGGTTCTTACTTTTGATAACCAGTAAATTTTTTTCTCAAGATAATAAGGGGGATCTGCCACGTCTAAGGCAATGATTAATTTTGTATCAATGTCATTTATTGAACTATTATACTGATTTATCCATGTGAGATCAATAAATGTTGCGTCAGTAGATAAATTTTCATAGAAAAAATCAACAACACTGCTTGTTATTTTTCTCATTGCACAGTCATGATCAACATTGGTTAGAAAGTGGGTAAACTTGGTATTTATCTTATACACGATAAAGCCTTGTAAACATATTGGTCATGTATATTATCAAAGTTTGTAAATAAATGTTCAGCGTTTCTTTTTGCATTATCGTATACTTTATCAAGAGAGTAAGAAAAAAAGTTGGAAGATATATTTAATAATTTTATTATTCTTTGCTCAAGGTTGATTTCTGAATCGTATGAATCATCAGGCCCAAAGTTAGTAAATCCGTAATAGTTTTTAAGAGTGTTTAAAATGTTATAATCCCCTATTAAAATTAAGGGTGTTTCAGTTGCAATACACTTTACAAATTTTTCAGTTAAAAAACCCCAATCGCTGCTTGCAGAAGACTCACAAACTATCTCAAATGCTGAATGAATTTGTTTTTCGTCTACCTGTTGACACATATTTTGGTATTTTACAATGTCTTTATCTAACTCAAGACTAGCAATCTCGTGTTTTGGTTCAATTTCAAAAAAACTACAATAGCCAAAATCAAGTAAATCAGGAAACTTTTTGATTGCATCATAATATTTTAATCTATGAAAGTGAGGTTTTCTATTAAATGAAACGAAAAAATTATCTCTGCTTTGCTTCACATGATATTTTTGTTGTCTAAAACGCAACCAAGCAAAAAAAGGAATAATAGGAAAAGGAAAATCTTTAATAACAGGACCAACGAAATACACAGGCTTTTTAATACTTTTCATCCATCTAATTTTATCTGGTAAAAAATATGGAGGGTCAACAACATCTAAAGCAACTATAAAATCACCGTCAAAAATATGATTTTTAAAATTAAATTTATCAAACCATGTAAGATCAACAATATCATAGTTGCCTTTTACACAACCAGTAATAAAATTAGCTACGTTTTGGGTAATTAACCTTAGCTGACAATCAGCTTTTACGTTGGATAGATAATTAGCTTTATATTTCAACTGCCGTCATTTGGTAACTTTTTGAACTCAAATTGCTTTTTATAGATACAAAACCAGCATTATTTGATGGTTGAGCATCAATCTGCGCCTGTATGTTTGACGCCACGTTTGCATTAAATCTATCTTGCACTTGAAAATCTTTTGCATCAAAGTCAGCACTTGGGAAAGAAACAGTCATTATTTGAGGATAATCTGTTTCTGGTAATCTCTGAACAAAAGCAGTAGCTCCCACTAGACCGTCACCTACGTAGTTTTCCATAACTGAGAGAACTACAAAACTCGTATTTGAAAAAACGTTAGACATTTAAACTCCATTCTAAATAAGAAGAACCCCAGGTAAGGTATTTTTCTATTAAATCTATATCATCTTGATTATTAATTATAATATCTTCTTGAGCAAAATGCAACTTACAATTATTAACCAATGCGGTTTCATAAATTTTTTGTCTATCCACCTTATCATTAGGTAAACAATAAATACTAAGCATTACAACATTTTGGACAGTTCCTAAAAGATACTGTAAATTAGGTTGATGGTCTAAATATTCGTTTTCTTGATGATAATCGTTAATTATAATATCATGCTTTTTTAGATATTTATCCATAAAACTTCTCTGAAGAATCATTGGTAGGTGTTTAGAATACTGAGAATTCCAACCAACATAAGACACAAACGATTGTGAATTATCAATTTTGCCTTTTGCTCTATCTAATTTCCAATCATATGGAATTCTAAAATACTGACCAGGATATTTACGACCATAATTTTCTCCCTTGATCATTATTCTTAGATCCATACTAACACGAGTTACACCCGTATCATTATTAACATTTCCATGAATTAACTCCTGATTAAATAACCAAGATTGACCAGGCTTAAGTTTAATGTGATGAGATTTTGAATCTGAGTAATCATTAAGAAATTCTTGAGACCATTTTTCTTTAATACATCGTTTAGTAATATCAACACTTTCATCATACTCAAGCATATGCATTGAGTTGTTTCCCCAGCATTTTGTAAAGGGTGTCCAAATAGTGCGTAACCCTGTACCGTTACCGACAAATATTCCTTGATGATAATTTAAAATTCTACCAGCTTTAACTTGATCAGGTATTACAACACGTAATGTACCAAAACGTTGTATTAAAAAAGTTTTATTATCAACTAGGGGTTTAATATTTTCTGTCAGAAAATCATCAAGCATTTCCATGAACTCTGGGGTTTCACACCCATCCGAAACATATCTTTGTAAAGTACCTAATTCTCTAACAGGCACAGAGAGATGTATTGTTTCAAGTGATTCAACATCAGGATATTTACTACGAATCCTATTTAATGCCCATTTTGGAAAGTTATATTTTTCTAAATCATAATTTAGAATGTCATTATTAAAATTTTTAACCATCGTGCGCGTCCATGTGTGATTGTAAGTTTTGAGATAAATTAAAATCCCAAGTATTGCTTAAAAAGTGATTGTAGTTATGTTCTACGATACCCTTTAGCGGTTCTAGTTTTTTGTGTAAAGAATCAACATTTAATGAACAAAGTTTCTTAATCTCGTCAAAAATCAACAAAAATCGTTTATAAAATATTTGTTCTTTATCATAACTCTCATCTATAATATCAGAAAATGTTTTAAATCCCAAACTTTTTAACCAATCAAGTGAATATGGGTTCCCAGACAATAAAAAAACATTTTTTGAAAGTATTGCTTTAAGTGTTTTTTCTGTAAGACATAACTTATTATGTGAAACACAAGTTTCTGAGACTATCTCAAAACATGACTTAGAGCTATACAGCTTATGCAAATCATATGAATGAGTAGCAACGGACTTATCATTGGGATCATCTAAAGTTTGTCTTAAAAATCCATATTTAAAAAAAGATTTAAAATCAAAGTTATCAGTAGACTTAAAAATACTTCTTATAAGGTCTAACTTAGCAGACTTTGAAAGAGTATCTTGCTCAACGTTTCTGTTATGAGAAATAAAATTATCAGTCAATGAATGGGTATGAAAAAAAGTATTCATTAACATTCTTGGTACTGAGTCTCTATAAGACATAAACAAAAAATGTTTAGAGGGTTGAGAGTCAAATTTTCCCTGACAATCAAAATCTGTATAACACATTTTAGTGTATTGAAATAAATTATTATAATGAATATGTTTATACGGTCTTGTAGTTCTATCAGGTTTCACATAGACAGTATAATTAATTCCAGAGGGATCAAAAAATAATTTATCAGGAGAAGGACTGAGAATAATTAATTTATGCCACGGTATTTTATACTTCTTAAAAAATTTAAAGACTGTATTTTTATAAACATTTTCAACTTGTTTGATATGCACTGGATCTTGTGATAAATCAAGAATAAGATATGCCTTATTTAAAATCATATCCTCAGCAAACTGTCTATACAGGTTTAGCTGTTTTAAACGTTCAAAGAAGTTTTCTTCACATGAATCACTCCACCAATACGTAATGTTTGAAAAGTCTAATCCGTAATGACGAAAAACTGAATGTCTATACGGAATTTCATCAATTATGATTGGTTTTGCCATAACTTTATTGTCTTATCAATTCCTTCTTCAAGTTTTACTTTAGGTTCCCATCCAAATAATTTAGTAGCTTTATCGTTTTTTGAGGAGAGGTAATATATTTCACCAGGTCTATGAGGTCTCGTATTCCAGTTAATTGTACCAGTCCAATTTAACTTTTTTGCTATTTTGTCCGCTAAATCTGTTATTTTAATTGGGTTGTTTGGCCCACAGCAAAACACTTTTCCCTCAGCTGCTTTTTCATAGTTATCTATTAGGACTTCATAAAAATCTAACAGATCCTCAATAAATATAAAATTTCTATAAGGTTTACCGTAACCAAGGTTTATTTCATCAGATTTGATCATTTGAGAAATAATTGACTCCATGACGAAGAATGTATTATCCCAACGACCATAACAATTAGTCTGTCTTATTGCAGCCCAAGGTAAATCATAAGAACGTGCTGCATATTCTAAATATTTTTCAACAGCTACTTTAGCAACTGCATAAGGTGCGTTAGCATTTTGTGGTGTATCCTCGTCAAAAGCATAATCTTGAGCCCAGTGAAGAGAATTACCTTTTTCGACTATATCTGATACCTCCTGCCAACCATAAGTTTCCATAGTTGATGCAAATAAAAACAATTTAAGATTTTTAGCTTTTCTACAGGCTTCGATTAAATTTACTGATCCCACGTAATTAATAATTGAAAAGTCTACGTGTTCATAAAAAGAAGATTCAACCTCGGTTCTTGCTGCAAGATGTAAGACAATATCAGGTTGAGACATTGATATTTCTTCATGGACTCTCTCGTATTCCTCAAGATTACTAGCCATGTGATAAATCTCATGTTTTCCTGATAATCGATCAGTTAAGTATTTACCGATAAATCCAGAGCTACCAGTCATGAATATTTTCATATTAACCTCTAAAAGTTGCTATGTTAAGTTTCTCGTAAATGTACAAGTAAGTGTTAAATAAATATAACAAATCTTTAACCACAAGTAAAGTTTTTTTCGGAATAAGCTATGCTATGATAATTTATAGTTTATAGTGGAATATGATGTAGCACTTAAAGTGACTGTATTGGCTATATTAGGAGCTGAGTTATGGTTATAGTAATTTTTTATACAATCATTATCAGTACCGTCACATTGAAAATTATGAATATTAACTGAGGAAGAAAATATAGGAAATGATGAATATGCTCCACGTTGAACTACGTTACCTGTATGATAATTTGTGAAAGCATAATTTCCATCAATATATATCTTTTTACATTTTACCTCTTTATTATTTGATAAAAAATCAAAAGATTCCAAAGTGGTTGTTCTATTATAGTTAATACTTTCATTTAAATCATTAATGGTTTTTAAAAAATACCTGTTAGAAATAAGTAAATCTATATCATCAACAAGCGATTCATTAAAGCCTAAATCAACAGGTTCAAAAAGTTTTAAAAAATCTGTATCAACTAAAAGTAAAAACCAAATTCCTTGATATATCCCATCACAGTAAGACTTTGATACGTTTAAAAGTTTTACATGATCTAGTTGAAATAGAATTTGGTCTTTTATTTTTTTAGTCTTATCATATTCAATTTTTATGTCGTGAACCTTATCGGTAGCGCACCACAGATCATAGAATATGTGCTTTTTCATTGTTTATTTTTTCTTTTTCTTCTTTAAAATAGCAGCTTGAAGTGCTTTAGGTAATTTTTTCTGGGCGGCAGTCAATCCATTCATACCGTTACCATTTTTCTTTGCACCGTTTTTCATGCCATTTTTTGCATTACCGTTACCGTTTTTCTTTTTAACCATAAATGCAGGCATCATTTTACCTGTTTTTGGATCTTTTTTCATGGGCATTTTAGCCATTTCACTCTCCTTATGATTTTCCTCGTTTACCAAGGTCTTTCTTTTTACCTTTATGAGGACCTGATTTTCTAGCAATCAATCCCCTTGCAACTAATCTAGCTCTATTGGTAGACCCAATAGACTTTCCTGCTCTATGTTTTCGTAAAAGTTCTGATATATTAATTTTAGGTTTTTTTCTCATGTTTTTTTCATAGTTAATTTACACTTTTCTCTAGTATTGAGTTGTGCAATAAACTTCTCCCTTACTGGTGTGTGATCTTTACAATTCCTCATCATCATAGTAATTGCTTTATAACCGTCACCAATAAACATTAATTGATTTCCTTTATATAACTTACCTTTATTTGTATCACGTAAGTCTATCAATAAATCCTCATGTTCGAATATCGTCATGCTTGCAATCACAAGAATAGCAAATGTCATTAGCACAATTAGGACACTCAGGTGCATAACAATGGCATCTACAATTACATTTTTTACAATATCTCTCTGGACTACCTGACATCATTTATTGCCTTTCTTAATTGAATTTAAGCTATCGACTACATCATCGATACTAGGTTCTTTACTCCATGGGTTATACACACATTTGTATTGTTTTGGACAATTATCTTCATACATCAGTTCAAAAGTTTTGTTTCCTCCAATGTAAATACAAGCTTGTCTACCTGTTGTGCGAGACTTTAGTGTTTTATAAAGCCTGCAAGTTGTATATTTTTTAGTATGTCCATTTCTGTTTATTTTTTGTTGATGTGTGTAAGATTTTTTTGTTCCATATTTTGGATCTTTTGGTTCGTATATCTTACCACCAGCGTGAGCCACTATTGTAACAGCAAAAAGCAAGAACACAAATAGGAATACCCCTAGATATGTTTTCATATAGCATTATTCGCTTTTCCAAATAGAATATACTCCATAAGCGATTGCTGCATAGGCAGCATATTTTGCAAATGCGCCTGCAAATAATATTATACAACCAACGGCTATAAGTGATGCACCGTTCCAAGTTGTCATTTCTTTAATTCTGTTTTTTACCCAAGTCATCATTTTTTTCTCCTTTGTTGAGTGATTTTCTTTTGAGCATTAATAAATCTTCTATAAACAGCAGCTGCTCCAGCTTTACCCATAACTCGGGCTCTTTGCTCCATGGCAATGGCGGCTTGAGTTTTATGAGCGTGAGAACGCCCAGAAGATTTTATTTTACGCACACTAGCCTGTGCGGTTTTAACGTCTTTGAACCCTAGCTTTTTAATAGTGCCTTTTGGGTTTTCATCAGTATATAAATCACTATGTTTTTTAGACATAGCACGTTGACCCTTTTTTCTAGGTATACGAGGATTAGATTTTTTAGGTGCCATTAACCACCT
>Ga0160423_10002374_pt1 | contig 15732 bp, 9 predicted proteins | sample CRUFie14St8metaG_FD_108191 | JGI IMG/M metagenome (GOLD analysis project Ga0160423, IMG submission 108191) | Marine microbial communities from the Costa Rica Dome - CRUD Field 142mm St8 metaG | ecosystem: Environmental > Aquatic > Marine > Oceanic > Photic zone | place: Costa Rica: the Eastern... | reverse complement strand
CCGACCATGATGGCGACGAGTAAGAGACAAGGTAAGCAAGATGCTAGTGGGAAAGACTTTTTCGTGTTCATTGAATTTCAGAGGCTTAGGTTGCCGATCATGGACTCAGCCGCTTCCCGCTGTCAAGAGGCCACGGCGTTGTTGCGGAGTCTTCAGGCTAGCTATGCCAGAAAGTTTTTGATAAAGATTAAGCCTGAATCCCATTCACTACTTACATCATGATTCCCTCACGTCGACAATTTCTCAAACAAGGTGCCTCCATGGCAGCCGCCTTTCCCTTCATTCTTCCATCACGAATCTGGTCGGCAGAGGTGTCGCCCAATGATCGCATCAGAATGGGCTTCATCGGTATGGGTAAGCAGAACCAAGGGCTGCTGAATCATTTCATGCGCTTGAAGGATTCTGAAGCGGTAGCGGTATGCGATGTGGATACAAACCGGCGCAAACAGGCTCGGGAACGGGTTGAGAAACATGTTGGCGCGCAACAGGCATCCGGTAAATTCAAGGGTTGCGAAGATTACAACGATTATCAGGACCTGCTGGCGCGCAGTGACATTGACGCGGTGTGCATTGCAACCCCGGACCACTGGCATGCCCTCATGTCGGTGCACGCCGCCAAAACCAAAAAGGACATTTACTGCGAGAAACCGCTCTGTCAGTCGATCAAGGAGGCACGTCGCATGGTCCAGGCTGTCCGCACCCACAAACGAGTGTTTCAGACAGGGAGCATGCAGCGGTCTTCCGAAGAATTTCGTGTCGCTTGTGAACTGGTACGCAATGGGATCATTGGGCCCATCACTCGGGTGGAGGTCGCCGTCGGAGGCCCGGCCAAACCCTGCGATCTACCCGAGGAAGCCATGGAACCCGGCTTGGACTGGGACCGTTGGTTGGGGCCTGCACCCAAGCGCCCCTACAACTCGACCCTCAGCCCACGAGGGGTGCACAATCATTACCCAGCTTGGCGAAACTATCGGGAATATGGTGGAGGTGGGGTGACCGACTGGGGCGCCCATCATTTTGACATCGCTCAGTGGGGCCTGGGCATGGATCAGGAGGGACCTCGCCGCATCCTGCCTTCTCAGAACCCAGAGTCCGGACATGGAGTGCGCATGGTTTATCAAAATGGCGTGGAAATGATTCACAGCGATGGCAATGGGGTGACCTTTCACGGAAAGGAAGGCAAGGTACAAGTCAACCGCGGCAAGTTTGCCTTCTGGCTGGGCGAGAAGCAGATCGCCTCAGATCGCAAGCAGTGCAAGGAAGTGGAGCAAACCTACCTGGCTGATGCCAAGGTACGGCTCTACCGCTCATCGGATCATAAGCAGGACTTCCTGGATTGTGTGCGAAACCGCACCCGTCCCATCGCCGATGTGGAAATCGGAGCGCGCACGGTCACCATTTGCCATCTGGTAAACCTCTCCTATCACCATGGCCAGCCCATGCAGTGGAATGCCCGTAGAGAACAATTCCTCCAGGGTAAAGGTCAGGCAGAGTGGCTCGATGTCGACCATCGAGCACCCTACCAATGGACATCGTCAAAGGGTTAGAGGATCGCCCATCTCTCAAGATGGATGGGCTTGCTTGGGTAGATTCAGGGATCGAAGTGATGGAGTGGTAGCTCAGCGAATACCCGGTAGCGGGCGTCCAGTCGCACCACATCCAGCCACTGGGCATGAACCAGCAACCCGTAGCGCAACTGGAGTGTCTCTCCCTTTTGAAGCACTCGATCTTCGTGGAAAGTGAGACTTGCCCCCATCCAGCCGTCGTTTCGCACATGAAAGACACTTGGATAATTAGGGTTGGCAGGGTGATCCATAAGGGTGATTCCTTCGACTCTTTCTGGAGCTATCAGGCCCGCATAGTCCACCCACTTCGCGGGTTTCCAGAACATTCCCTCTTCATTGATGGAGCCTTCGGAATTCAGAATACGACCCCCACCATCGTGAACGCCGAGGGTCTTGGCCATACGCACCCCCACCAAGCCGAAAGGAGTCTTGCCAAAGGTGACCTCGGGAAGAACGGCCTGAAGATGGAGATCCAACAGCAACAAGTAGGAGCCATCTTCCAGAGGACGCAAGGCGGTTCGGCGCTTTTCCTTCAGGAGAACTTGTTGGTCGGGCCCAAGCCAGGTCCCTGAGCTGATGACCGCGGCATGATGATCGCCATCCTCCAGCTTTTCGACCCGATCATGCCGGATCACTCCTTTGTCAGCCCCACGGTCACCCCAGAAATCAAATCCATTGACCCGATAATGTGAGACCCAGAAACTGTTGTGATGACTATGGCCCACGGGATCGTGAGGATGGCCCATGCGCGTCAGAGACCGACCACTGGGGCCTTGAATGGGGAAGACAAAAGGACGACGCAAGGTGTTGGCAAAATGAAAACGCATCTTCTCGACTCCTTGTTGCTGCAAGGAAACTTGATCGTAGGGTAATGGAATGGCCTGTATCAGCGGCACGGGTTTTGGCTGCAGGGCGGCATCGCCGGATTGCCCGACTAAAGGCTGGAAGTAGCCACCCACAAAAAAGGCCGTCCAACTCAGGGCGAGCGAGAAAAAAGACTCATCAGGAAAGCGACTTTTTCCGGGAAGATGAAAGGAAAGCAGAGACATCAGCGAAAAGCGTATAAACCAGCGGAATGACAAATAAAGTCAAAAAGGTGCTGGTCATCATACCCCCTACAACCACCACGCCCATGGGGCGACGACTTTCAGAACCGGCACCAAACCCAATGGCAATGGGCAAAATCCCGGAAATGGTGGAAATGGCCGTCATCAGAATAGGTCTCAAGCGCACCAGACCCGATTGAGTCATGGCCTCTCTCGCACTCAGGCCTTGAGCTCGTAACTGATTGGCAAATTCGACCAGCAGGATGCCGTTTTTGGTGACCAGACCCACCAGCAATACCATGCCGATTTGGCTGAACAAATTGACGTTCATGGCCGGCACCAGCGGCATCCATCCCAAGCGCCCCAGCGCCCCGATCAGCCACAACAAACCAAGTGCCCCAACTGCAGCCAATGGAACGGTGAGCATGACGGTAAACGGATGGAGAAAACTTTCAAACTGAGACGCCAGCACCATGTAGACAAAGACCAGGGCCAGGACCAGGACCCAACCAATTTCCTGACCTGCATCCTGCAGATCCCGCGATTCTCCCGACCAATCGTAGAGAAAGCCCGCTGGCATTTGTGCTTCGAGCATTTCCTTCACCCGCGACACGGCGGTTCCCATGGTCACGCCCATCGGAGTGCCCGATATGGTGGCGCTGCGAATGCGATTGTAACGCTCGATTTTGTTGGGCGCGACGCCCACCTGACGCTGCACGATACTGGAGAGCTGAATCAATCGACCATCCTGATTGCGCACGTAGATCCGATCGAGATGTTCCGGCGTCAAACGGCTGGTGCGTTCGAGCTGCGCAATCACATCGTATTCCTTACCATCTCGTTTGATGCGACTGATATCGAGCCCGCCAAAGAGGATTTGTAAGGTTCTGGAAATATCCTGAATCGAAACCCTGAGGGCCGATGCGCGATCGCGATCGATGTCCAGCTTGAGCTCAGGTTTGTTCATTTCAAAGGAGCTCTGGACATTCTGAATGAAACCCGATTGTCGGAGCTGGTTGACGAAGTCGGTGACAAAGCCATCCAGTTGCTCCAGATCCCCCGCCTGGATCACCACCTGAAACGGAGAGCGAAAGCTGCGATTGATCGTCTTGGGAATATTGGGAATGGCAATCGCCCCCTCCACCTGAGAGAAAAACTGACTGCGCAGCCCATCGGGAGCATTGACCATTTCCTGAACCGTACGATCGCGCTCTTTGACCAGGTGCACAAAGACGATGCCATTGTTGGCCAACCCCGGCCCAGAGAATCCAGGAGCCACCAGAGACCCGTAGATTTCAACCTCGGGGGTCTTGGAAAGAATCTCCTCCATTTGCAGGAGCATGCGATTGGTGTACTCTGTAGTGGAACCCTCCGGAGCAATCACAAAGCAGAGCAGGCGACCCTTGTCTTCTTCAGGAAGGAAATCACCTTCCAGATGGGTATAGAGCAAGCGGCTGGCCAGAAGCAGAACCACGGCGAGGGCTCCCAGCATCCCAAGTCGCACGATGGCACTGCGGTTGAGGAGAAGTTCCAGGAGACCCCGATAACCCTGGGTGAGACCCTGCATCACGCCCTCGAAAAGTCGGACCAGCCCACCGGGTTTACGTTTGGGAGATTGGAGAATTCTCGAGGCCATCATGGGAGTCAGTGAGAGAGCCACGAAGGTGGATACGACCACAGCAGCCACAATGGCAATGGCAAACTCGACAAACAGGCGACCGGTGGTGCTGGACTGAAAGGCCAGGGGAATGAACACCGCCACCAGTGCCACCGTCGTGGCGATGACGGCAAAAGTGATTTCCTTTATGCCCTTGAGAGCCGCTTGGAAAGGCGACAAGCCCTCTTCAATGTGACGGTAAATGTTTTCCAACACGACAATAGCATCATCGACCACAATCCCGATGGACAAGACCAGGGCAAGCAAGGTGAGAATATTGATGGAGTAGCCCATGAGGTGCATCACCGCAAAGGAGGCCACGATGGAAACAGGGATGGCCACTGCCGGGACTAACGTGGCGCGAAAATTATGGAGAAATACGTAGATGACCGTGACCACCAGGAGAAAAGCAAAGGCCAGGGTGAACCACACCTCGCGAATCGAATCTTCCACAAAATTGGATTCGTCGTAGTTGACGACCATTTCGATCCCATCGGGCAAGGTAGGACGCACCAGCTCGAGCTGGTCGCGAATGCCATGGGAAACCGAAACCGAGTTGGCCTTGGATTGCTTGACCACTCCCAGAAAAATGCAAGGCTTCCCATTGTTGCGTGCCCCTGTGCGCTCGTTTTCCACCCCTTCAGCGGCATAGCCGACATCACGCAGTCGCACGAAACGGTCTCGATCCTGACGGATCACCAGCTGGTTGAACTGGGCCACGGTTTTGAGTTCTCCCTGTGTCTGGATCGTCATCTCACGGTCCCAGTTTTCCACCCGACCACTGGGGAGCTCCACATTCTGCTCGGTGAGTGCCCGTTGCACGTCCAGGACGGTGACCTGATGGGCAGCCATTTTTTCCGAGTCCAGCCACAGGCGAATGGCAAAGCGTTGTTCGCCTCCAATGAAAATGGAGGAAACTCCTTCAACGGTCTGGAGGCGATTCTTGATTTGCTTCTCCGCGAGATCGGTCATTTCAAGCGGCGTGAATCGATCGCTGCTCATCCCGATCCACATGATCGGGCGCGCATCAGAATCCTGCTTGGAAATCACGGGCTCATCGATGTTCTCCGGAAGGCGACCCCGGACACGGGAAACGCGATCCCGCACATCCTGGGCTGCGATATCGATGTCACGGGAGAGATTGAACTCGATGGTGATGTTGCTGACTTGTTCGCGACTCTCACTGGTCAAGGTCTTGATCCCGGTCACATTGTTGATGACTTCTTCCAGACGCTCGGTGATTTCGGTTTCGACCACCGAGGCGTTGGCTCCGGGGTAGACGGTGGTAACGTTGACAATGGGCGGATCAATGTCAGGGAGTTCTCGGACTGGCAGGCGACTCAGGCTAATGGCCCCAAAGAGCACGAGTGCCAGGCTCATCATGGTGGCCAGCACAGGTCGTTGAATGCTCAGTTCGGGAAGCCTCATGACCGCGCCTACTGGTAAATCTGGGCCGCTTCGGCAGGAGCCCTGACCACTGGAGAACCGGGGCCGATTTTCTGCGTACCTTCGACAATGACCTCTTCGCCCACAGTCAGGCCCTGAAGGATCTCCACTTTCCGTGCCTTGCGCTCGCCGACGCGGACGGTTCGCATTTGTGCCTGACCTGCCTGATCGATCACATAGACCATGGCTCGCTCTTCATCGAGGCTGCGGAACAGGGCAGGTTCTGGAATGACAATAGCTTCTTCCCGGACGGTGAGGGTCAGATCGACGGTGGCAAACATGCCTGGTTTGAGGAGGCTCTCTTCATTGGCGATGCGTGCCTTGACCAAGGTTGTGCGTAGTTCGGGCTCAACAAAAGGCGCCACGAAATAAACCTCGCCCGTGAAACTCATCTCAGGATAGGCGGCTACCTTGACCTCCAGAGTCTGCCCCTGGCGACACACGCTCAAAAAGCGCTCCGGTACGTTGAATTCCAATTTGATGGGATCCAAGGAAACTAGCCAGGTCAGGGTGACATTGGGAGAGATGACCTGGCCTGGACTGACTTCTCTTGCGCCGACGACCCCACCAAAGGGTGCGGTGATGCGGGTATCCCTCAGCTGGCGCTTGCGGAGATCCAAAAGGGCCTGATCCGCCTCAAAGCGAGTCGTTGCCTGATCAAATTCCTGACGGGAGATCAGCTTGCCGTCGAAGAGCTCCTGATTGCGCTCAAAGTTGGATTGGCTCAGGGCCAGATTGGCCTGTGCTCCGACTACCGAGGCCGCCAGCTTGCTTTGGTCGAGCTCCAGGAGCAACTGGCCCATCTCCACTTGCTGTCCCTCTTCAAAAGCAATGCGTTCGATCACTCCAGCCGTTTCCGATTGAAGGGCCACCATCTCATCGGCCGCCAGAGAACCAATCAGAGAAAGGGTATCGGCCACCGCTTCCACCTTGGCTGTCACCGCCACCACTTGGGTAGGTGGCCGTTGAGCGGGACCATTGGATGAGTCGGGTTCCGGAGATGGGCTGCACCCCGCCGCGAGCATCAAGAGCCCCAGGGAGAACAAGGTTTTGCCACGACTGCAAGCAGTTCGCAGCATTTGGATGGGCGCTTCCGTAGGTGAATCAAACATGAGCCTCATGCGCAAGGCATTGACTATGAGGTAATGAAAACACGATTCAAGCTGTTACGGTCTTTTTCCTATTGAACCCTACGCAACAACGGTGGTCCCATTCTGCTGCAATCACAAATCGGACACAAAGGTCGCCCCCTGAATTTTCGCCCACAGGGACTCTGGCAAATTCTTGGGATTGAGTTGCAGGATCAATGTATGACTTCCAGCTGACAAGGTCAGTTGGAGCTTGGGATCGTAGGTCATTTCCCGGCCATCAATCCAAAGCCTCGCATCTGAAGGCGCACTACAATCCAGCTGCAGGGTATTGCCCGTGCTCTCAAATCGAGCCGCCGCCATGAGACCAATGAGGCTGGTGACCTGATTGATGTTGCGAATCTGGAGGGCCTGGGCCATCGCCGACTGGGGCAAACGCCCATCGACCATCGTATCAGCAGGCTTCCAGGCGGGGCCCGCCACATCGCCGATGATGCGGTCGATGCCAAACTGTTCATCGGTATGACGCCCGGCACGCAATTTCCAGCGTCGAACCACATCATTGCGGGCCGCATCGAAAGGACCGGACTCTCCCAGTCGAGAGAGGAAGTGTATCAGATCCTGACGTTCCTCAACCGAAAGCGCATCGATCAATCCAGAGGGCATCAACGACGTCCCCATGATGCGCCGAGTCACATCCTTCTTGGGGATGGAGACGACCTGATTGATAGCGTTGCGTAGAAAAAGCTCTTGATCATTTTCTGATTGCAGGATCCCACTGTACTCGGCCTCATCGCGTGTCTCGACAATAACCGAATGATAGCCTTCCTTGATCTTGGCATTGGGCATGAGCAAGGATTCGACCAGGTAATCGGTCGGGGCACTGGCTCCGATGGAGGTCAGATCTGGGCCCACCTGTCCCCCCACACCCCCAATGGCATGGCAGGCAATGCAACCCAGCTCGGGTCGTCGATAAATCTGCTCACCCCGGTAGGGGTCGCCTTGGGCCTCGGCCTGAGCTGCCCATTGTTTCATGGATTCGGAACCAAGTGTTTCACTCCCTGTATCACTCAGGCCTCCCGCCTTTTCCAAAGCCAGCATCAGCTCCGGCTCATGGCGACCCATCTTCTGAACACTTCGCATCCCCGCTTGAGCTGCTGAACGATTGAGTTTGACCTGTGCGATGCCGGACTGAATGGCTTCAAAAACAGGCTTTTGCTGCAGCAGGGAGGTCCAGAGCTGTTCGAGCGCAGCCTCTTCTTCCAAGCCATTCATGAGTTCCCAGACCTTCGGCAGGGCTTGCTTCGGGCGAAGAAGTGCCATCGATCGCACGATGTTCCCTTGAAGCGTGGCCGCTTCAGGATTCTGGGAAAGGGATTGGAGTGCCTCCCAGGCGGGCGCCCCACCCAGAGCAACGATGGCCGCCACGGCCTGCTCTCGAGTCGCACGCTGTGTGGAGGCATGGCCGGCGATGGAGGCCAGGGCAGGCATGGCCTCCTTGCGTTTCCACTGCCGCACCAACTGAATGGCCGCCTCCTGGACAGCCTGGCTGGAATGGCCCAGCAAGGTGTTCGAGGCATCCTGGCCTTGGTCGGGTTGCAGATTGCGCAAGCGCGCCGCCTCGCCAAGAGCACTCAAGCTGGCCAGGACCACCGATTCAGAAGTCGAGGGATCCGCAGCGATCCGCATCAGTCGATTGAGCTGTGGGCGCGTACCTGCCTTGGCGATGAGCTGCATCCACGGGCCTTCAGCAAGGGCGTTGGGATGGAGTGAGGCCGTCATAGGCTCCAGGATTTGGGCCGCCTGATTCCCCGGAATGGCCGTCAGCCCAAATTCAAGAGCCGCTCTGTTTTCCTCGGAGAATTTCCAGGCCCCTGACGCCACGGCGTCCACCCAGGGCGCTGCTAGATCATTCATAGTCAACCAGAGGGCGTAATCGAGGAATCGATCCATCGGCTGTTCCAACACTTGCAGTGCAGTGGCCGCAGCCCAACCCGTGCCGACTTTAGCCAATGCTCTGATCGCCTCCAGTCGCACCCTGGGATGGGCATCCTTGACCCGAGCAGCGAGGAGGACTGCCCCATCGGGCAGGGATTCCTGCCAGAAGCTCAGGACGCGCACCGCTGCTGCGCGAACCCGTCCATCCTCATCTTCCAGCAGAGATCTGAGCAAGGTGGGCTCTACCTGATTAAGGGACTGATACATCCAGAGTGCCTGAAGCTGAGCAGGGGTCTGGGGATGAGCTACCCGCCATGCCTCCAGGTCTTGAACGATGACCGTACCCCGTTCGGTCAGGACCCGACGCACCTGCTTTTGCCGCTCTCCATGACCGGTCAGCAGCTGGTCCAACAATTCGGTCTGAGACATAGCGCGCAGATCCATAAGGGGCAGGGCGGCGCGTCCCTTGTAGGTGACTCTCCAGATCCGACCCGTCACCTTGTCTCGGCGAGCATCGCGAAAGTCGACCTCTCCATGCTGGATGATGGGGTTGCTCCAGTCCGCAATATACAGCGCCCCATCCGGGCCAATCTTCACATCGATCGGACGGAAGGTGGGATCCAGTGAACGCACGAGGTCTACGGCTTCGCGTGTGGCATAGCCTGCATCCTGCTCAGTCATGTCAAAACGAACGATGCGGTGAGCGCGGAAATCACAGGTGATGGCCGAGCCTTGCCAGTCCTCTGGCCAGTGGGCGCTTTGAACCAGTTCTAGGCCGCAGAATTTAGGATACGAACCAGGGCTGATGCTATCGAGCAATCGACGTCCACCTGCGTAGGTAAAATACATGGCACCCGGTACACCATAACTGATCCCCTGAAAACCTGCTCCATCGGTCACGAAGGATTGTCCATAGAGGTCAAATTGGTGACCCCATGGATTGCAGAAGCCTCGGAGATAGACATCCAGCTCCAGGTTGTCTGGGCGAAGGTGCAGCACCCCACCGCTGTTGAGCCGAACCAGACCATGGGGTGTTTCCAGATGGCTGTGAATGTAGATAGACTGGTTCATGTAGAGCTGACCATCGTGCCCCCATCGAAGGGTGTGGAGGATATGATGCGTGTCCTCAGTGCCAAATCCCGAAAGAACGATGCGACGTTGATCAGCGCGTCCATCACCATCGGTGTCCTTGAGGTGCAGCAATTCGGTGCTTTGTCCGACATAGGCACCTCCATCTCCTGGCTCAATGCCCGTTGGCATGAGCAGACCATCAGCAAAGACAGTGGTGTGATCGGCCACCCCATCCCGATCGGTATCTTCCATGACCAGTATCTGGTCTTCGGCAGCTTGTCCGGGCTGGATCTGTGGGTAGAGTCGCGATCCGGCAATCCACAGACGTCCTTCCGGGTCAAAATTGATCTGGATGGGCTTGCTGATGAGGGGTGTCTCCGCCCAAAGGGTCATTTCGACCTCGGGTGCGAGTTGAAAGCGATCGGTCGGAGCGCTGGGATCGCGATCGCGTTGAGCCGCATCCAGGGATCGGGTTTCCACCGCAGCCGGTTGGGGGAGCCGCCAGGCCAAAGCCTGTGAGGGCGAAAGGTCCTTGGCCACCTTCACCCACTCGTAACGATGCTTTCTGGCCTTGGCCAAGGCGTGAATCTCCTTTTCCTGCTCCGCTACCAGGGGATCAAATTGGGGTATTTCCACCGCATTCTGCCCTTGCTCATGTTTGCGGAAACCAAAGAGGTAGGTCTCATTCTGCGGGCGGTATCGATGGAAGAAGGTTTCATTCTTCTCAATCACTGCATGACGCAATGCGGTGGCTTGATCAAATTGGGGACCGCGTTCCAACACCTGGCCCTGAGCCCATTGATCAGCGGAGTAGACGGCGTAGATCTGGCCATCAATTTTCAGGGCATAACGACCGGGAGCCAGTCCGCTGACCTGAATGATTCGGGGAGCTTGAGAGGTCGGCAGCAGCGCATCCTCTTGGTCAGCGTTGGCAGCTGGCAACAGATCATCCTTCAGGGTAACGGACATGCCTTCTGCCTGAGATTGGAAATCCCATACCTGAAGACCCTTGGAGGCTGCCTCCAGCACACCGGAGTCGTTGATTTCCAGACGCCAGGGCCAAGGCTCGTGAGAAAGCACACGACTAATAAGCTCTGCGATTCTGGCATACCCGTAGGGACCAGGATGGATCCCGTTCTCCGTGAAAGCGCGCTTGAAGGGATCGGCGTGCCCATCCCCCAGATCGTGGTAGAGATCCACAAAGGGCAGCTGCTGTTCCAAGGCCAGGGCCCGCAGGGTACGGACATATCGAACCAAAGCCTGGTTGTGATCCGAAGGATCGGGCAAGGGAGCCCCCATGGCCTCATGACGCATGGGACTCAATAGGACCACTCTCAGGTCCGCAGGTTTCTTGGAAACCGCGCGGCAAGCCTCGATGAGGGCCACCAGCTCGTCGCGAAACGCGCGAGTCTGATTGGGATGTTCCAGGGAAGAAGCCATGCCATAGCCCAACAGCAGGACCGTCGGTTCAAAGGCTTCCAACTCGCGGGTGATCCGTTGCACCCATTGCTCCTTGGGTTTGCTCCAGTCAAAACTCGCCCGCGACTGACCTAGAGGATTGTCACCACTCCAGGCAAAGTTACGAAACACCAGGTCATGCGCCGGATGCCTCGCGGTGATGGCGGTTTCCAAGTAACCCCAGGTTTGCTCCCGCTCCAACAGGGTATCGCCCACCAAGACAATGCGATCCTTTGGCTGGAAGGAAAAGTCGGGAGAAACAATGGACTGACTCAGAACACCATGAGCCATAAAGGAGATCAGCATCAGCCACAGATGGTTGAAACGTTGGAATGTGCTTGAGGAGCAGAAAACAGTCTTCATGGAGAGGGTATGTCCATTATTTAAAGAAAGAATCACCAAAACTCAAGCTTGCGCTGAGTAGGCACACAGGAAAAGAGGGAAACCTCCGAGGCCATGCCTCGAGCTATTCCAAGGCCAGAGTCACCCCGACGGGGCAGTGATCCGATCCCATGACTTCAGGGAGGATGAAGGCAGAACGGAGCTTGGATGCCAGAGAGGCGGATATCCCGCAATAATCAATCCGCCAGCCCACATTTCGGGTACGAGCCCCTGCCCGATAACTCCACCACGAGTAATGGCCTCCTCCCTGCTCGAAGACGCGAAAGGTGTCGATGAAACCCGCATCAATCAATCGATCGAAAGAAGCCCGCTCCTCGGGGCTGAATCCGGGGTTTTTGACATTTTCTTTAGGACGGGCCAGGTCGATTTCCTGATGGGCTACATTGAGGTCTCCGCAGAAAAGAACAGGCTTTTGCTCCCTCAAAGCACAGAGGTGCTTCAAAAAAGCAGCATCCCATTCAAGGCGGTAGTCCAGGCGAGCCAGTGCATTCTGGGCATTGGGGGTGTAGACATTGACCAAAGTGAACGCATCAAATTCCAGATTCTGCACCCTTCCTTCCTGATCATGTTCCTCGAGCCCGAGGCCGTTCCAGACGCGCAAGGGCTTGATGCGAGTGAGCACTGCCGTACCAGAATAGCCTTTTTTGACCGCCGAATACACGTAGCGGTGATAACCCTCTGGCCAGGGAAGGGCATCCAACTGATCCGGCTGCGCCTTGGTTTCCTGGAAACAAAGGATGTCGCTTTCCACGGTAGGAATCCATTCCATGAGCCCCTTACGGACGGCGGCTCGCATGCCATTGACGTTCCAGGAAATCAGTTTCATGAGTCAGCAGAGTTTTCTTGGGAGGGCGGCCGAGCATCCAGACCAAAAAAGGCTTCGGCGACTTGAGTGGTTTCTTGGGCCAATTGCGTGAGTGGCTTTTCAACACATCGCGCGATGACTGCAGCAATATGGGCCAGATGCATCGGCTCATTGCGTTGGGTCTTGGGCTTGGGGTCCAGGTCTCGAGGCATGAGGTAAGGGGCATCCGTCTCGATCATCAATCGGTCGGAAGGGATGCTTGGAACCAGCTCCTTGAGATGACGCCCGCGGCGCTCATCACAGATCCATCCTGTAATGCCAATGTGGCAATCCAGGTCCAGCAAACCAAAAAGGGTGGCACGATCGTCGGTAAAGCAATGCACCACCGCCCGAGTGACCCTAGGGCGATAGTCCCTCAGGATGGAAAGGAAGGCATCACTGGCGTCTCGCTGATGCAGAAAGAGAGGGAGACGGTTTTCGACGGCCATTTCCAGCTGCTCAATGAACACTTTTTCTTGCACCGGACGAGGGGAAAAGTCGCGAAACCAGTCCAAGCCGCACTCTCCTACGGCCACTACCTCGGGGCAGGCATGCAAGGACTTGAGCTGATGAGCTGTGTCCGTATTCACCTCTTTGGCATGGTGGGGATGGATACCTGCGGTTGCAAATAAGCGACCCGGATGAGCGCGTGCCAGCTCCGCTGCCTGATGGCTACCCTCCTGAGTGGCTCCGGTAAGAATCATTCGATCAACTCCTGCAGCCTGAGCGCGTTCGAGCACTGCGTCTCGGTCCACATCAAAGGAATCGTGAGTCAGGTTCAAGCCAATGTCGATCAGATCAGGAAGTGTATCACTCATCACTTTTGCATATAACCCAGTTCATCTCCCTGGCGGCTTTTTCCCTAAAGGCGCCCTTGATATACCTGACTTGGCCCACCACCCACGCCCACCTCGGCAGCAAACAAACCTCCCGCCAGAGGTTGTTGAACCCATCCCTCCTTATCCAGGTCTCGGCTGGCAGTGGTGATGTAGAGCGTTTGATAATCGGGCCCTCCAAAACAGCATGAGGTCACACATTCAACGGGCAGTTCGACTTTGCCTAGCAGCTCTCCGCTCGTGGGGTCCCAGCATCCGACCCCCCAACCTGCCCAAAGGGCAACCCAGAGTCGGCCTTGAGCATCGATGGTCATGCCATCGGGGTAGCCCATGCCATCGGGAATCTCAAAGGCCGAGCGGCGCTGAGAAATCGAACCGGTTTCAGGGTCAAAATTGAGAGCATCAATCCGTCTGGTCGGGGTGTCGATGTAATACATCGTGAGCTGATCCTGTGACCAGGCCAAGCCGTTGGAGATGGTGATGCCATCGAGCTGGGCGCTCACCTTCCCTTCCAGATCCATGCAATAAAGATGGCCCACCCCTGCGGTCTCCAGACAGGACATGGTGCCCGCCCAAAGGCGGCCCTGAGGATCACACTTGGCATCGTTGAATCGATTGTCCGGTAGTTGAGCTTCCGGATGCTCGAGCTTCTGAAGTTGCCCACTGGAGGGGTCGAGTAGAAAAAGGCCCTGCTGTCCGCCTGCCAGCAGCGCATCGGTTTGCGTTTGAACCACAAATCCCACGCGCTGACCCACAGACCAGCACTCATTGCGTTGCTGGCCAGGGTAGAAACGACAGATCTTTCCCTGTTCGATATCCACCCACACCAATGCCTGGCGCTGCTCGTCCCATCCGGGTCCCTCGCCAAGGGTGGCCTTACCATCAAACACACATCTTGCCTTGAAGGTCTGCATGAAATGGTTTTAGAGGGTTCGGGCTCTGGCTGCAAGGTCCTGCTGGCAAAATGAATAGTGCTCGCTAATAAGGAGGTTTTGCTTTTAGTGTTGACGCCTGATGCGTATCTGCCGATTCCGTACAACGACCGACTCAAGCCCCCGCCTTGGTGCCTTCCGCACGCAGGAAACTGTGGTGGATCTCAGCCTCATGGGATGGCACGAGGTAGCAGGATTGTTTGAAGGCCAGGCTCAGGAGGCCATTCAATCAGCATGGGAAACACCTGAAGCCGTCACCCACGCACTCAAGGACATTACCCTTCTGGCTCCAGTCGACCATCAGGAGGTGTGGGCCGCAGGGGTCACCTACTTGAGAAGCAAGACCGCCCGCATGGCAGAATCGGACTTCAGCGCTTCGGCCTACGACCGGGTGTATGAGGCCCCAAGACCCGAAATCTTTTTCAAATCGCTCCCGCAAAAGGTCGTGGCCCCCGAGGATGCGGTGGGTATACGCAAAGATGCTCATTGGAATGTGCCAGAGCCTGAACTGGCATTGGTCATGAATGCTTCGGGAGCCATCGTCGGTGTGACGATCGGCAACGACATGAGCTCACGCGACATCGAAGGGGAAAACCTTCTCTATTTACCTCAGGCAAAGACCTACGATCGCAGCTGCTCGCTGGGGCCCTGGATGGTCCTGGGTGTTGACGAGACGACCGTACGCAACTGGACCATCGGCGTGCATGTTTTCCGAAACGAGCAGAGTGTTTTTAGTGGTGAAACCTCCATCAGCCAGATCAAACGTTCCTTCGATGACCTTGCCGGTTATCTTTTCCGCTCCCAGCGTTTTCCTCATGGAGCCGTGCTCATGACGGGAACCGGGGTCGTACCCAATGATGACTTTACCCTGGAAGAGGGCGATCGAGTCGATATCCACGTCTCTGGCATCGGTACGCTGAGTAACTCCGTTGTCCGCGTGTGATGGTTAGGTTGACCCAACCAACGTTGCGTTGCGTGAAATCGCGCCTCCAGGAATGGATGCCGTGAGATAGCATGATTCAGGTCGAACACCTCACCAAACGATATGCCGGGCATACGGCTCTGAATGACCTCTCCTTCAGCGTCGAGAAAGGGCGTATTGCCGGATTTCTTGGCCCCAATGGCGCTGGCAAGAGTACAACGATGCGTATCCTCTCCACTTTCATGCCTGCCACCTCGGGGCGGGTGGTGATGGCAGGGTACGACATCCTCAGGAAACCCTTGGAGGTGCGCCGTCGCATTGGTTACATGCCTGAAAACAATCCCCTCCATTTGGACATGCGGGTAGCTGAATACCTTCGTTTTCGCGGGAGTCTCAGGGGCATGTCCGGACAGGCACTGCAAAAGCGCACCGAAGAGGTTCTCGAACAGTGCGATTTGAAGGAGGTTTCGAAAAAAATCATCGGTCAAATGTCCAAGGGCTACCGCCAACGGGTGGGTGTGGCCGAT
>Ga0160423_10002373_pt1 | contig 15740 bp, 13 predicted proteins | sample CRUFie14St8metaG_FD_108191 | JGI IMG/M metagenome (GOLD analysis project Ga0160423, IMG submission 108191) | Marine microbial communities from the Costa Rica Dome - CRUD Field 142mm St8 metaG | ecosystem: Environmental > Aquatic > Marine > Oceanic > Photic zone | place: Costa Rica: the Eastern... | reverse complement strand
TTTCAAGAATGGTTGAAGACCCGTTTATTGTGGGTTATAACTCATCAAATTCTACTACAGGCACTGTTAACGGAGAAACAGTAGAGTTTTTAGATCCTCGCACTGTTCCCGGCAATGTTCATTTTAATCAAACAGTTGTTGATTCAGTCTACGGAAGCAATAACTCTTCATGGTCATACCAAGAAACAATAAATGCAGGTGATACATGGGTTGAACAAAAATTAGATTCAAGAGACTTGTTAGGTGGTGTTGTAAACATAAAAACAACATTTGCAAACTTTCTAGACTTTTGGCCTGAATACAGCACAGTAAAAACTGTTTCAGCTAATGTTGTTCAAGTTTTGAATTCATTACCATACCGTGTCGGTGATAACGTTAGGTCTAGCTCTGGCACTAGAGAGGCAACCATTGAGAAGATTGTTGCTCCCGATCATTTATTCTTAAACAGGACTGTAGATGCATCTACGGCTATAGGTGATCCAATCTATATAGTAAATCAAGATGCTGATGAGTCCTCCTATATTGAGGATACTTTTAAAATAGATCAACTTGAGGGTCTAAATGAACACGTTGCTACCTTCAGTTTAATCTCGTGGTTACAATATTTCAAACTTGTTGCTCCTAAACGTAAGTTTTATAAAAATACCTGTCAGTGGACATATAAAGGACCAGAGTGTCAGTATCCTGGCCCTGCAGGAGGCACTATTCCAGGTACTTCTCTATCTGCTAACACCAACCCCATTGCTGCAAATAATCAAATAGCTTCATCAGCTGCTGGTGATGTTTGCGGTAAATCTATTCTTTCTTGTACTATTAGAAACAACCAAATTCATTTTGGTGGTTTTCCTTCAACTGGTAGAACGATTCCTAGACAATGACATCAACTCGTTGCATACTTCCTTGGATTCATCAATATGGAGATATAGAGGGATCTTATGGTTTATGTTGTTTTACACTAGCAAAAAAAGGTAGTCTTTTTGGTAAGGATAAAAGACCTCTTGATGCTTTTAATGATGATTTCATTAAGAAAGCAAGATTAGATATGCTTTCTGGTAAAAAAGTTGATGCCTGTTCCGTTTGTTATGATTGGGAAGATCAAGGAATTGATAGCCACCGAATAAGAATGAATAATAAATATTCATCTTATGAAAATATTTACAGTAAAACTAATTTAGATGGTTCAGTAAAGAATCCACCTATTTACTTAGATTTTAGATTTGGAAATTTGTGTAATTTTAGTTGTAGGATGTGTGGTTCTTATGCTTCTTCTTCTTGGGTTAAAGAAGATAAACATTTTAATAGAATTGATAAAAATACTCCTGCACATTATGACTTTTGGACTAATAATAAGGAATTTTGGGAAGATATAGATAAGATTAAGTCTTACATTAAAGTTTTATACTTTGCTGGAGGAGAACCGTTTGTACAAGAAGGTCATTATAAACTACTTAAATTTTTAATAGATAATAAGTGTACTGATATTGAACTATCTTACAATACAAATCTATCATATAATAAATCTTTTAAAAATTATGATATAGAATCTATGTGGTCTTGTTTTAAGAAAGTTGAAATATGGCCTAGCGTAGAGGGTTTTAAAGAAAAAGCTGAGTACGGTAGAAAAGGACTTGATTGGTCTCTATTTGTTTCTAATTCAAAAAGATTTGAAAAATATATTTCCTCATTTTCTTTAGTGAGTAATGTATTCTCTATAACTTCTAATATGGAATTAATCAAATGGATTAAAAGAAACAACAAAAACTTTAGTATAACAAATCTTGTTAGTCCTCGCTACCTGTCTACAACTATTTTTTCTAACGAAATTAAGAAACAAATAATAAATAATTATAAAAGTGAACTTTTAGTTTTACATGATGTCCTAACTTCCTACGAAGTGAATTCTATTTTAGATTCTTTGAAACATATGAGAAGTAAAAATGATTCTATTTTGGCAAGTTCGTTTAAAAAGAATACTCACGATTCTGATGTTTTTAGAGGTGAATCGTTTGAAAAAGTTTTTCCAGAGTTATCAGAATGGTACAGAAATATTTAGGACAGCGACATGAATATGGTAAATGTGACTGTATTCAATTAATAAAATCTTTTTATCAGAACGAATTAAACTTGCTTTTTGAATTACCTTCTTATCCTCAATCTCGTAAATGGATGAAGTATTTTTCTACAGATAACGTAGACGATTGGGCTTCTAAGTGTGCTGTAAAAGTTAAATTGACAGAGGCTCAAAATTATGATGTAATAGCCTTTAAGCATAAAAATTATATCATGCATTTTGCAATATATTTAGCACCTTTGAAAATACTTCACATAGAGGAGGGGGGAGTCTCTTGTGTAGAAACTTTATCTGATTATTGGGTAAAGAGAATACACACCTTATACCGACATGATTCTTTGGTATGAAAAATATGTAAATATCCCATATAAACTATTCGGAAGTGATCCAAACACTGGTATGGATTGTTTTAACTTATTACGTCACATTTACAAGCAAGAATTAAATATTGAAATACCTTACCTTTCAAGTGACTATATGAATATTGTTGATGACGCATGGTTTCAAAAAACACACAGACAAGCTTTTTTGGAAGCATCTGAGAACGGTGACTGGGAAGAGGTAGAAGACTTGAAAACTTTTGATTTAATTTTAATGTCCATAGGTGCGACTAATGTAGTAAATCATATTGCAATGTATGTTGGAAAAAACAACATTATTCAAATGCTTGAGAATAGGGACAGTGCAATTTACAAATATCACAGATACTATCAGCAATATACAGTAAAGAAAGTAAGATGGAAAAATTTAAACAATTAACTGATGCTATGAACAATCATGCTTTGAAGGATTATCCTCGTGAAGCCGTAGGATTGATAACAAAAGATTATAGATACATCCCTTGCAAAAATATTAGTGACTCTCCTAAAGACACTTTTATACTAGATCCCGCTGCTTTAGTTGAACATGATGATAACATTTGGGGATTTTTTCATTCTCATCCTGGAGATGAAAACCCAATTCCAAGCAAAGAAGATAAAGAGAGTGCAGCATTTCAACAGTATAAATTTTTAGTTGGGTTCAACAACAATTTTAAGATATACTGGTACGATAATAATTTAGATGCATTGATTTTTGATGCTTTTGAGGAGAAACATCTTGTTAAGCAAGATTAAAATTCATTCATCGCTTTCTCATCTTTTTTCTGAAACAAAGCTAGCTGCAGACCTAACACACTATAGCGACATTCCTCGTTATCTAGGAGCCATGCACCCACGTTTCGCAGCGTATGCACAAAAGAGTTATTTAGGTGAGATTGATGAGGGTTACTTTATACTTGACAAGAAACTTGTTCCTATAACTAATAATGATTTTATTATCAAAAGAATTAAAAAGGATGATGAGTTTTATGTTGTACCAGCTATATGCGGTGGTGGTGGTAAAAAGACAAGCAACCTCCTAAAAATTGCAGCTATTGCCACAGCAGCTTTTGTTGTCGGTCCTCAGATTGCAGCTGCTATTAGCGGACCTAGTATTCCTGCTGGTATGACAGCTGCTGAATTTGCTGCTGGTGCCGGACAATTTGGTGCTACTAGTGCAACAGCTGCATCAGGTGGTATATTTGGAACAGGCATCACTGCTAGCACTCTTGCAGTTAATGCAGGCCTTGCCCTTGTAACATCACTCTTCACTCAGTCTCCAGAATCTATAAAATCTACAGATCAAGCAGTTCGCGCAAATGATATGTTTGGATCTCTACAAAGCACTATATCAAGTGGAACTCCAATACCACTGATTTATGGACTTCACAGAACAGCTGGACACTTAGTTAGTGGCCATATTGATGCAGTTGAACATGGAAAAAATGATTTAATAAGGGTAGTTGATCAGTTCTAATGAGAGTTAAACAATACGCAGAATATAATGGAAAACAGCTCCCACTTATTAAGGGAGGGTTTGGTGGTGGCGGTGGTCAAGGTGGAAATCCCACTGAAGAACCAAACACCCTTTATTCAACTGACATAATGTATCTTCTTAATGCTCTTGGTGAGGGGCCTGTTTATAGGATTAATCCTAATGGTCCTCAAGATATTGAGATCACTGACAGTTCAATTGATGATTTGATTACTTCCACTGGTGTCGAGAATCCAGAATTTTTTCAAACCTCAACTACTACTGGTACAACCACTCAAGCTGTGTTAAACAAGTTTGGCGATACTTCAATCACTCCTCAACAGTTTGCTTCTCCAGTTACTCTTAAAAAAGGTAATGTAAACGGCATACCAAAAACACAAGTATTGTTACAAAGCACTAGTGCTAATGACTGGCACGAGTTGAGATTTTTGTTTGTAATTAACGCACTACAAGTTCAAGATAATCAAGGCAATGTAAAACAAAATTCATTAACAATTAAAATTACTGTGTTTGATTCAACTGGTTCTACTGAGATAAAATCTGTTAAAAAGACAGTTAAAGGCAAAACTAATACTCCATATAAATTTGATCTGTCTGTTAATATCCCCGTAGCTAGTAGATCAACAGATGGTTACAAGTTTACAATTGAAAAAACCTCTAACGAATCAACTAGCTCTAAAAATACAGCTCAAATTCAAGCTATAGGTTGGTTTGAAATAAAAAATGAGCCACAAGCTTATCCTAGAACAGCTTTAATTGGGTATGCACTTAAAGCTTTTAACGAACATCAAGGTGGAGTTCCTAATTTTACATCTCTTGTAAAAGGGCTTTTGGTAAAAGTTCCGTCCAATTATAATCAACCTATTTTACAAAATGGACAAATAGATTGGCGTGAACTTGAACTCCCTAAAACTGGAACATTCGGTTACACAACAAATGGATACAGTTTACAAAAAACTGACACAGGATCTCATACATCTGCAACTCAAACCTCTACTGAGAGCGCGGTATCTTTTGGCGCTGCAAGAGCTGACCTAGTTGCAGGAAGAACTTATAATTTTACATATGATATGGGTTCAATATCAGGGACTGTAGGTATCTGTATCAAAGGAGTTGACGGTGTTGTGCGCATTTTTAATGGTGGACAGTCCCAAGCAAGTGCTGGAGGATTCCTAAGCGAAAAAGATCGAATCTTCTCAACACCAGATGGCTCAACAGATTTTGGCATAAGTGTTCGTTATGAGTGTACCGGCACGGCAGGTATGAGCCAAATAAGAGTTCCGACTACAACAGGCGGTACAAATACAGTAAAGATGCATGTATTTGGAACTCCTAATGAAAATGTTCAGATAAGTTTTCTAACACATCCAAGCTTTAATGAAGATCAAGTTAATACTAATCAAGTTCCTTCAGTGTCCCCCACTGGCACTCAAATTGTTACAGCTGAGGTGACTGTAAATGATAACATAGTTACACAAACTAATGCCAATCCACTAATTTATTTAGGCACTTGGGATGGATCTTTTGTATATTCATGGACTCAAAACCCAGTATGGATCGTTTATGATTTATTAACAAATCAAACCTATGGTTTAGGCATACCAGAAGATAATATTGATAAGTATAAGTTTTTTCAGATAGCTCAATACTGTGATGCAGTAGATCCACAAACAGGTCAGTTTATAGGCGTAGATGGATTAGCAGATGGATCATTTAGGCACAAGCCTAGAGGTCAATTTACAGCCGTAAAACAAACTTTAGTAGGTATTCCTGAAGGCACAGCTATTAAAGAAAGACGCTTTACTACCAACATGCTTATCGCTGATCAACGTCAAGCTGTTGAACACATTCAATCCATTTGTGGATCTTTTAGAGGTGCGTTGATACAATCTTTTGGAAAAATCTCTCTAGCTGTGGATAAGCCTGAAGAATATCCATCAATGACCTTCAACGAGACTAACATTCAAAACGGAACTTTTAAAATTAGTGGTAACAAAGAGAGTGAATTAATTACTGGAGTAGAGGCATCCTATATTGATCCAACTAATCATTATAAACGTGAAATGATACGTATAGACTCTGCTGACGCTAATGATGGGACACCAAGAGCTACTGTAGAAAACGTAATGACTTTAGATTTAGCAGGAGTTACTCGCAGAAGTCAAGCTCTGCGTTTTGCTCAATATCATATTGCAGCTTCTAAATTTGTAAAACGTGTAGTTTCATTCACTACTTCTTCTGAAGGACTTAACTTAGCTCCTGGTGATGTTATTTCTGTATCACAAAATCAAACTGGAATTAATTTTGGTTTCGGTGGAAAAGTGTCAGCTAATGCTTCAACATCTGGCGATGCTAATGTTATACTAGAACACTTTACACAACCCACTATCGCAGCAACTACTTTTACTGCTAATACTAATCCTTTAGCATTACGAGTAATTCAAGTTGAAAACGATAGAACTGATTTATACATTGTCAGTAATTCTTCTTTTACCTTAGATTCAACCGATAATGTTGCAACAGGTTCTGATTTAGTTGAGATGAAAATTATTGGAAGATTTAATCCCATTACTAAGAGCATTGATAGTGTTTCAAGTTTTGCGGCTAATAATGTGCCTGTTAGAGGAGATTTGTGGAGTTTTGGTGAGTGGGTAAATACTGGTGACTTTTACACTAACAAAGCAGGAAAACTTTTTACAGTTGCAGAACTTGAGAGAGAAGCTGATGGTGATGTTAATGTGATAGCTAAAGAGTATGTATCAAATGTTTATATTGATTCAGATTCATTTATTGATTATACTCCAACTGCTTATACTGATATAGAAAGTCCTTATCAAGCCCCACCTGTTCCATTATTTAATCTTGAAAAAGTTGTTAGACGTTTGGTAGATGGTTCTATTGTTTTTGATGCAAAGATTGATAATAACACAGATCGTTTAGGCTATATTCAAACTTATAGAACTGAATTTTTAGTATCTCAGCCAGTAGCCACTACTCTAATTAATAACTCACATCAAAGTGTACTATCACTAACCGTAGACAATGGTGCGGCAATAGCAGATGCTGAAGGTTTTGGAACTCTTACTGGAAAAGCTGGTTTTTCTAGTTTTTTAGGTGAGATCAGACTTTTATGTAACGGCTTTGCACAAGTTGATAATGGTGATGGAACATCTAACGTACGATTAACTCTTGAAGGATTGAATGTAGCTTTTGATGAAAATATTTTTAAACACATTTTAGATGTGAACGATCCAGGTGTTTTTGGAGGCTTAAAAGGTGATGATTTTATCACAGTCCCATTAAAAGAAAAAGCCTCTGTTAATAGTTTAAGAAACTTCATTGCTTTTGCAGATGATACGGTAGAAGTATCAGCTAATATAGTAACTTTTGATAAAACTGAAGATACGGTAGATATAGAAAACGTCTTAACAGGAGACTTAAATATCATAAACGTATTACCTGAAGCTCCTTTCTTTGTTAAAATTAATCAGTTGTTGGATGCTAGATTCTTTGATAATTCGTCATTCTACGTTTCTGGAACTGAAAAAACATTTACCTTAAGCAACACTTTTGGAGGAGCGTTTGTCGAGAGACAAGGTGGGACAACAGTTGAGCATATTCAGCTTCCAATTCGTCCTAGGGATAAAAAGTTTATAAGATTTTATGTAGATGGTCAAGAAAAATCATCAGGTCAGTTTACTTTTAACAAAAATAGCACAGTAAAGTCTAATCTAGAATACACTGTGGGAAGTTCAGATTCTGAATACAGAGTTGAAATAGACCATTATACAGTTCCTGCTTTTGAGGTGGGTGATAATGTACAGACTTTTGCTGGCAATGTTTTTACAATCCAAAATACCAGCTTTGATCCAGCTGATGCCTCATATAATGCAGCGTTGACCGCAAACTCTATATTTAGAGTTAACTTTGTTGATAGACCTACTTCTAATTTGTTTGGCTCAACACTTGTTAACATATCTGAAAATCCAGAGGGAACAATTAATAATGTTTCTGCTAATACTTGTACTTTAGATTATGACGAGTCAGTTTTTCCAGGTAGATTTAATCTAGCGAATAATGGTATCTATGAGCTACAAATTAATTCAGAATATGAAAAAGTTTTTGTCGATAATGATCTTTTGATAAGAGATTTACCAGAAGGAACTACAAGTGTTAAGGCTCGAAATGTTAACAGCTTTAGAAGAGCAAGTGCTTTTGCTGAAAAAAGCATCACAATAGAAAAACCTCCGATCCAAAAAGTAACAGGATTAACTCTTTCTGAATCATTATATCGGGAGCAAACTGGAGGAGTTGCGATTCGTGTCACCTGTGAGTTTGATCATATTACTGGACAAGAGGTTACAGACTATGAAATATCCTACAAGTTAACTCAAATTGAAGACATTGGAAGTAATGATGGAGGTGCTGGATTAACATCTTTTAATACTGTTAAAGTTCCATCTACAGGAGTTGAAGATGACGGAAAAATTAGAATTACGGTGTACGGAATTAATAGGGGTTTAAGACAAGGCGGCGTACCAAATGACATTATATTTAGAGTAACAGCACTTAATAAAGATGTTAGAGGCGTTACATCAACTATCACTAAGCAGATTGTAGGTAAGTCTGCAAAGCCTGAAAACATCTTTAACTTTACTGGTGGGCAACAAACTGATCAGATTACTTTCTTCTGGGAATATGTAAGAAATGGTGACGGTGACTTATTCGATCTTGATTTGCAAGAAGTTGTTATAAGACGACTAGCAGGAACTCATGCAGCTACATTAGCTAACTATATTGCAGCATCCGCGTTTGCAAGTGTTGCAGCTGGTGTAAATAGAAAATCTGTTCCAATAGATCAATTCGGTACATTTACGTATTTAGCAAAAACTAGAGATACAAGTGGTAATGAGAGTGAGGATGTTGTTGCTATAACTATAACCACTTCAAGACCTCAAAGAAGCACTGTTGTAGCTGCATTTAACGAGGACTCTCCACAAACTAATTTTACTATTATAACTAATACAAACGATCATGAAACTAATTATCCGTCATTTGCAAATTCAAACGTAGGAGGCGTTGCAAACACTGCTGTACATTCTTTTGATCCTTCTACTGTAGATAATGCAAACGGCACTTCATCAGGTTTTTCTGCTGTAGCTGATGCTGACGACTTGTTGGCTGATGGCTCTGCAACCTACATAACCCAAATAAGAGATTTTGGTAGCACTGTCACGGGACAAGTTCAGTTAGATATTATTGGTTCTCAACAAATTAAAACCACTTACAACGATGAATTTTTGACAATTTACTCTAGCACTACAGATGCTTCAACTTCTGGAAGAGCTACCGATGCAGCAGTTGGAGGTTTAGGTAGAAATCTAGGATCAGGAAATACACTAAGCTTAGACTTTAGATTTGATGCTAACAATAAAACTCTTATGAGTGGTTCTACAGCAGGCAATGTATATGCACTTAAATTAACAGGTAATTATACCGGTAATGTCATACCTATTTCAGCAGTTACAAAAGCAAGTCCTGGAGTTGTAACCACTTCTTTAGCAGAACACGGTATTGCAACAACTGCTAGAGTAATTGTACACGATGTTGAAGGTATGACACAACTTAACAATAGAGAAATTTTCGCTAAACGTGCGACAGCTACAACTTTAGAATTATATACCGATAGCGGTGCTACAACAGCACTTGATACTTCTGGTTTTGGAACATTTACTTCAGGAGGTGTTCTTGATCAGGGTGACTACGCTAACTCGAATGTAATTGCTTTCATTGCTGGCACTGTAGACACAGGCACGGTTGTTCTAGGAAATACATTTTTTGCAAACGGCGTTTCTACTGGAGGTAACACTTACGCAAACCTGTCAGCTGCTGGAACTTCTTATTCATTAGTAGATTTAAAACAATATGCAGACGCAACTAACATTACTTTTGAAGGAGATGTGGGAGCACTTTCACAGCAAACATTTATCAGAACAACCACACAACCTAACTCTATACTTTACTTTTCAGATGGCACAGTAAATACTGCTGCTTTTGGCTCTAGTGGTGTTAATGATGAGTTTGTCCCTTATGAGGCAGGTACTAAAATATTTAGACAGTTCCAAATAAAATTTGTCGTAAACAACTCCGAGGAGGACCAATATGACTTTACATTAGATCAGTTTCGTTATACAGTAGAAAAAGAGCAAACTATTTTCTCTAACACATTAACCTATAATAATACAACTATGACAGTTGATTATGCTAATTCTAACTTTTTAGCAAGACCTGTTATTAGTATTCAACCAATTGATACAGCGACTGCGCAAACTGCTATTGTTACTCAAGGGTCCAATACAGAGGTAAGCTTTAGGTTATTTGATATTGAAAATGATACGGCAACACCAACTAATCAGAGCATACAAGTTCAAATAACGGCAACAGGGGTATAAATGTCACTAGTAGATTCTAACTCTTATATTGAACCAACTTCGGGAACTACTTTAAATATTTCTCGACTTCAATATAATAATTCAATGAGAGCTTTGCTAACTAATTTTAGATCACCAGCAACACCTGCAGCACCTAACCTTACTGCTATTGGAGCAGCTATAGGTGAGCAGGATGGTATGCTCTTTAGAAGTGAAAAAACTAATGCTCTTTACATATCAGATTCTGTCCATGTAAAGTCCTCTCCGGTCGGAGGCAACTTCACTCGAGTTGGTATTGGTAATCGAGTTGAAAACGGTATTGTCGCACTTGCAGGAAATGTTGCTTCCTACGAAATAGGAGAGCTTGTAGCTACTCCATCATCCTCTGGAGCTTTATCTGCCAATGCGCGTTTATATTTGATAACTGATAACTCAGGCGCTATGGCAGGCGTAAAAGATATAGGTATACCGCCGACAAACGGCTCTATAACTAATACTATGATAGGCTTAAATAGTATTTCTCTAGATCGTATCAATTTCGCAAAAACAGGATTCACTCATGACTCTTTTGATGGAATAGCTGACTACGAATCTAATTCAACAATTTTACTTTCTGCCACGGCATCGAAAAACACTACTATTACTGTTGGTTCACTAAACTCTGCAAATGTATCAATAGTGCATAGATTAGATTCAGCAGCAACTTCATCACTAAATGGGCTTCATGTGATGAAAACCCCTGGTAACTATGCTAACTTAGCTGCAGCTACTTTAAGTCAGAATTCAATTCAAAATGACCCTGACTCTACGCCTGCACCGCTTATTCCAGCAGGTACGATTGTGATGACTGGTGCTTCTTCTGCACCAACGGGATGGTTAATGTGTGACGGTTCAACAGTTGCGTCTGCAACATATGCTTCTTTATTTGCTGCGATAGGCACAGCTTTTGGTGGTGATTCTACAAACTTTGCTCTACCAGATTTACGAGATAGATTTCCTCTCGGTAAAGGCACAAACAACTCAACACTAGGGGCACAGACTGGTTCTGCCAGTGCAAGCTCTGTTGTAACTACTGCTTCAGATGGTGACGGAGACTTAACAGTCTCTACAACATCAGTTGCGGCTTCTGCTAAAGACTCAACAACTACAACAGTAGCCACAGGAGTTAGTCAAGCGGCACATACCCATGCTGTAACTTTACCAAGTAGTGTTATAAACTATATAATTAAAACTTAATGGAGATATAAATGGAATATATAAAATGTGTAGTTAGTGATAGTTCAAATCCTTACGCATATTTTGCATACAAAAATTATGATGAGGGAAAGAACGCTGAAATTAAATCTAGAAACTTTCCCTTAGAGTTAATTATTGATCACGAACCTAAACTAAAAGAATTGGTTGGTGGTGATGATATTGATACAGTTTACTATGAACAAAAGAAACATACAACTGTTAATATGATTACAGACGATGGACTAACTGTAGGATCTATAGATGATGATGACGTTACTTTTTTGATTGATTTAACAAAAAAGATTTGTTTAAAAGAAGTATATGATGAGCTTTTAGCACCTCCGTCCGTAGATCAACAAGTAGAAGACTTTATAAAAGAATTTTTTGAAGACGAAGATGATCTAGATAATATAGACAATGACAAACCTCTAGATCAAAAAGACTTTTTAGCGGAGTTTTTTGCGGAATTAGAGGAAGATTCTAAAGACGATTAGGAGTTTAAATGGCACTTACACGTGTTACCAGTACAGTTGTTAGCTCAAATGCTATTACGTCAGCTCAACTGTCTAATAACATTATTGAAGCTAGACACATTAAAGATGAGTCTGTTGGTTTAGCGGCACTTACTAGTGCAGCTAATACTGCATCGGCCGAGACTCGACTTAATGCAAATTTAAACGCAACTACAGCAAACATTAACAGCGTTCAAGGAAATGTTGTTGCTGCAGAGGCAAATGTTGTGTTAGTCCGTTCAAACATAACTTCTTTTGCAACTTTTGCAAATACTAATCTTGATACAAAAGCTAATGTATCAGCTACTTTTATTCAATTAAACTCTAATATTAATGTGGTTCAAAATAATGTTGCTGCTATAATTGATGGATCAACAGCTTTCACTGGTCAAGTGACCATGAATGATGATCTAACAGTAACTGGAAACTTAGTTGTAAGCGGAGACACAACAACTTCTAACTCTGTTAATATGATTGTTCAAGACAGAATCATCATGTTAGCAAATTCTGCCACAGGAACACCTGCTGATGATATTGGATTTTTATTCAACAGAGGAAATCAAGGCAATGCGGCCTTCTTTTATGACGAGTCTGCAAAAACATTTAGAGTTTCTGATACAAAAGACCCGTTTTCAAACACAACCATCTCTCCTGTTACGGCAAGTAATCTTGATGTAGGCATACTAACTGCAGCTAATATAAAATACACAGGCACTGATTTACATGTTTCTATCACAGATAATGTTGCAGCACTAACTACTAATATTAATACTCTTGATGCAAATGCAGATGCTATTGAGGCTAGAAGGGTTGCAAATGTTTTAGTCGCGGCATCTAATGATTTTGTGACATTTACTAGATTAAATGCTAATATTAACGTGGTTTCCGACAACGTGGTTGCAGCAGAGACTAGATTAGACGCTAATATAGATGTGGTTTCTGACAATGTTACTGCGATCACTGGTGGTGGTACGCTATCAGTTCCTTTTCAAAATATCAATACATCCGTAGGAACATCAAATGTATTCTTTATAGGAAAGGATGTTGCGAATCAGTCTAATATTACTTATGTAACTTTAGACGGTGTATTTCAAACTTCAGCTGACTATGTATTACACACGTCAAACGAAACAATACAATTCAAAGAAGCCTCAATCCCCTCTGGAGTAGTTTTCACAGTCCATACTCTAACTAATGCGTAATATAAGACAATTAACAACTGAATTAACTTTTAGATGCAATGCTCGTTGTCCAGCCTGTCATCGGTGGAAACCTTTACGTGTAAATCTCAATGATTCAAAATACACAATAACCTTAGATAACTTCAAGAAACTTTTTAATTCAGAACTTCTTTACAATTTAGAATGGTTGGTAATTAACGGTAATTTTGGTGATTCTGTTATGAATAAGCAGTTTCGTGAAATTATTGCTTATGTAAAAGAACATGACACAAAACTTTTAATACATACAAATGGAGGTATTCATGGTCATGATTTTTGGACCGATGTAGGTAATATATTAACTAAACGTGACATCATTAATTTTGACTTAGACGGTTTATGGGATACTCACTCTAAATATAGAATAAACACAAAATTTGAAACAGTGTTTACAAATGCTAAATCAGTAATCTCTACAGGCAACACTCAAGTTCATTGGAAATATATCGTATTTGAACATAATAAGCATCAAGTTGAAGAGGCTAAACAGCTTGCAAAAGATTCAGGATTTACTACTTTTTCTACAGTTAAAACATCAAGAGATGTGTTCGCTCCAAAATCTGGTAAGTTTGTTCATTCTAAGAAAACTAAACAGTATGAATTAGCTGAAAGAAAAATTCACTGTGTGTGGGACGATTGGGGTAAGTGGTACATATCTCCAGAGGGTTTAGTCTTTAGGTGTTGTTGGACTGGTGGTCATTACTATGATGAACAAAATGATAGATTCTATTATCCCCCAAAGTTTGAGCGCATGTTTAATGGTTTCAATGTGCCAATACAAAAAATTATTTCTTACGAATATTGGACTAAACTACAAAACTATTTGCAGGGTTATGAAAGATCGTTTAAACTATGTAAATCACAATGTGGAAAAATTGTTTCATCTATAGAAAAAACTGAGGAAGACTTGACTACCGGTCAGATCGCAAAGTCAGATGCCAGTAATCAATGGGGTAATTAATGAAAACAGTTCTCAAATCTGGAAAATTCAAATTTTTAAGATTCCCAAATCAGGGTATTCGACGCAATGAGAAAATTAGAAAACTTGCCACCTCTAGAAAATTGAGTTATCCTACTCTTGAAAGATTTATTACTAAACAACGAAAGCTTGGATATCCTATAAGATATTCAAAGCCTATAGGATTTAAGAGGTAAGCATGGAGTATAGAGGCATTGAAATAGGTGATTGGGAATATGAAGGTCCAAGAAACTTTGTAATGAAGTTAGTTGATAAATTTGGAGAACCCTCATACGTTGAAAAAAACCCAAGCGATAATGAAGCTTATTCAGTAACATTTAAAAATATTGATGGGTTTGATTTAGTTAGGGTGGTTGATTCAAATACAAATAAATTACATCCTTACCCTGCGAAAATTTATGTAGAAGGCAGTTTGTATTTTACCGTCCCTAAAAATATGGTTGGATTGTTAAAAGCGGCTTCTCCAACAATTATGATTGATGAGTTAAATCAACTTGTTACAGGTAAATGTGCAAGTCTTACAATAGCGGCAGCAACAATACAATTTGTAATTGATGCTGTTAATGGTGTAGCCTCTCCAACTAGAGAGGAATATGATCGTAGATTAAGGAAGATCATAGATGAAAACGTGCTAGATCCAAAGATTAGCTGGTGGGAAGACAATCTTAGAGAAATGGGTCAAAGTAACAAATCATTTAAGGAAGAAAAAATGACTATGATTAAAGATGGACATACAGATGTAGCATCTTCACGCAGAATGTGCCAAACAATAATGGAGGATATCGCAGACATTATGAAAGCACTACCAGAAGATGCAGAAGCAGAGCTTCCAACATGGTGGACAAATAAACTAGCGGTGTCTTCAGCTTATATTAACGGGGCAAGAGATTATTTGGTATATTCAACCGAAATGAAGGATGAAGACGTAGAAGATAATAGTAATGAAATATCTTCTGATGACGATATGCTGCCTCCATCTGTCAGAGAGATGATGCATGCCTCTGAAACGCGGTAAATCTCAAAAAACAATTTCAGGTAATATTAAGGAGCTAATGAAAAAACCTTCAAAAGCTCGTGCTAAAGGAGTTAACACTTTAGCCAAACGTAAAGGTATCACACGTAAAGAAGCCCAACGCCGCCAAGCAGTAGCGATAGCACTCAGCGCAGCAGGGAAGAAACGTAAAAAATAAATTTTGACATATATGTAAAACTTTGTGACAATAAGATCACAAATCGATTCTTAAGGAGAAAATAATGGCAATTATCGATAAACGCGGAACTGACGGTTTTGCAGCCTCAATTGATGATATCCCTGCTGCCGCCCTTACACAGGGTGGAAACGAAGTGCATCTTTATCCTGGTTCATACTCTGCTAACTCAGGTTTGACCGCGACTAACTATGCATTTGTTGGTATGGGTGATCGTGACTCTATCATC
>Ga0160423_10002372_pt1 | contig 15741 bp, 12 predicted proteins | sample CRUFie14St8metaG_FD_108191 | JGI IMG/M metagenome (GOLD analysis project Ga0160423, IMG submission 108191) | Marine microbial communities from the Costa Rica Dome - CRUD Field 142mm St8 metaG | ecosystem: Environmental > Aquatic > Marine > Oceanic > Photic zone | place: Costa Rica: the Eastern... | reverse complement strand
TGAGTTCGCACTGCCGTGGGTGGGGCGGATGTTGAACAGGTCGGATTTCATCGGAGACAAACTGCCGAAAAAACTCTGGGGAACGATGTGTTCGGTGTTGATGGGATCCAAGTACGTAACAAATGCCGCCGGCTGCTGAAACCCGGTGTAAATCCCGTTCACCATCCCGTCTGCTTCATCGGTGTAACCAAACATTTGCGTGCGGGCGCCGTTGTACCCCAAATCGTCAAAATAAGGGTCGTACCATTCGGCTTTGAGCCACGTCCTCAAGGCCTCCGAGTTTAGCCCTTCAGGTGCATCAGGTTGGCCCCAACACGATACGGTGTAAGCAGCTAAAACCGCCAACATCAACGCCGACTTCTTTGTTAGAATGAAATTCATTCAGGTGGTTTTAAGTATCAGATAAACAGCAATTTAATTTATTCTGATTTGACGAAATGCAATTCCGTAAAATCGAAGTCAGGATTGGGGACATCGATGTCCAAACTCTCCACTGTGCCGGAGGTGTTCAGGCCAAAGTGAGCCGTGCCGCTTGGCAGCATCATTTGGGTATACCAATGCAGTCGAAACGTATCGAAATGCCAGTGCTCAAAATGGCCGTTGAACAAGGGCGTAGGTTCAAATTCGAAGTGCAATTGGTCCCCGTCGAGTTGAACCGTGATGTTGCCGTACATCACATCGGTGTACGTGCCGGCGTAAGCATCCAGTGGCAGGGAGGGTGTGGTATCTGGAACCCGAGCGGCGATGAGTTCAGCTTCAGCAGCCGCTTTCTCAGCCGGTTCCTCCGCACGGCGCTCCCGCAAAAAATCGAGCAACGGGGTCGCTTTGTCGTTGGCAAGCAGTATGCCGAGCGCGTCGAAGCCAAGGGCCCACGGAACGGAACTGTTGGTGTTCGTGGCGATGAAGATTCCCAGCTTTTCTTCCGGTACCAGCATTTGCCGGGAAATCATCCCGTCGTAACCACCGGAGTGGCCAACGGTTTTGCGCCCATGCAGGGTGCCCAATTCCCAGCCGAGGCCGTAGCCGCGAAAATGCATCGAGGGCAACCGGTCGGCATAGAACCGGGATACGGGGATGGGCGTGTGCATGGTCCACATCGCATGGGTTTGGGCATTGGACCATAATCGTTCATCTGCGACGCGGCCGCTGTCCATTTGGGCGATCATCCATTGCGCCATGTCCGTGACACTCGTAATCAGTGCGCCGGCCGGGGCCATGTTGTCCCAATTGACCCAATCGATGGTCGTGAGGACGCCTTCTTCCAGCTCGTTGTGTGGCAGCGCGACGTTTTCGAGGCCGGTTAAGTCTGAGGTTGACAATACCGCGCGTTCCATGCCCAATGGGATGAGGAGCGAGTCACGGACGGTCGCTGCCCACGGTTGCCCGGTAATGCGCTCGACCACTTTGCCGGCGGCGATGTAGAGGATGTTTTGGTAACCGAATTGCGTGCGGAAGGGACTGGTGGGTTGGAGGTGACGCGCGCGTTGGAGCACTTCGTCGGCACTCCACGTCGTTCCGTACCACAGCAAGTCGCCTGAGAACGTTTCCAGACCGCTGCGGTGACACAGCAAATCAGCGATGCGCAACTCAGAGGTGACGTACGGGTCGTACAACTCAAAATCCGGCAAGTAATCTTGCACGCGGTCGTTCCAATCCAATTTACTGGCGTCAACCAATTGGGCCAGGGCGGCACTCGTAAAGGCCTTCGTGTTGGAGGCCACAGCGTAGAGGGATTCTGGGTTGGCAGCCTGAGTTCCATTGGCATCGAGCTTGCCGTGCGATTGCGACCACACCAACTCGCCATCGTGCACGACCGCGACGGACAGGGAAGGCAGGTTCAGGGTGCGTTGGGCTTCCAGCATGGCAGCGTCCAACCGGTTCCACTGGGATTTGGAAATCTTCAATTGGGCCGTGGCTGTCGCCGGGGCACAGGCCCATGCGAATAGAACGATTAGAAAAGCGCTCGCGCAGCGCGAGAGATGTTTGGTTTTGGAGGAAATTTGGGCAATCATAACAGCTAATTTCGGGCAGATGGGCGCGAATGCATTCAAAATAGGCGACAAAGTGCGTTTCCTCAACGACGTAGGGGAAGGACGGGTCACGGCAGTGCAGCCGGATGGCCAAATCCTTGTCGAAGACGATAACGGGTTTGAATACGCTCACGCGCCGAGTGATTTGATTCCAATGGAATCCCGAGCGGTGATGGAACAGGCGTACGAGCGCGTCGTTCCGTCCGTCCTCGAAATCCTGCAGCAAGAAATGGATCCGGCGCGTCAGCGCAAGATGGAGCAGGATTTCAAATCGAAGTACAAGGAGGCGCAGGCCCGCCCATCAGGCGGAGCGGTGGAGGAGGTCGATTTGCACTTGCACGCCATCGTCGACTCGCAAGCGGGCTTGAGCCCCGGTGTGATGCTCGAACTCCAGATAGCGCATTTTGAGCGCATGCTTCAGATCGGCATTCGCCAACGCAAGAAGAAGATTATTTTCATCCATGGCATAGGCCAAGGGGTGTTGCGCCACCAAATTTGGTCCCGTGTGGAGCAGTATTATCCGGACTGTTCGTGCCGTTCAGCCGACCCACGGCAGTATGGCAATGGCGCCACGGAAGTGTGGATTGGTGAGGCGGCGTTCCGGAATTGAGCCTGGCTTATTATTTGTCCGAGTTGGCCTTCTTTTCTGCGGCCCATTCCTTCGCTATGGTGCGGAGGTCCCGTTCTGGATCTTTGATGGAGAGCTCACTGGCATCCACCTCTAACGGTTTTTCCAGCTCGGTCCAATTCGTCACTGTGAAGGTGAAGGCGGTTCCCTTGTCATCGGTGCGTTCCAACGATTGGATGGGGAATTTCCGTGCCGCATGTGGCAGGTCGACGCTCTCCAGCGGTTGCAAACGCATCCACTCGTACACGGCTTTCGCTTGGTCCGCGTCCTTTTCTGAGCGCAAGGTCAGTCGCATGCTCCCGCTGTCGATGGTTGCCCTATAAACCGTTGTGGAATCGGTGGATTCACCCTGCGTCCAGATAGCGGATTTTTTGGAGAGGAACTGCGTCTGGTTTCCTGTGAAGCCGGCCTTCGCCGCAATGTTTGCAGGAATGAAATTTCCTTGCAACGTCTCGAGGTCAATGGTGGCGGCTCGACCTTGTTCCGGATCGAGGTAAAACACAACGTCAGAAGGTCCGTTCACCACCTGCCAAAGGTGCGGGGTAGCGCTTGCTTTGGGGTTGTTCCAAAACACCTGCTTTTGCTCGCGCCCCGCACGTTCAAGGACAAACTGACCTACGTGGGTCCATGTGAATTGTCCGGAACCGAGGCTTGAACGTGACAAGGCGTCCACCTCCCGGGAGAGTTCAGCCTGAACAGCGAGCTGAGCGAGGCGCGCTGAATCGACTGCGGTCGTATCCGGTGCGACGTCCTGACCGGCTGCCCCGGTTGAAAGGAGCGCCATCAATGTGCCTGCAATGATGGGGGTGATTGCTGTGCGTTTCATCTACCGAATATACGGCGCACGCGGGATTCGCGCCACTAATTCCGGTACCGCCGACGCAGCCGTTTGGGGTTGTTCCACGGGGCCTGCAAATTCGGGTCACGAACGTCGACGTCCTCCTGCAACACCCAATGGTTTTTCTTCCATATAAAACCATCATAGGACATGTCAGGTCCGTAGAACGAGGTTTGGCCCTCGAGGTCGGGGCTCGGAGGACTGAGGTGATCCATCACAATCATACCGAGGTCCTCGCGCCACTGCAGGATGGCAGATACTTGGTCTGAGTATTCGAGGATGTAGCGCTTGGTGGAGCCGCGTCCCGCTGAGATGATGGGCACGCCAAATTTTAGTTTTGATGCACTGATTGAGAGCGTTTCCACCATTTTTCGCGTTCGGATGTTGTCCGCACCGTCCCATCCAAGCAGGGTGTAAACAGGGCGGTTGCCCTGGTGTTGCAGGAGCACCTCGTAGTACACAGCGCCCGGCCATTCCTTTGCCGTGTAACGGGATTTTACATCGAGCGTGGGCCGCAGGGTTGTCGCACGCTTGAACCGCAGCGATTGTGCCACTTGTTCGCCTTTTTTATCGGTGAAGACGACGACCGCACCGTAGGCATTCGTTTGATTTTTCAATTCCACATTCCACGAAACAATGGTCAGCTGTTCCTTACCGCTGCCCGCAGAAGCACACCCCATCACGCCCCCCAAGGTCTCACGTGCTTCTTCTTCCATGGGATGGGTGCTCCAGTGGGCAACCATGGCGTCCGAAAGCTGCTCACTCAATGCCAATCGATTGCCATCGGTTGTGGCCTGTTGGATGTCCGCGTATCGTTCAATAAACGCCTCCAAGTCCGACTGGGCAGCCGAAGATGACAACCCAAAACAGAGTACGGTAGCCCCTAGGCTCAGGCGAAGAGCCATGCACTTGAATCGCTTCTTTAAATGGGTTAATAGCATGGGATTGAAACGCGAGAGCGGTGCGTCTGATTGCTTTCAGAGGTGCATAAAGGCTTTCTTGGCCAGCAGCAATTCTTCCGATTCTTCGTGATCGGGGTCATCTACGCAGCAATCGACTGGGCAGACAGCCGCGCATTGGGGCTCGTCGTGAAACCCGACGCATTCGGTGCATTTCTCGTGCGCGATGTAGTAGGTCTCCATGTTGCGCGGGTCGTTTTCACGCTCGGCATTGACCATGCCCGCAGTGGGGTGTTCGGCGTCACCATTGACCCCTGTTCCATCGGCAAAAAGCCAGCCAGCTCCACCCTCATAGATGGCCCTATTGGGACATTCAGGTTCACAGGCACCGCAGTTGATGCAATCGTCGGTAATCATAATGGCCATGCGCGTGTTCGGTCTTGGACTGCAGCGTTAAATTTGGGGCGAAGATACGCACCAAAATGACCAACACATTGCATTCCGGCCTTGTTCAATTGGGCGTATGGTTCCGCGGCGAAATCGAAAATGAAGGGCCGGACAATGAAGCGCTGCTGCGTTCGGCTGAGGCGCAAAACCGGTGGTTCACGAATGCCTTTGTCCAAGATGCAATGAAGGCCAATGGCGAGATGCTGCGGGTGGAGGTGTTGGAAAAATGGCTGGGTGATTATCCTGGACTCGAGCGTCAGCGAGAACCCAAGCGGATCGGTTTGGTGCTCGCCGGAAACTTGCCCTTGGTCGGGTGGCACGACGTTCTGTGTGTGTTACTCACCGGTCACCATGCCATCGTGAAATGCAGCTCGGAAGACCAGGTGCTCATTCCGGCGGCAATTGCCGCGTTGGATTCCTTCAGCGATGAAGACGTCGCGTCGCGCGTGGAATTTGTGACGGGAACCATCAATGATGCGGATGCCGTCATTGCCACGGGCAGTGCAAATACCAACCGCTACTTTGAATACTATTTCCGAAGCCTGCCAAAAGTGCTGCGCAGTCAACGGACGAGCGTCGCTGTTCTGAGCGGTTCGGAATCCCATGAGGAACTCCAGGCGTTGGGGGCAGATGTGTTTCAATATTTCGGCCTCGGTTGCCGAAGCGTCACCAAGTTGATGTTGCCAAGGGGCTTCGATTTGGACCGTTTGTTCGCCGCTTGGGTGGAGTGGGGGTACGTCGCCCAAAACAACAAATACGCCAACAACTACGATTACCACAAAGCAGTATGGCTACTGAACCATGAGGATCTGATTGAAAATGGGTTCCTGCTTGTTAAAGAAGACACTGGGTGGGTGAGCCCGGTCGGAACCCTTTATTACGCCTGGTACGACGCGTTGGACGACGTTCGGAAGGAACTTGAAGGTGCTGCAGGCAGCTTGCAGTGCATCGCGACGCAGGTTCCGGACATGCTGAAGGTCACCACCGTGCCCACGGTTTCGCTCGGACAGTCCCAAAAACCCAAGCCGTGGGATTACGCGGATGGAGTGGATACGCTGAACTTTTTATTGGCCTTATCTTCGTGACCAACCGCGAGAAAGAAAGCATGAACCGAGTGAAACGATGGGCCTTGGCCGCCGCTGGATGCACCACCTTGCTGTGGGGGTGTTCAACGGATATAGAACTGAATGCACCGTATGATCGAACGCCGGTGGTGTTCGGATTGCTGGATGCTGCGCAGGATACGCAGTGGGTGCGCGTCAACCGAACATGGCTCGGCGACGGCAACCAATTTGATGCGGCGCTTATCGCTGATAGCAGTGAGTATCCGGCTGAAGACTTGACTGTCCGAATCCAAGAGCGTGTCGGTGGGTCGGTGGCAGGCGAGTGGGCGTTGGTGGACACGGTCATCGAAAACAAATCCGAGGACGGGATTTTCTATGCGCCGGAACACCAAATGTGGTACTTCGTTCCGCAGGGCGGTTTGAACACTGATGCAGAATACGACTTGACCATCGCCATTGCCTCCGAAGCGGAGGAAGTGAGTTCCACCACCAACATGATTGCGGAGCAGATAGGGAACATCACCCAACCCCCGCCAGGCGTCAATAACTTTAAACTCGGATTTGCGAGCCCCGGTTTCACGACAACGTACCCGGACATCACATTCAAATGGTCATCGACTGCAGGAGCCAGTCGGTACGATGTCACGGTATTCATTCATGTGATGGAGCGCATATGGAGTGACTTGGACCACACCGATCTCATCGAAGAACGCGAACGCATTGTGGAATGGAACATCGGTACCATCAACACCAACGACGATGAAGGCGGGGAGGTACTGCAAAAGGAAGTGAGCGGTTCGCGCTTCTATTCGACCCTGGCCACGCAACTCGAAGTCGATCCGTACATCACACGGGTGCTCGGTACGTGGGATGAGGAGGTGCAAATCGCCCGTGCCGTTGATTTTGTATTGACCGTGGCCAACGAGGAATTGTCGACGTACTTGGAAGTCAATGCTCCGGTCACCGGTGTCATTCAGGAACGACCGGAATACACCAACATCAACGGAGGCCTCGGGTTGTTCGCTGCGCGCGCGACCCAAGGCGTCTACGGTGTGGGGTACACAACCGCGTCAGTGCAACACCTCATCGAGGGCGATGAGACCGCCGCATTGAATTTCTGCACACCCAATCCTTTCTCTGATTTCTATTGCGATTGATGGAACACACGCTCTCCACCCAAGTCCACGACGCCCGCATTGAATTGTCCATGGGGCTCTACACCATTCGATTCGCCGATGAGGCGGTACTTGATGTGAACCAGATGAAGCGGGTGGAAGCCGCTCGTCGGCAATTGGTGGAAGGAGGTGTCGGCCCCGTGTTGGTTCTCATCCCCCGCAATGCAGCGCTTGTGGAGCAGGAGGCCTTGGCTTGGTTGGGTTCAGAAGAAGCGATGCTGGATGTTCCAGCGCGCGCAGTTGTGGTGCCTTCGTCCATTCAGGTTTTGCGCGACCGCATTCGGTGGGCGTTGTTCAGGCCAGCGGTTCCGTTTCGGGTGTTTCGCAATCCCCAAGTGGCGAAAGGCTGGGTGCTCGACCAGTGGTACGATTCCCAGATCGGCAAAGAAATCGATGCCTTCGAATCCGAAGGGCTTATCTAATCATCGTACAACGATCCGGGCGGTCATCCCGTCCCTAGCGCGCAACGTGTATACCCCTGCAGGGACATCGTTCGGTACTGTGAAGGCATTGGACTGACCACTTGCCATAGTTCGGCCGGCCCCATCGATAAATGTCCACCCGATTGGCACTTCCCATTGCAGTTGCTGTCCGTGCTTAACGGGGTTAGGAAACGGTGTGAAGCAATTGGCTGCAGGTGCGTTGACTACATCGCTCGACTCGCCCAAATCTTGGAACGTAGCGGTCAGGGGCAATCCAAAAATTTCTGTGATTTCGAGCAAGGGGAATCCCATTCCGGCACCCCACCATTGGTAGGTGACCTGTTCGCGGTCGATGGAAAAGGGCTCGCCGAGTTGCTCAATGAAGATGTCATCCGTGGCCGTCAATTCTGTGCGTGTTCGCAACACTTCATACGATCCGCTGGGCAGAATGAGCGTGCCCCATCCATCCACCTCAACTTCACGTGACTGGGACAGTCCATAGGTAAAGATGCCGGTCAGGTCCAACTGGAAAGCGGCCGTGCTGCTCAGGGTTTCACCGTATTCAAGGGGGAGGGGAATGATTTCATCGATGTCATCGTAGGTGACGGGCAAATCAAACCCCATGGCACTTAGCCCAACGCCTGCAATGGCGTAGGCATCACCGCCAGTTTGGTAGAAATTATTGAACCCTTCCAGCGGGATGCCCAAGTCCACCCCGAAGTCGGGCAATTCAGTGGGCAGGTAGAAATCGCACTGGTACTCGGAATTAAACGGGCTGTTGAACACCAAAGCCGCACTGATGCTCGCGTCGTTGATGTCGACCGGGGTCAACGGTGCATCCATCAATGCCGTCAAGTCGCTCGCATCCCATGTTGCATTTGCTCCACTGATTTCGCCGAGGCTGAGGTCCAAAATGGCCGCGTTGACCAGTGGGTAGGTGACATCCGGTTGGGGCATGTCGTCGCCCGTGATGGTGATCTGGCTGGCTGCTGCCCCTACGAAGAGGATGGCGGGAAGGAGAAGGATGACGTTTCGCATGGCGTTTGTTTGCCTCGAAAATACGGCTGTTTTTTTCTTACCGATTCTTCCGCGCTCCCCATTGATCAAATGCCCACTTGAATCGAATGCCCACACCCTGAACGGCTTCACCCTCGATGGCGTTGGTCAAAGAGGCGCTCTGGCGGGAGTGGCCGGTGAGTTGTATGCCGCCGTCTTCCGTCAAATCAAAGCTTACTGTGAGGTCTTGAATTTGAAAGTCATCAGCGTTTACAGTGCCCGTAGTCTGGGCGCCTACTTCGCCCTCGATGTGCAAGCGATCGTTGAGCAGCTGGGTGCTTAGTGCCAGTCCTACGGCTTGCTCCCCACTCAAGGCATCTTGTGCATAGTCCAACCCAACGTCCATTGCGGGTGCGATTTGCGAAATCCAATGGCCCAATTGGTTGGCGAGAAATTGGGTGCTTTGTGCTGGTTGAATGAATCCACCAATCGCAGCTTCGGTGGGGTCGGAAGGGATGAATTGGTTGAGCGTAAGGAGGCCAAGTGCTTGCCGCTGCACTTCTTCTTCACTGACCAATGCCCCTTCCACAAGGGCTTGAATCCGGGAGTCGGCCGTAGGAACGGCCACATTGAAGTCCAGACCGGGCCGGAGCAGCGATCCATTCAGTTGCAATTGCAAGTCCACCGGGATGCGGCCGGGGAGGTCGTCGGTTTCCGGAAGTAAGGGGTCCAGCGATGCGCGCGTTGTGTACGTTGTGGCGACATTCAGTTGGGCATCGTACGGATCGCCTTCCCAAGAAACCGTGCTACCGGGCTGGATGTCAAACCGCTTATTAAACCAATTTTGCAGTGTGAAGTGGTAGGCACCCTCGGTGATTTCAAGGTTGCCAGTCATGTCGAGTTGCTCAAAATCATTGACCTCCAAATCGAGGTGGCCGGTGGCGTTACCGACGATTTCATCGCCGACTTTTCGGTTGAACACAATCCGTGCTTGGGCTCCAGACTCGACGTCAATGCCGAGGTTGATTCGGGTGTTCGAAAACGTTCCGCGCGGGATAGCAGGGAGTTCGGTCTCGGTGCTGGATTTTTTGAACCGCACAAAATCCACGTAATCCACATCGGATTGGCTGTCCATGGGTAGGGCGAAGTCCGTTCCTTCCCCCGTCGTGAGGGAAGCGTCAATTTCCAGCATGGGGCCGAATCCGGAGACGTTGATGTCGCCCGTTCCGCTGGCGGTCCCATAAAACAGAGCGTCATCGGTGATGGGGATGTTCATGAGGGTCATGGCTCGGTCGCTGATCTCAATGCCAAAATCCAAATTCCAATCCTTGAAGTTTTGGTGCAACACCGTCCCATTGAACCGGGCTTCAGCGCCGGACGCATCGAATAAGGTCCATTGGTCCATCAAAAACCCGTCGGGACGAACCTCGACGTTTCCGTCTACTTCGTAGTGGGTCCCGAGGTACGGAACGGTGAGGGTGACGCCATGGGGAATCAAGTTTCCCTCGATGCGGGGGAAGGATTCAAATCCGTTGGCGATCAAATTTCCCGATGCTGTGCCGCTCAGTCCGATGCTCGAAGGGGGCAGCAGCCCGTTGACCGGGGTGAGATCGAAGTCCGTGAATGCAACCGTTGCCCGCGCTGCGCCGAGATCATCCAGCGGGAGGTCAAGCACTGCGTTGACGTCGCCTGACGGGAGTGTAGCTGCCTGAAGTTCCACATGGGGAGCGTTGATTGTACCTGAGGCTGACCCCACGGCATCCACTGCAATGAAATCTTTCCAGCGGGCTTCATCGCAAGCAATCGCACCTTCCAGCAGGGGCGCTCCGGACCCGGAAGTGAGGGAAAGGTTGCCGGAGATGCCGCTGAGGCGCCGCTTTTCGCTGCCCCACTGAAGGCCATCGTGGACAACGCGGGCCTGCAGGTTCCAATCGTTCGCATCTCGAAATGCACCAGAGAAATCGATCATTCCCCCCGCTGAACGCAAGGGCATGGCGGCCAGGGTTAATTCCGCCGACCCAGCATCGACGGACACCCGTGCAGGCTCTTCAAGCGCGAAGGCCTCGTCCCCAATTTGCCCTGTGAAGGTGTGAATCGCCAAGGCCAAGCCAGAAGTGTCGCCAATCAATTGGCCCGACGTTTCTTGAATGATTGGCGTGTTGTTGAGCGTCAGGCCATTCACCTCCCAGTTCAATCGAGAGGGATGCTGCGCATGAAGGGTGCCGTTGACCGCGAGGTTTTCTGCGTGAACGTTGCCGATGGAGGCGGATGTGACATGCGTCTGCACCATCCCACCTTGTCCATTCCAACGCGCTTGTGCGGTAAACGGTTCACGGGTGGTCATCGGCAGGTCGGCAATCACAGCGATTGGGTGAAGATTGACCACGTTTACTTGGACGTCCAATTGCGGAACGACGGAGGGACCTTCGGAGCGTGGTTCAAATGCCAATCGGGTTGGGTTGAAGGAACATTCGGTCAAGAGGGCCGTGTTGCATCGAGCCGTGCCGGAAACAAACGCCGACGCCCATTCGATGGACCAAGCTTCACCGGCTCTTGATTGGAAAGCATCGAACCGTTCAAAGGTCCGGGGGACGCGGTTATGCAGCAAAACGATGTCCCGCACTTCGAGGACTTGCGTCCAGTTTTTTGCATCGGATCCGGACGCACGCCATCCAACATGTGCGAAGAGTTCCCACGGGGTTGTAGACTGAGCGCTTGGCGTCAGCTGTTCAATGCGTGTCTCCGTGGAAATGGACCACGCAGGTGCATCCCAAGTGGCATTCCATCCCGTGTTGATGCCATCGCCGGCAGGGTGCGAAGCGGTCATGCGCCCTTCCCAGCCGCTTGCCGTGGCATGGCCATGTCCGATCAATTCCCAATCACCCTGGCCGAGGTCTTGACTCCTCGCATTCAAGGCGAATCCCAATAATGCAACCGAAACTTCATCCCGCTCTCCTCGGCTGTCCCAAGTCAATTCGATGCGTTGGTCGGACGCTGCCTTCGGCGTCAACCGGGCCGTTGTTGCTCTCCCGTCGTGTTCTCCTTGGATTTGCCAGGTGGAGTGTGCGTTGAAATACGTGGGGAGCGGGAAGCCGGCGAGTCGGGAAAGTGCTTCCATCTGCGAGCGGCTGAGATCAATGGGGCCGATGTTCCAATTTGAAGATCGATAAGCCAGCGGCACCTCCACATCCAGATGCGAAAGGAGGCCAGTGCCGCCGGACTCCGTGTGCCAGGTGAATTGTCCGAAAATGACTGAGTCGGTGGCAATTTGGGACCATTGCCTCAGCCAGTGGTCGCTGCGCACGGGCCACGCATGCACCTGCGGCAACGCTTCGAAGGCAACGGTTTGTTGCTCGCCGTCGGTCTGCCAGTCCACGGAAAGCGCTCCCCAATTGGAGGCGGCCTGCAGCGTGAATTGCTGCAAGGAATCGGCGGTTTGTAAGGCTGCACTGAGTCCTTCGAAAGAAGCAGTGGCTTCCCAAGCGCCCGACCAAGGACCATCGGACAGTGGAAGCGGAGTTACATCGGCTTGGGGTAAATGCACCGCACCGTTTAGGCGGGTGCCATCCCATTGGAGTTCCTCAAAGCTCAAGCGTTCCCACTCCACGGCGAGGGCAGCTTGATTTGAACGGATTTCCACGTCGACATTGTTCACGGCAGCGGCATGCAGCAGCAAGGAGGTCGGCTCGCGTCCTGGGGGTGCTGGGGGCGGACTCGTGCGTTCGGGCGCGATGAGGGTGCCCTCGAGCCCATCGACGATGATGCGCTCGAAATGCCAGCCTGAACTGCCGATTCCGGAGAGGCTGATGGCCACTCGATTTGAACGCAAATCGGTTCCTCCCGCATGGGCAACCGCCACCTCCTCCAATTCAACGGCAATCGGAAATAAACCAACGGAAGCTGAACCCACCGACCACGTCAGCCCCTGCTTTGCGGTGGCTTGATTCAAGCCGAGCCGGCATGCCCATGTCTGAAAGGCAGGCGTGAGGCCGACGGTTACGACCACGGCGAAGCACGCGACGAGAAGGTAGCGTTTGCGGCGGGGTGGTTTCGTGGATGCGGACCTCATCTATTGCACGTGAAAGTATACTTTTGCGTTCAGAAACCATGCCAACTCCTCCCGTTATCCTCGCCATTGAATCCTCCTGTGATGATACAGGGGTTGCGGTCATTCGAGGCCGGGAAGTGTTGGCCAATGCCATCGCCAACCAGGCCGTGCACGAACAGTACGGCGGTGTTGTCCCGGAATTGGCGAGCAGGGCGCACGCTCAGAACATCGTCCCCACGTTGGAATCTGCCCTCCAGACCGCAGGAATTGAGGTGAATGAGCTGGACGCTGTGGCGTACACGCGTGGCCCTGGATTGATGGGTAGCTTGCACGTTGGCACCGCCTTTGCCAAATCGTGGGCGTGGGCGCATGGCCTCCCCATGGTGCCAGTCAATCACATGCAGGCCCACATCCTCGCGCATTTTTTGGCGCCCGACCCGTCTCCGGATTTCCCGTTTTTGTGCTTGACGGTGAGCGGTGGTCACACCCAATTGGTGCGGGTGGATGCGCCGCTGGAGATGACCATTCTGGGGGAAACCAAAGACGATGCGGCAGGGGAGGCTTTCGACAAGGTGGCCAAACTGATGGGCCTGCCGTACCCTGGTGGGCCTGTGCTCGACCGCATGGCCGCCGAAGGCGATGGCTCGGCCTTTGCATTCACCAAACCCAATGTGCTCGGGTTGGACATGAGCTTCAGCGGGTTGAAGACCCAAATCTGGCAGTTCCTGCAGCAGCACGTGCAGCGTGATCCGGCCTTCATAGAAGCCCGCAAAAATGACATTGCAGCTAGCGTGCAATGCGCCATTTTGGACATTCTGATGGACAAAGTAGAGGCGGCCGTTGAGCAGACGGGCATCCTCCGCGTAGCCATCGCCGGCGGCGTATCTGCCAATCGTGGATTGCGTGCGCGGTTGCGTGCCAAGGAAGAGGCCTCCGGCTGGGAGGTGTTCATTCCACCCATGGCTTACTGCACCGACAATGCAGCGATGATTGCCATGGCTGGCAGCTTGATGTTCGAGGCTGGTGCCCGTGGAAGATTGGCTGACGAGCCCGTTCCGCGCTGGGCGTTTTAACTCGCTATTCGTTTTTCGTTTTCGTGCCATGTAGGCTCCAGCGACCACAGGGGCAGGGTTATGCGGGCTGTAACGCCGTGGGCAAAGGGGTGGCCGACCGGGCAATCCAGAATTTCCAGCTGCCCACGATGGCGGAGCAAGGCGAGCCGTTCTTTGACGATGGCGGTTCCGCGCGATTTGTGGCTGCTTTTTGGATCGGATTTAGGTCGGATTCCTATGCCGTTATCGCACACAGCGATGACGAGATCTTGTTCTTGCCAGTGAATCTGGATGGTTAAGGTGTGCTGGTCCACACCTGTCCCAGAAAGCCCGTGCCATATGGCATTTTCGACAAGCGGCTGAAGGATGAAGAGTGGACAAGGAATTACGGCTGGCAACACATCCGGTGCAATCTCCCAGCGAAAGTTTATGGATTCGGACAAACGGGTTCGTTCCAGTTCGAGGTATTGCTCCACATGGTCCATCTCTTGGGCCAACGGACCCAACACGCGGTCCTGCGACATGAAGCCAAGCATAAGCAGTCGGCGAAATCGACTGAACACCGTTCCTGCTTTCTCGCTTTTTCCTTCTTGCAATAGGTTTTGAATCCCCGTTAGTACGTTGAAGATGAAATGGGGATTCATCTGGGATTTGAGGTGGCGCCGCTTGGTTTCTCTCACTTGCTCTTTGAGCAATACGTTTTGTTGAGCTTGCGAAACGCTTTGCATCAAAAGCTGTTTTTCAATCAACTGTTCCCGGGTGTTTTCGGAATGACCAAGCAATGAACGGAGGCTGATCCCATACCAAAAGCCATTGAGTGCGGCAATGGCGATGGAGCCCCACGTGAGCAGGGGCCTCGGTGAAGGAGCGGATGTGCAATCATGGACGAAAACATCGTAGCCGATGAACCCCAATGACACCACCAATGTGGCAATGGCCGCCGTGGCAAACCAGCGCTGCGGTCGCGCAATCAGTAGGGGGAACCGTTTGGAAATCCCCCGAAGGTTGTACCAGATGCCGGCACTGATGACGAGCAGCATAGCGAGGCCCAGAAGGTGGGTCCAGTGCGGCAGGGATTCAGTCGGCGGCATGCCACCGAAAATAGACCAAGCAGCGCACATGCACCTGTTGACTTCACAGACGTTGCATGTAGGTTTAAAACTGCAGGGATCGAATGGGGGCTACACCTCCTGGTCGTCCGTAACGTAAGCCTTGCGCAATGCGCTCTGAAGCTTGCGGGAATACTCGTCTTTCAACCAGTTTTTGTAGTTCTCCGTCGTTTTGGCGATGCACTTGGAGTACAGGCGAATGCGGTACGCTATATCACCTTCCAATTCCTTGGCCAGTTCGAAGGCATCCCATAAGTCTTCGCTGACGTAGCGGATGATTTCGACGTGGTGGGCGATGCTCAATTCGATGGCTTCTTTCGGGCGACCGCCAGCACGGGTAACCCGGACATAGGCTTCGGCCATGTTGAAGTCCGGGTCTGGGCCGCCTTGGAGTTTGTCCATCAACTCGTCGGAGTACTCGAAGACAAATTCATCTTCGATTTCCTCATCGGTGTAGAGGCCTTCGATGTAGGAGTTGGGCGATTTGAAAATTTCGGCCCAGTTGATGTGGGATTCCCACAGTCCAAACCGCCGCGCATTGTTTCCGAGGTCAATGACATTGAAGTCGCGCTTCTTAGGAAGAATCCGCGATCCGCGACCAATCATCTGGTGGTAGAGCGTCAAGGACTTTGTTGCCCGGTTCAAGATGATGGTTTGAACAGAAGGCGAGTCGAACCCGGTCGTCAAAATGGAGACCGAGCTGAGAATCGCATCGGGCTTTTTCTCAAACCATTCCAAGATCTCCTGCCGTTCCTTCTCGCTGTGGGTGTTGTCCAAGTGCATGCACTCGTACCCCTCTTCGATGAACATGGCCTGAACCTGCTTGGAGGTGTTGATGCCGTTGTTGAAGATGAGGGTTTTGGTGCCCTTGGCTTTCTCTTCGTAGGCGTACAGCAATTTCTCCTGCATGAGGTAATTGCCGTACAGTCGTTCCGAACTGCTCACGGTGTAATCGCCGTTGATGCCAATCTTCAGCGAGCGCAGGTTGACGTCGTAGCTGTAGGTGACTGCCTTGGCGAGGAATTCCTGCTCT
>Ga0160423_10002370_pt1 | contig 15745 bp, 14 predicted proteins | sample CRUFie14St8metaG_FD_108191 | JGI IMG/M metagenome (GOLD analysis project Ga0160423, IMG submission 108191) | Marine microbial communities from the Costa Rica Dome - CRUD Field 142mm St8 metaG | ecosystem: Environmental > Aquatic > Marine > Oceanic > Photic zone | place: Costa Rica: the Eastern... | reverse complement strand
TATCAATTAGGTGCTCAATATCCTTCTGACTTCTTAAGTCCAATCTATTCATTTTTCCGTTTTTTACCAAGACCAGCTCACATATTATTCATCTATTTATTAGGCTCTTATTTGTTATTTATAATAATGAATTATAATTGGATATATGCACTTTTTGGTTCTATAGCATTTAGTTTTTCTACTTATTTGTTAATCATATTACAAGTCGGTCATAATACAAAAGCTTTGGCAATTAGTTTTTTTCCTTTTGTTATATCTGGAATATTTTTACTTTTTAAGAAAAGGTGGCTTTTTGGCTTTATTTTGAGTTCTATTGCATTTGGAATGCATGTGAGAGCCAATCATTATCAAATGACTTATTATTTATTGTTTTTAATAGGATTTTTGTTATTAACATTTGGATATTATGCTTTGAAAACCAAAAAAATAAAATCATTTTTATATTCAGTATTTATATTGTTATTAAGTGGAATTGTTGGATTAGGTTTTAATTCAACATCTCTTTTAGCAACTTTAGAATATTCCAATTTCAGCACACGTGGTGCAAGTGAATTAACAATTAATCCAGACGGAAGTCCTAAAGAGATAACTTCAGGTTTAGATTTTGATTACATAACTGAATATAGTTACGGTATTTTCGAAAGCCTAAATATTATTGCTCCTCGAATTCAAGGTGGAGCTTCAAGTGAAAATTTAGGAACAAAACATGGGGTATATGACTTTTTAATTGAAAATGGAGTAGGAGCTAATCAAGCATTTCAATTTTCAAAAAATGTGCCTACATATTGGGGTACTCAACCAATTCTTGAAGCACCTGCATATATCGGAATTAGTGTGTTTTTTTTTGCTTTAATAGGGATTTTTTTCACTAAAGGTGCATTAAGAAATGCTTTATTATTTAGTTCCCTTTTTTCATTATTTCTTTCTTGGGGTAAGAATTTAAATTTTTTAACAGAATTTTTTATCAATTACATTCCTTTTTATAACAAATTTAGAGCCGTCTCATCAATTCAAGTAATCTTAGAATTTTGTTTTCCTATTTTGGCTGTGATTGGATTAAATCATCTTTTTAATAATAAAGAAAAAGTCAAAATTAGGCGATTTTTTTTAATTGGATCAATTCCAATAATGATATTAGGCTTAGTTTATTTATTTCAAGGGTCTCTTTCGTTTACTGGTCTGAATGATTCTTATTTTAGGGGAGTATATGGCGTTGATTTAGTCTCAAAAATTAGAGAAGCGAGAATTTCGATTTTTAATTCAGATATCTTTAGGGGAATTTCAATTTGTTTTCTGTTTTTAGGAATTTATTATTTATATCATATTAAAATTTTTAAAAAGAATTTTGCTTTAATAACTATAATTATTTTACTAATATTTGATTTAATAAATGTTGCAAATAAATATATTGATAGAGATGCATTTATTTATGACAAGTTCGAGAATAAAGCCTTTAATATTTCGTCTGCTGACAGATCCATATTAAAAGATAAAAGTCGTTATAGAGTCTTTGAGCCTGCTTTAGGATTAACTGGTGCTCGAACTTCTTACTTTCATAATTCAATTGGTGGTTACCATGGGGCTAAACCAAGGAAGTTTGAGGAAATATTTGAAGTATATAAAGAACAACAAATTTCTGGGATTTTAGACTTTTTAAATGTCAAATATTTGATTTATCGAAACAAAGAAAGTCAAGATTTACAACCTCTTTTGAATCCTAATGTTCTTGGACCAGCATGGTTTGTTCAAGAATTGAAGGAATTTGTCAATTCAGATTCAATAATTAAAGCTCTAAAAAAAACAGACTTTAGTAAAACAGCATTAATTCTTGAGAATAGTATTCCAGAAGACATATCCAAAAACTTTAAAGTTGATTCTTTAACGAAAATTAATTTAGTCTCATCCAAACCAAATCACTTAATCTATAAAGTTGATAATAGTTCAGAAGGATTTGTTGTTTTTTCAGAGATGTATTATCCAAATGGATGGAAAGCGTATATTAAAGGAATTGAGAGAAAAATCTATAATGTTAATTATGTTCTACGCGGACTAATTATTCCAAAAAATACTACCGAGATTGAATTTAAATTTGAACCTGAAATAGTAAAAACAGGTACATTTCTCCAAAACTTAAACTTAGGTTTTTTTGTATTTATAACTTCTTTATTAACTTACTTTCAGCATTTTAGAAAAACAGGATTTCCATGGGAATAGTTGGGAGACAGTCCATATACAATACCTTAAGTATTGGTTTTGCATTTATTATAGGTGCCATTAATATGCTGATTTTATACCCGTCGTTTCCTGGTAAAGAATTTCAAGGTTTAATAGTGGCACTACTCGCAAATTCTAACCTTTTGCAACCGTTTATTTCTTTTGGTGTACAGCATACACTTATTAAGTTTTTTAGTAGCTCAAAAAATAAGTCTGAAAAAGATAGATTGCTATGGTTCGTTTTACTTTTACCAATACTTGTTTTAATAATATTAATACCCTTCTATACATATTTTGATTTTGAAATTGTAAATTTTTTATCCAATGGTAATGAGGGAGTTACACATTTTACTTTCCTAATTATTGCAATAGCTATTTCAACTGCATATTTCGAAATATTTTTTAGTTGGTTAAGAGTGCATTTTAAGTCAGTATTTGGAAATTTTTTGAAAGAGGTTTATCCGAGACTATTAACATTTCTGCTATTAATTTTATATGCATTTGGTATAATTAACTTAGACAGTTTTGTTAATTATTTGATAGTAGGCTATTATCTTAGGTTGATTATTGTAATCGGGTATAGCTTTAAAATATATATCCCAAGTTTTGAATTTTTTCTTCCAAAGTCATGGAGACAAATGTTAAGATACAGTTTTTTAATTTTTCTCTCTGGTGCTTCAGCAAGCTTAATTTTAGATATTGATAAGTCAATGATATTTTCACTTATATCTGAAGAGAATGTTGCCTTTTATGCTGTAGCGCTTTATATTACAGCAGTTATAGAAGCGCCCGGAAGAGCAATGTTTCAAATTACTAGTCCAATGGTAGCTAAAGCATTAAATGAAAATGACAAGCTTAACCTGGAAAAACTACTTAAAAAAAGTAGTTTAAATTTAATGATAGTTTCAGGAATTATTTTTTTGATAATCAATCTTAATTTAATAGATCTTTATAAAATTTTAAACAAAGAAGGCTATGCTTCGGCTATTGGAGTTGTTGTAATTGTTTCTATTGGTAAGTTTTTTAGTATGTCTATGGGATGCTTAAATAATATAATTAGTAATTCAAAATATTATATATATGTATTTTGGTTTTCTGTGTCTTCGGCAATTTTAGCAATAATTTTAAATTTTATTTTAATTAAATCTTATGGAATAATTGGTGCATCAATAGCAACTCTAATAGTTATAATTTTTATAAATTCTTGTAAGATACTTTTAGTTTATTTCTTATACAAAATACATCCATATTCTTTAAAAACAATGGAGGTCTTTATTAGTTTGGTTGTTATATATGGATTAATTTATTTAATTCCGTCATTTCAAAGTTCCTGGATTTCAATATTTATTCGGACGGCACTAATTTTATTTTTATTCAGTATACCTTTCTTTTCTTTTGGATGGTCAAAGGATATAATTGATGTAATTAATAATATACGAAGAAAGCTATTCTAACTTACTTTTTAAATATTTTCCTGTATGAGACTTTTTTATTTTAATTATGGACTCAGGTGTTCCTTGTCCTACCAGATACCCTCCTTTTTCTCCAGCCTCAGGCCCTAAATCAATAATATGGTCAGCACATTTGATAAGTTCTAAATTATGTTCAACTACTACAATTGAGTGTCCATTTTCAATTAGCGCATAAAATGAGTCTAAAAGTTTTTTGATGTCATGAAAATGTAAACCGGTTGTTGGCTCATCAAATATAAATAATACGTTATCTTTTGAATTACCATGGCTTATGAAAGATGCTAATTTTATTCTTTGCGCTTCACCACCAGAAAGGGTAGCTGAAGATTGACCTAATGTTATATAACCTAAGCCTACATCCTTTAAGGGTTTGAGTTTTTGAACAATACGATTTTGGTTATTTTCTTTAAAAAAAAGAATTGAGTCGTCAACTGTCATTTTTAATAGATCGTCAATATTAGTGTTTTGATATTTTACTTGTAAAATTTCTTTTTTGAATCTTTTCCCATTACAGTTTTCGCATTCTAGAATAACATCCGCCATGAATTGCATTTCAATAGTAATTACACCTTCTCCTTTGCAATTGTCGCACCTACCCCCGTCTACGTTAAATGAAAAATGTTTTGGAAGATACTTTCTTTTTTTAGAAATATTTTGAGAAGCAAATAATGCTCTAATATCATCATATGCCTTTATATATGTTATAGGATTTGAACGAGATGATCTCCCTATCGGATTTTGGTCAATAAACTCTACTTTATTTAATTTTTTTAAATCACCTTTTATTTCTGAAAACGCCCCTGGTTTGTCACTATATATATCAAAATGTCTGAGTAGCGCAGGGTACAAAATTTTTTTTACTAAACTAGTTTTACCACTTCCCGATACACCACTAACTACCGTTAATGCATTTAAAGGTATTTTTACATCAATATTTTTTAAATTTTGTTCTCTCGCTCCAATTATTTCTATGTGATTTTTTGATACTCGTCTCTTTTTAGGTATTTCAATTTTTTTATTTCCATTTAAATATTCTGATGTAAGACCATCACTTTTTAGTAGTTTTTTTAGTGTTCCTTGTGCAACAATTTCTCCTCCATTTGAACCAGCTTTAGGGCCAATGTCAATAATTAGATCAGCTGCATTCATAATTTCTTCGTCATGTTCAACGACTATAACAGTATTTCCTATATCTCTTAGCTTTTTGAGAACCTCTATAAGTTTTTCATTGTCTTTAGGATGTAAACCTATAGATGGTTCATCAAGTATATACATTGAGCCAACTAAACTGCTGCCTAATGAAGTGGCCAATTGAATTCTTTGAGATTCGCCTCCAGATAAGGTGTTTGATCTTCGGTTCAAAGTTAGATAACCTAAACCTACTTTTTTTACAAATAATATACGATCATTAATTTCTTTTCTAATACGGTTTGCAATTTGATTATCGTGCTTAGAAAGATTTAAATTTTGAAAAAAATCATATAATTCATTAATAGACAGTTTTAATAAATCACCAAGACTTTTGCCATTAATTTTAACAAAATTAGATGATTCATTTAGCCTTGTTCCTTGGCATGAATCACATAAAGTTTTTCCTCTGTATCTAGATAATAGAACTCTATTTTGAATTTTGTAATTCTTTTTCTCAATTTTTTTAAAAAAAGAATTAATCCCTGTGAAATGAGTATTTCCCTCCCAAATTAATTTCTTATTGTCTTCAGATAGCTCATAATATGGTTTATGGATTGGAAAATCAAAAAGATAGGCAGAATTAATTAATTTTTTTTTGTATTTACTTAAAGTTGATCCTTTCCATGGTGATATTGCACCATCATAAATAGATTTACTAGTATCAGGGATTACTAAATCAGGATCTATTCCAATTACATCTCCAAAACCTTCGCATTTTGAGCACGCACCAAGGGGATTATTGAAGCTAAATAGATGAATACTCGGTTCAAAAAACTTAATACCGTCCAGTTCAAATTTGTTCGAAAATATTTTCCTTTTTTTATTTTCTAATTGTAAAATTGAGCAAACTCCTTTGCCTTCGTAAAACGCAATTTCAACAGCATCCGAAAGTCTGTCATAAAAATCATTATTATTTCTAGTTATTAATCGGTCTATAACTAGATCAAATTTTTCTTCAGGTATTTTTTTTAAATCATCTATGCCAAATACTTTTTCATTATAATATATTCTTGCGAATCCTTGTTGTTTGAGAATTTTAATTTTCTCTTTAGATGAAGTTTTGGAATTGGTTTTAATAGGCGCTAAAAGAAGCAGTTTTGTTTGAATTTTTATTTTTTTTACATGATCAACAACATCACTTACTACATCTTTTTTTACTTCCAATCCAGAAATTGGAGAATAAGTCCTACCTATTCTAGCAAATAATAGTTTCAAATAATCATAAATTTCTGTTCTAGTACCAACTGTTGATCTTGGGTTTGAGGAATTCACTTTTTGTTCTACTGCAATTGCGGGTGATAAGCCTTTTATAAAATCAACCTTAGGCTTGTTTAATCTGCCCATAAATTGTCTTGCATATGAAGAAAGACTTTCAACATATCTTCGTTGACCTTCAGCAAACAATGTATCAAAAGCTAAAGAGGATTTACCTGATCCCGACAATCCTGTAATTACACACATTTTGTTTCTAGGGATCGATAAATCAATGTTTTTCAGGTTGTGTAAATGAGCGCCTTTTATTATTATATTATTTTTTGGATCAGCGTCCAAAATATCTTTCATAAAATTTTTTTAAGCTAGCAAAATACAATATTTAATATTTAAATACATTATTGATTTAAATAATAATTATTAAATAAAAATTTTATTAAAGTGCTATTAATCAATATTTTAAATCAATAAATATGAATAAATAAAAAAAATATTATATTTGTATAATAAATTTTGCCTATTAAATAAAATTACTTTAAAACAATACGAAACGTTTAATCACCAATTGGTGGAAGTAATTTTATTATGGAAACATCTCAATATACCAACAAATCCGACGCATCACTTGTAAGTCAATACATAGGAGGATCCGAACAAGCACTTGAAATTTTAATAAATAAACATCAACTTCAAATATTTAATTTTATTAATTCTAAGATTAATAATAGAGAAATATCTGAAGATCTTTTTCAAGATACATTTATAAAAGTAATTAGAACATTAAAAAATGGCTCCTATAACGAAGAAGGCAAGTTTCTTCCTTGGGTAATGAGAATAGCTCACAATCTTGTAATTGATTTCTTCAGAAAAAGTAATCGCATCCCTACAGTTGATAATAAAGAAGAATTCGATATTTTTCAATTTCTTTCAGATCATGTGCCTAATGCGGAAACAACTTTGATACAGGATCAAGTTTTAAAAGATATACAAAAATTAATTCAGGAACTACCTGAGGATCAAAAAGAGGTAATTATTATGAGGTTATATCGAGATATGAGTTTTAAGGAAATCGCGGAAAATACTAATGTAAGTATTAATACTGCTTTAGGAAGAATGCGATATGCAATAATTAATCTCAGAAAAATGATAGAAGAGAATCAAATTATTTTAGAGGCTTGACAATTTTTTAATTTTTTTTTCGTTTTAATTGTATCAAAAATTATTTATGGAAAAAAATTACTCTAATAATAATACATCACAAAAAGATACACTACCTCGAAAAATTGTAATAAAACGTATTATGGCTTTTTCTAAATCCTATAAAGATAATAAGGAAAATAAAAATCTTGATATATTAAAAAACTAATATTTTTTTAATAAAGATTTTCTACCAATTGTACTGAATATAATGTCTTTTTGAATTTTTAACCCTCTTGCAGGAGAATATTCTCTTCCATACCAAATTATTTGTAAATGCAATTTATTCCATAATTTTTTTGGAAATAACCTTTTAGCATCCTTTTCCGTTTGAATGACATTTTTCCCATTTGAAAATCCCCATCGATACATAAGTCTATGAATATGTGTATCTACAGGAAAAGTTGGGATACCATATGCTTGAGCCATTACAACTGCTGCTGTTTTGTGTCCTACAGATGGTAAAGCTTCTAATTCTTCGTAAGTCTTAGGCACCTTACCATTATATTTATCTAATAAAATTTTTGAAAGACCATAAATTCCTTTTGACTTCATTGGTGATAATCCAACTGGCTTTATTATGTTTCTTATTTCTTCAACACTTAGTTTAATCATATCACTAGGAGTCTTTGCTCTTTTAAATAATAAAGGAGTTATTTGATTTACTCTTACATCAGTACTTTGTGCAGATAATAGAACAGCAATTAATAAAGTATATGGATCTGAATGATCAAGGGGTATTGGAATTCTAGGGTAAAGTTTATTTAAAGTGGTGATTACAAAATCTACTTTTTCTTTTTTGGTCATTTTTTTATTATTCTTAATTGCTTTTGTAATTTAGAAAAAAAATAAGTTATGAAAACACTAAAAGTAGGGGATAAGGTTCCTGATTTTTCAGTATCAGATGATCGTGGTAACATTCAAAAATTAAGTAATTACAAGGATCAAAAACTTGTTATTTTCTTTTATCCGAAGGCTAATACCCCTGGATGTACTCTAGAAGCCTGTGATCTAAGGGATAATTACAAACAACTTCAAGATGCTGGTTATTTTCTCCTCGGGGTAAGTGCAGACTCTGAGAAAAGTCAACGTAATTTTTCAAATAAATTCGATTTTCCCTTTCCTTTATTAGCAGATGTAAATAAAGAAGTAATTAATGCTTTTGGTGTATGGGGACCAAAAAAATTTATGGGTAAAGAATACGAAGGGATTCACAGAATTACATTTATAATTGATGGTAAAGGTATTGTAGAGCGTATAATTGATAAAGTAAAGACTAAAGAACACGCATCACAAATTTTAGAATGAAAGTTGAAATTCTTAATTTGAAAACTATATCATAATTTAAATCTAATTAGATGTACTTTCCTTTTAAGACTTTATCCCAAACATCTTATTTTTCTTTACAAGTGATGCAACTCCCTTTGGTAGATGTTTTTCCCAACCAGATTTTCCGTCCCTAATTTGTTTTAATATTTCTCTACTAAATATTTTAAGGTATTCTTCCTCAAAATCTATTATATCCACAATCTTGCCGTTATATTTGAAAAATTTATAAAAATCCTTCATTCGGGGATGTAGCTTCAAATTGGTACTATTTATTATATTACCATTATCATCTTTCATTGGATATAAATATACTTTTAGATTATTATAAAACATTTTTCCAAAGGCCTCTAAAATCCCACCTCCAAGGTCTTGATAATATTGTTCATCAAAAATTTCTACAAAGTTACTAACTCCCATACTTAAAGCTAATTGCTTTTTTGTGTATTCTGATAAATAATCGACCAGCTTGTAATACTCTTTAAAGTTTGAAATCATAACCATGTAGCCCATGGAACACAATAACTTTGCTCTATCCATAAAGTCCTTTTCATCTATTTCACCTTGGGCACTTAAATTTGATAGTGTTATTTCAAATATTACAACAGTTTTATTCTCATCAACCTCAGGTTCTTTAATAAATGCATCTAAAGCTTTTTCAAACATATCTATATTAACTAAAGTTACTGGACGAAAACTTCCTCTTAATGCAAGTATATTTTTCTTATAGAGTTCTCTAGCTGGTAAAATATTACTGCCCTCAGGATTGAACATTACAGCATCAGTCATACCGTTTTTGACAAGTTGTAAACTCATCAAACGATTATCTACAGATCTAAATAATGGACCCTTAAAGTTGATTGTATCGATTTCAATCGCATCTTTATCAATATGGTCATATAAGTAACGTAAAAGTTCTTTGGGTTCATCATTTTTGTAGAAGGCACCATATATAAGATTAACTCCTATTAAACCTAACACTTCCTGTTGGAGGCGTGCTTCAGATTGATGAAATCTTACATGTAAAGTTATTTCACTATAACTATCATTCGGATTTGTTTGAAATCTAATTCCCATCCAGCCATGTCCTTTAAATTTTTTGGCAAAATCTATCGTCGCAACTGTATTTGCATATGTAAAGAACATTTTATTAGGATTTTCTTTTCTGGGAATCCTATCTTCAAGTAACTTCATTTCATGATCTAACATTCTATTGAGCCTAGCTTCAGTTACATAACGTTTATCATTTTCTTCTCCATAAATATTGTCACTGAAATTTTTATCGTAAGCACTCATAGTCTTTGCAATGGTTCCTGATGAGCTTCCAGCTCTAAAAAAATGTCTTACAACTTCTTGCCCAGCTCCAATTTCAGCAAATGTTCCATATATAAATCTGTTTAGATTTATTCTTAGAGCTTTAGCCTCTATAGATGGTCTATTTTCTAGTTCAGTTTCACCGGGTAAATTTACTGTCATACTACGAATTATAAATATTTCAAATCTACAAAGATTGTACAATTAAAGGACAAAGATTACCTTTGAAAAACATGATAAATGTAACTTTTTTAGGCACAGGTACTTCACAGGGCGTTCCAATAATTGGGAGTGATCATCCAGTTTGCAAAAGTAAAGATCCAAAAGACAAACGTTTACGTGTTTCAGTTCTAGTTCAGTGGGAATCTTATAACCTGGTTATCGATTGTGGTCCAGATTTTAGACAACAAATGCTGAGAGAAAATATTAAACATATAGATGGGATTTTTTTCACCCACGAACATGCTGATCATAGTGCAGGAATGGATGATATTCGTCCTTTTTATTTTAAACAAGGTGACATTCCGGTATTTGGAACAGAAAGGGTAATTAATAATTTTAATGAAAGATTTAATTATATTTTTTCCAAAGACAATAAATACCCTGGCGCTCCTTCAGTAGATATAAATATTATATCAGCAAAAAAAAGATTTGAATTTAAGGGAAAGAAAATTATACCCATTGAAGTAATGCATAATAATCTTTCTATTTTAGGATTCCGAATAGATGATTTTTGTTATTTGACTGATGTTAAAACGATACCAAATAAAGAATATAATAAATTAAAAAATATAGATCTATTAGTTTTGAGTTGTTTAAGAATAGATGAACATCCTAATCATTTAAATCTCAAGGAAGCTGAGATTTTAATTGACAAATTAAAGCCTAAGAAGTGCTATTTGACTCATATAAGCCATTTAATGGGGTTTCATGAAGAAGTGAATAAAAAGCTAGCAAAAAATGTATTTTTGGCATACGACACATTAAGAATTAAATCTCATTAATCATTAGATGAAATTTAAAATATTACTTTATTCATTTGTGTTTGTTTTACTTTTACTTTTTTATCAGTTATACAATACTAACAAGATTCTAAATCATCAAGAAACTAAAATTCAAAATTTTAATTTTAATCAAGGAGTACTAAAGGACTCTATAAATATTCTTAATAATTTCAATAATAATTTTAATTATTTCTCAATTGAAGGGAATAAAAAAATTGATTTAGGTTTTTCAGAATCAAAGAGATTAAAGAATAAAATTGAAGAAAAGTTATTTGAAATGAATGTTAGTGGTGGTTTAGATCATTTCATAAAACTTCCCAAAGGAAAGTTTTTGATAGAAAATGTTCATGTAATTAACAAAAATTGGGTTTTAATAGGTTTTAGATCAAATAAATATTGGGGAGAATCTTTTTTAGAAGTAAAATTTAAAAAAAATGAAATACATGGTTTTACATCCTTAAAATCATTTGTAAATCCATTATAATTTTGTGTTGTCAAGCCATTTTAAAAATAGGTTTAAGTTTTCTTGAGAAACTGTATGTCCTTCTGGAAACTCATGATACTGAATTTTATTATATTTTTTAGATATTGGTAAAATTGATTTACGAGCTAGTTTAATTGGAATTACCTGGTCAGAAATACCATGTGAAGAATAGGCAATAAAATTAGGTTCTTTGGACGTATTTATAGTTTCATGTATTAACCCACTTAAGGCAACTAAGCGTCTAACAATATTTAGTTTTTCAAATGCTAAAGCCCAACCTAAAATTGCTCCTTGACTAAAGCCCAACAGAGTAATATCATTTGATTCTAAATTATATTTTTCAATGATAAGCTGTATGTTTTTATTTAATAAATCAACTGTTTTCCAGGCAGTTTCAATATCAGATTCAAAAGTTCCATCGCTTTTGGGATAGAGGTTATACCATGCATAGCTTCCTATTGATAATTGATAAGGTGCTTGAAATGAAATAATTGTCGAATATTTAGGCAAAAAAGGAGTAAAAGTGAATAAGTCATCTTCGTTACTTCCATATCCGTGAAGTAAAAAAATAACTGAATTTTTTTTTAAACCATTTTCAGCATTTTTTATTTTATAATGTAACAATTATTTTAAAGTTAAATTAGTTCAAGTGTATTTTTTCTCCTCTTATTATACCATATATTTCACCCTTTGTTTCAGTACCTACAAACATACAGTTTTTTGATGTTGACTTAATATCTCCTATTTTAAAAGTATCTTTACCATAAGGTGTGAATAAAGTTATATCGGCTGAAGAGCCTATTTTAAAACAAAAATCCTCTATCCCAAAACGTTTTTTCCCTCTAGTAAAAAAGGTAATTATTTTATCTAAAGGAAAGCATTCATGCATTACTTTAAAAGCAGCTTCCATTCCAATACTTCCCTCTTTCGATTGGACAAATTCAAGATTTTTTAATTCTGGATTAACGGGTTGGTGAAGACTACTTATCATATCAATTGTACCATCTAATAATCCTTCTCTTAGCGCTTTTTGATCATTAGAATTTCTTAGCGGAGGTATAATTTTAAAATCTGTGTCAAATTCCAATAAATTTTCATCTGTGAAAAGCAAATGAGGAATGCCTACACAGCAACTAACATTTAGCCCCCTTTTTTTAGCATCCCTAATCAATTTAACACCTCTTTCAGATGATATGTATGGGATATGCATTTTGCCATTTGTATATTCAAGAAGCGACAGGTCACGAGACAAGGGGTTAGTTTCTGCTATAGTTGGAATTCCTTTTAAGCCCAAATTTACACTAGCTAGACCTTCATGCATTTGACCTTTTTCATAAAAAATTTCATCGATGGGATAGGCTTGAATAATACCATTGAATGCTTGAACGTATTCTAGAGCGACTCTTAATAAGCTTGAATTTTTCAATACACTATTAAAATCCCCAAATGCTTTAGAGCCTGCTTTGTGAAGATCATAAAGAGAAGCCATATTTTTGCCTTCTCCATTTTCAGATAAAGAAGCGCTAATGTGAAGAGCAGTAGGAGAGGATTTTGATTTTTGTAATAAGTGACTAACATCTGCGTGGGATGAGATTGGAGGATCTGTATTCGGATTAATTAAGATGTTTGTGAAACCACTTTTACAGGCTGTAAGTAAACCATTTTCTAAAGTTTCTCTTAATTCAAATCCAGGTTCTCCAAAAGAAATATTTGGATCAAACCAGCCAGACGAAACGTGAAGATCTTTTTTATTAATTATACTGTCGGCATCAATATCTATGTCTTTTTTTATTTGAGATACAATACCATTTTCAATTAGAATATCAAGGGTTTCATTATGAAATTCACTCTTTTCGTTAATAATAGTTGCATTTTTTAAGAGTATTTTCATAAAATGAAGATCAAAGCAAAAATAAAACAATTTTTAAATTATACTTTCGATAAGAGTTTAAATCTAATCGGAGACTGTGTAGTTTTTTGAGACAAAAGATTTATAGATCTTTTATTCAATTGAAAAATTCTTGGGTATCCACCAGTAACTTGTCCATCACGCATTATAATAATTAGACTACCGTCGGGAGTACATTGGATAGTTCCTGGAATAACAGGGGAGGTCCAAATTTCAGGAAGTTTACAAATTAATTTTTCTTCTAAACGAAAAGCCATTCTATTATTTAATGAGGATATATGATGAATATTTTCAAGGAGAATTTTTTTTTGTGTGTTATCTAAAATCTTGAATTCAGGGCCAGGATATACCTCTAGAATTTCATTTTCATAGTCTATGTTTATTGGTTTTAAACTAACACCAACCTTTGGTATGAAATCTGATTTTCCTATTGGGATTAATACTTTTTTTGTGATATTCCCTTCAGAAGTTATACCCTTAAACTGACTTCTGCTACCCAAAACTTTTTCTGTTTTTATCCCACCGGAGATGCTTAAATAAGTTCTACAGCCATATTGTGATGTCCCCATTGATAAAATATCACCTTCATTTACTTTATAGGGTGTATAAGATTTTATTTTTTCTCCATTAAGTTCAGTATTCATTTCAGCTCCAGCGATTGATATATATGTGTTTTTGTGAAATTTTATTTTTGGCCCCATAAATGAACACTCTAAAACGGCTGTATTATAAGCATTATTTAGTATTTGATTCGCTATTCCAAATGCTTGTTGATCCATAGGACCAGATATAGGAACTCCAATATTTTGATAATTAAAGCGTCCAGCATCTTGAATGGATGTATAAATTCCTCTACGTATAATTTCAATCATTTAAAAAAATTATAATCTCCTCTTTGAAGCCCTATCTCAATATCCTTTAAACTATTAGAATCTATTTTTTGGAAACAAATTGTATCCCCAGGTTTTATGAAACACGGAGGTGATGTTTTTGGATTAAATAGGCTTATTGGTGTAAATCCTATAATGTGCCATCCCCCTGGAGAATCAGTCGTATAAATCCCTGTTTGTTTTCCTCCAATAGCAACTGATCCTTTGGGGACATTCAGTTTAGGTTTTGCTTTTCTTTGGTAATGTAGACGAGGATCAAGACCACTTAAATATGGAAACCCTGGCAGAAAGCCAATAAAATATACCTTATAGGTATTTTTTGAGTGCAAATGAATTAATTCATTAACATCCAATTTTAATGCTTTTGATAGTTTAATAATATCAGGCGCAAAATTATTTTCATAACAAACAGGAATGATCCATTTTTTTCCTTGTAATTTTTTGTGTTTTTCAATTTTTGATAAAATTTTATTGAAATATTGATTCCAATATTCAAGATTTTTAATTTTTTTATTCAGTTGAATCAAAAGGGATCTGTAACCAATTCTACATAATAATACTTCAGGTTTTTTTTCAAGAGTTTTTCTTAGAAATAGCAATTTACTTAATAAAATCTCCGATGGCTTCTCGTTCCAATCTAGTAAAAAAGTATCCTGATTAATTATCATGATTTTATAACCTGATTTGTTTTCCATTCTATATTATTTTATTGTACATACTCAATACATCTTTCAGGTTTTCAACAATATTGGGATGATCACCATGTAGACAATATGTGTCTGCATCAATATTAATCCAATTGTTATTTATCGTTTGAATCTTATCATGTAATAATAGATTTTTCAATCTTTTAAAAATATCATGGCTACTAGTAATAAGTGCTCCTTTTTTACCCCTTGGTTGTAATTGTCCATTGTCCATATATCCTCTATCTAGAAAAGCTTCTTTACAAACAATAATACCTTTTGATTTTGCTTTTTTAGCTAATTTTGATTCGGGAAGAGTAAATAAAGTAGCATGCGGACAGCATTCATGAATGCATTCAATTAAAATAGTAGCTATATTTTCATTTGTAGCGCAATCGTTATATAAAGCACCGTGTGGTTTAACATGATTTAATTCTTTAGAATCATTTAATAATTTTATAAAATTTAATAATTGACTTTTTATACTGTATTTAAGTTTTTTTTTGTCAATATTCATTGAAATTCGTCCAAAATTATCTTTATCAGGGTAGGAGGGATGAACACCTATTTTAACATTATTTTGCCTTGCTAGTGAAATCAATTTTGACATTTCCTTATTATTGCCAGCATGACCTCCACAAGCAATATTACATGATTGTATAAGTGGCATTATTTCTGCTTCGATATTAAAACCTTCCCCTATATCTACGTTTATATCAAGTTCTTTCATTGAATTATTAGTAAAATGGTTTTGACACTTAAAAGGAAAGATAGAAGAACAATCAAACATGCAATAAAATTCTTAAAAAAAGAATTTTTGTAATCTCCCATCAAATTGGACTTATT
>Ga0160423_10002369_pt1 | contig 15746 bp, 22 predicted proteins | sample CRUFie14St8metaG_FD_108191 | JGI IMG/M metagenome (GOLD analysis project Ga0160423, IMG submission 108191) | Marine microbial communities from the Costa Rica Dome - CRUD Field 142mm St8 metaG | ecosystem: Environmental > Aquatic > Marine > Oceanic > Photic zone | place: Costa Rica: the Eastern... | reverse complement strand
TTCACTATCAACTAGTTCATTTAATTCCTCCTTATCATCGTAGAGTATTTCTATAGAGAGTATCTCTCTTTCTTTTTTATTTTTCATAATTTCAAGTTTGGGAGGTTAACGATCGTTTATCGTTTATAAATATTAAAGACTATTCAAATATTTACTAGCAGCTTTAAAAGCTTGTTGTCTAAATTCTTCTCTTCTATCAATAGTTTTTAAATTTTTAGTAAGGTATGTGTTATTTCTATATTTGTAATTTTCACATACTACTAAATTTTTTATTTTAAATTGATATCCTTCTCCTAATTTAGCACACGCGTACATAATTAAAGTATCTTCCCATCCATAATGACCCAAATCATCTGGGATAGTAATTTTATCGAGTAATTTTTTAGAAATACAAGTAAACCACCCCCCTGCAAATTTCATAGGGGGTTGATTAATAATTTGATTCATTACCATTTCTAAAGAAATTTCTCCTTTCTGCCCACAATCAATAAAAGGATCATTTAATTTTTCATACCCATAATCTTTATCTATAAAATTATTATTTACTAAACAATCCCAAGTATGGTCCCAAACTTTAACAATTTCAGGAGTAATAACTAATAGTGGGTATTGTTGGGTTAAAGAATTACAAGATTCTTCTAAATAGTAAAGTGTAATAGGATCAAATATTATATCAGTATCTAACCAAATAAAATAATCACAATCCTGATAGGTTTTCCAAGTATGTCGTCTTTGAGAAACACATCCTAAAATTTCTTCTGAAGATCTACTTATTATATTAGGGAATAATTTTGTAAGAGTTTCAAATTTATCTAAAAAATATTGTTTAGGCAAAGTAGAATTTTCCCAATCTGTAAGTTGGTCTGAGATTCCTAGGGAAATGTCTATTACGTAGTTTGAAACGTCTACATGATTAAAAGCTGATTTAAGCCTTAATAATAATTGTTCTAACTCATCAATTTCTTGAGGTAAACAAAATATAGATATTACTTTTTTCATGAATATACACTGTGGATTATATCTTTAAGAGTAGGATCTCTATCATATTGATGGACTATGACAAAAGGATCATCATTTTGATTATAAAAAACACTATTTTTTAACACCGGGGGGGATTCTAAAATAGGTAAACTAGCTTTTTTCATCCAAACTGTACCTAACTGAGTAGCAAATCCTTCTTCTTGGGTTACAAATTGTACATTTTCCTTAAAATGGTTTAAGTTAATTAAAATGTTATAAGCAGCTTGGTCGGACAGTTGTTCTGGGTTTGATGTAGTCAGACTCCATCTATAGATATCAATGAATAGGTCCTTAAGGGCAAAACTATCACCAACAATAGTACCAGCACAATAAGAAATTTTATCTTGTAACCAAGGCCACTCCATTGGGAAAGAAGTACCAGCATTAGTAACAGCCCAACTATCATCTTTAAATCTTACACACTCTGAAAATGCTAAAATTTCTTTTTGTTTGTTATTTTTAATCCATTCAGTAGGATCCTTTTGGAAAATAACATCTTTTACGTCAGTCCAAATAACAATTTCATCTGGGTATTGAGCAAGAAGGGAATAGGCATCTATAAATCTTTGGAGAATTATATGTTGCCCTAATACAGAATGGAATATTTCCCACCCATTATCTGTTAAATATTTTGTAGTTGAATCAGGAACATCATATACTAACATAATCTTTTTTCCTTGATAACCACATTTATTAATAGATTCCACATAAGGTTTTATGTCCTCAGGAGAATACTTTGTAATGCATCCTAATATAATCATAATTGTATTAATTCTGGTTGTTTAAGTCCTGTAATAATTTCAAATCCTTCAAAATTGGGTACTTCCCAATGTTCACATAAGTGGGGGTTTTGGATAATTTCATACCCAGCTAACATCATAACATACTGAAATAGGAAATCTTCCCACCCATAAATTTTACTTATTTTACAAAATTCATCATAGTGTTTTGTGTATAGTTCTAATCCTCTTTCGTAAGCATCAATATAATGTTCTCTATTGAATATAGTACCCCCTCCACTAGCATACCCCGGACAAGTTCCTACACCCCCTACAGATTTAGAATATTCTAAAAATTTATCAGGTATAAAATTAGCTCTCATTCTTCCGGTTGGAGAGGGATAGGTTGGATGTATAGCCATTGAAAATTCTTCATTCAAAATACTAATAGGCTTTAATACAAAATCATCCTCTTCAAACAACATCATGTATTTTGAATCAGTTTTATTACAAGCCTCATAGACCCCCCTTAACCATTCTACTGATTTTTCCTGGGTCCAATATTTGTATCCAATATTTTTATCACCAAAGTCTCCACAATACCCTAATTGGAAATTGTTACGAGTAACTGTGGCTCCTAATTCTTTACCTATTTTTTGGTAACCCTCAACATCTCCTTCATAATCTACATTAAAGAAAAGATCAGAATCAGGATAAAATTTACGAAGAGTTTGAGCAGATTTTTTTCCTGCTTCAACATCTTTCCATGCCCACCAATACCCACTTATTAATTTACTCATTATTTAGTTTATTGTAAACCATTTTTAAATAGTTTCGTTCTCTAATAATTTTAGTTTTACCTATTTCTACAAATCCTAATTCTGTGTAAAGATTTTTAGCATAATTATCTTCAAAAACCCAAAGTTCAGCGTAATCTATATTTTTTAAATATTCTTTATAAGCTTTCCTAGCATATCCTTTTCTTCTAAATTGAGGGTGAATGTCACAACCTATAACACACCCATCTGTTCTAAAATAGCCAACTTTATAAGTATTTTCATTTACTATAGTAAACCAAGGAGATTTTAGGGTTTTAAACCATTGTTCACATTCTTTAAGTGTAAAAACACTATCATTTTCTAATTGTGAACGGGTTGATGTATCATTTCTTATATCTAGTAACCACTTTAAATCAGCTTTAAGTAAAGGATATAATTTTACTTCCATTTTTTTATGCAATCTACTATATACTCTCTTTCTTCTTTAGTTACCCACCATCCTACAGGAATAGAAACTACTTTATCTATAGTTTTATCTAAATTGGGTAAGAAAGATTTATATTCTTTAACACACGTATGTTTATCATTTCGTTCATGAACCTGAGAGACTGTTATGTTGCACTCTTTCATCCATTTATAAAAACTATCCCTGTCATCGACTAACATAGAATAAATCCAAAAGGCTGAGTTATGGTTTGGGTGTCTTTCTAAAAGGGTTACTTTAGGTATGTTTTTTAGATTTTCATCATAAAATTTAGCATTTGATCTATGTTTGCCAATAATATCGTCAGCATGTTTTAGATTTTCTATTCCTACTGTTGCATTAACATCATTCATATGGAATTTAAAGCCCCACTCTTCAATATCCGCCTCACATCTAAAATCTTTCCTATTATCTTCTCTATTAATACCATACCATCTAAGCAATTTAGCCCTATCAAATAACTTTTGGTGGGGTAAACATAATATACCCCCATCTACCGCAGTAATATGTTTAATAGCTTGTAAACTATACATAGCTAAATTACCGTGAGTTCCTAATTTTTTGCCTTTAAATTCTGAGCCAAAAGCATGAGCACAATCTTCAATTAAAGCAGGAGCAAATCCATATAGATTTAAAGCTTTTTGTTGAATAGTTTTAATCTTATCTAAATCCAAAGGATAACCCCCCCAATGAACTCCTATAATAGCTTTAGTTTTAGGACTAATTTTTCTTTCTAGATCATCTAAATCCATATTTAATGTTTTAGGATCTATATCAACCCATTTAATTTTTAACCCATTAGCTAAAACAGGAAAATTAGATGCAGTGCAAGTTAATGATGTACATAAAATTTCATCCCCCTCTTGGATCCCGGGCCAATCTTGATCCCAACCAATTAGACCATTCCAATGTTTTTTATTTTTATCTGGGTTTTTAAGGAGGTGGAGTGCTAAGTGAAGTGCTGAAGTTCCTGAGTTTATAGTAGTCAAATGATCAAAATTTAAATAATCTCTAAGATGAGTTTCAAATTGATCTACTTTAGGACCTTGTCCGATATAACCACTATCTAATACTTTACCCACCTCAGCTTTTGCAGTAGGACTCATAAATACTTTAAAAAGAGGGATATTATTTCTCATAATTTATAATATAATAAGAATAAATTTACAAACCAAATTTGCTAAACTACTGGTTTTGGTACTTGCTTTCATCTATGTGCTTGAATAAACCTTCTCCATGGGCTACCTTATAATTTTGTTGAGCCCACCATTTAGAAATATTTCCTTCAAGCGCAATTCCCTCTCCAGCAAATTGATTAACTGTTTTTATATAAAAATCTTTTTTATACAAACAAGGGTTATTAGTCCAATTACCATAACGAGAAGTTGTTGTAAAATATTCTTTTTCTTTTCCTATATAATCTGGAAATTTTTTATGAGGGTCTAACCAATGTACAGAATCTAACAAATGAGGGGATGTACACTCTATTTCTTTATCATAATAATCTAATTCTCTTCCTTTATATTTAAAAGAAAAATGGGGATATCCTGGGTCTGTTCTGTGTCTGTACCTAATACAGCTGTATCCTTTGTCAAGCAATTCTATCCCACTAGCTAACCTATTATAAAGAATATATTGAGCTTCTATAAGCTTCCAATCGTGTTCTAAAACTAAAACATTATCAGTTTTAGCTTGTTGGGTAAGTTCTAAAAAAGCTTTTCCAATCCCTATATTTTCAGATTTAGCTATATAAGGAACATTAAAATGTTCTGCTATTTGTTTATCTTGTTCAGAAAATTCTTGAAATAAAATACAAACATCATTTACTACATTAAATAAACCAAATTTATGGTAACTCAATAAAGTATTTACAAGAGTTTGTCCACTTTTCCATCCTAAAATTCCAATGCTTATTGGGAGTCTTTCCATTTTTCTATAATTTTATCAACCCATTGAACTTGGGTATGGTTATTTAATACTTTTTGTCTTCCTCTTTGAGCTATTAATTCTCTTTCTTTTGGATTTTCCTGGAAGTAAACAACTTTAGAAGCTAATTCTTCTATAGAGTCATAATAAATTATATCTTGATTTTCTACTAAAAGAGAATCTATATTTGTATGAAATGGGAGTCTATCAGTAATAACTAATTTACCACAAGCCATCCCTTCAAATATTCTTCTAGTAATTTCTTTCCATCTACTTTCTTGAATAATCATATGTCCCGAACATAAAAATTCAGAGTGACCATTAGGATCCCAAACATTTTTATTAACAATAGTATCTTCACCATAGTAATCTACTAAATAATCTATAGAAGGACATTGTTTTCCCCTTCCTCTAGAAGAAACAGCAACATGGGTAATTTCTACTTCTCTAGGATAATGAATTTTAGTATCAGCAAAATGAGTTAACCATTCAACATTTATACCCCTCATTTTATACTCATTATAGCACTTATAGTCTGGGGTAAGGGTTAGGTGGAATCTAGAAGCTTTAGGAGAGTTTCTGTCAAAGTTTTGGGGATCATCCCCACTTTCTTGAACCCAAAAAGCATCAACTAATTCTTTATTTAAAAGGGGTGAATCAAATCTTCCCCAATCCATAAATAAAACAATATCAGTTTTTGGTTTAGAATCAACCCATTTTTTTAAATTATCTTCATGATAGTGCCCTGTTTTATTAGAGCCAATAGAAACAAAATCTACTTCCCAATTACGATCTTTAAACTCGTTAGCAAGAGCTATAGGGGTAGACCATTCTTCTCCTTCATAAGCATATATAAAAGTAATTTTATAAGGTTTCATAAAAAATATTTTGTTTTTCTTGACGTTCAATTGTTTTTGGGTGATGAATGCAGAATTCATCATTTGCTGGGAGTTGGGCTTCAGTTTTATGTCCTGTAAGTACTTCGTGAACTTTATTTTTCCACTTAATACGTTTTACATTTTTAAGAATTCTACATTGGTAATCTGGGAAGTTAACTCTCCCATTAGGGTCAACTCTCCACCTCCATTTATCAATATGTTCTTGAGTTAGCCCTCTTACAGTATTAATTCGAGGAACCCAAAATATATCAGTGCCCGGGTTGTTGTTGATTAACCACTCTAAAGTTTGCATTAAGTATTCTTCAGGATATTCATCAGCATCAATCTGGAAGATGTAATCTCCGGTACAATTATCTTTAAGGTTGTTTTTAAATGCCGCAAAATTTCCATTTAAGGCAAATTCTACAACTTTAATATCAGAGTATTGTTTTAATACATTATATACTTCAGATGTAGTATTTCCCTGATCGCATTGGACAACTATTTCATCTTGATCTCTTTTATTTTTAGTCAAATACTCAAGTAGATATTCTATTTGTTTGTATTCATTACAAACGGGAATTGCATAACTAATTATCATTGTGTTTTTAATTTATAACATTCCAATATAATCAAGTGCTCCTATAAAATCATTAGGATCAAAATGTTTTATAGTACTTGTATCCATCTTATGTTCATAGTATTCACCTTCTTTTCCTGGAATAGGATATTTTTTTCTATCGCTTTCTGGGATGTGGGTTGATTTTACAGCAGCCCACCTCCATTCATTTTTATTAGGACCATCGGCATATACCATACCCTGCTGGGGTCTGTTTACAGCTAAGGGCATCCAATAGTGTTGATCAGCATCAACCCAAACTAAATCTTTATACAATTCAGGAAGGACTTCTAATTGTTCTTCTAAAAATTTACTTTCTGAGGTCATTAAAGTGTTAGTAGTAAACCCACACCCATAACATTGATGTATAGTATAATCAGGATTTAATTCTTGGGTATAGCAAGCATTACTTTTCCCACAAGCACATATAGTTAAATTATCCTTTGACATTTTCTAATTTTTTAATTTGAGGCATTTTTAGAGGAGGCAAATTTAATTCTACTTTTTCAGGAAATTTAGGAAGAGCATTAGTTAAATAAGTTGAAAGTTGATTTTTCATAACCTCAAAACTAAATTCTGTTTTGCTCTTATAAGCTTGTCTAACTGCCTTTTCTTTATACAATTTATAATTTTCAAATACATCTGTTAAATAGTGATTAATTTCTCCTAAAGAAGGATTAAACCATTTACTTTCAGTAAGTAATATATCTTTAACAGCTGCAGATGAGTGTACTTCTTTTAATTCCCCATTTATAAGGGAAGTAAATTCTGGGGAAAGAAAATCAACATGTCCTGACCAATTTGTAGAAATAATGGGTTTTTTAGTTAAACTAAATTCTAATAAAGGACGTCCAAATCCTTCTCCCTTAGTTAAAGAAACCATAGCTTTTACTTTTTTATGGTTATAAATTTCATTTATTTCTTTATCTGTGAATTCTCCATGGAGGAGATATACATTAGGGAGGGTTCTAGCTATAACAGTGGATCTTACTTGATTTATTTTATTTAAAATAGTTTCTCTATCCATGTAAGATGATCCTACTCCACTACATTTTAAAATAAGTGCAGGGGTTTTCTTTTTATTTTTAAAAGTTTCATAAAAAGATTTAATGAGCAACCCAACATTTTTTCTATCTTCTCCTAAATTCCCCTGCATCCAGTGACCAACAAATAAATAAGCAAAAGATTCTTTAACTTCATCTAAATTAAATTGTGAAGTTTTAGGTAAATAAGTAGTTAAATCTGCTCCCTCAATTAGTACTTCTACAGGTTTTTCAAGCTTTATCTCTCCAACTATTTGTTTAGTTTGAGGGTGTTGTTTTTGATAAACTGTATTTTGGAATACCTCTTTTGAATGTTGAGAAGAAACAAAATTAATATTCATTCTATTTAATCCTTCTAACCACTGACCTGCACACATTGTAGTTTCAATACCTGCGGTAAATCCTATATTATACTTTCCTATGGCTTGGAACTCATTAGGTACACTTACTTGTGCCCAAATATCAGGTTGTTCTGTTAATGAAGATCCAAGAGGAACTAAATAAGGTTCTAAAAACTTCCAATCTTCATAATGGTCTTTTATAAAATTCCAGGGACAATTACCCCATCTTTGTTGTAAAATTTTAACATTATATTTATCTAGTTCAATAATAGCTTTTACTAGATCTCGAGAACGGGCCCCATAACCTGAATAGGTATCAATAGGGCAACTTATTATAAATGTAGGTTTCATTAATATACTAAATTATGGGGTGCGACTTTTGCTTTTTTGTCTGTTATTTTAATAAGTTCATATTTGTGTCTAGGTTTCCAAGTTTCAAATAGTTGATCTATACTATCTATTATTCTGTAACCCATTTTTTCAGCTGTAAATCCTGCTTCATCTCCGGTAGCCCACTTTCGACCAATTTCACCTCTTTGTTGTCTTTCCTCTTTACTTAGATTATACACATTTAAGATTTGATCGGCTACATCCGGAACACTACATCTATCATCAAAAATATAAGGGGTAGGAACAGAACCCTGAATTGAAATACTAGTTGGGAATACTGGGAAAGCCCAGGGACCATGTTTTTTATATCTCCCTGTGTGGTTTGATGGAGTGAATTCATCAGGGGTAAACCATAATCCTTTTTCATCTTCAAACCTCATTTGATCCTGCATCCCTCCTGTTACGTTAGCTATAATAGGATTACCACACAATAAGGCTTCTGTTAAACTTAGCCCCCACCCCTCATTAGAAGTAAGTTGGATTTGAACATCTGTGCTATTATAAAGCAAATTCATCTGTTCAGGTGATAATTTTTTATCTGAAAAAATTACATTGTATCTACCATCTGGGTCGTCACCACACAACATTTCAATAACTGAAAAAAGGTTAGTACCGTTGTTATCAATAGGCTGAGTATGAAGAACTAAAGCACATTTTTGAGCTTTTTCTAAAGGCAATTTATCAATAAACTGTTTGTAAGCCCAAATAGTATCTGGAACTTGTTTTCTTCTAATATTTCTGGAGTTAAAGAAGGCTACAAAGTCATATGTCTTATCTCTGAATAAGGATTTTTTAAATTCTTGCAACTGAGGATATGAAGAATGATCTTCTTTAATAGGAAAAAATACTTTATCATTTAAACCATGAGGAATATAAGAAATAATTTTATTTTTTGCTTTTTCCCCTAATACTAGTCTGTTGATATTAACTGTTTGTTTTGAAATTCCCATTAATAAATCACATGATTCATAATATTCTTTATTATACATAGGAGCGGGGTAATCATCCCAAATGTTAAGATATATAATAGGACATGTTTTTCGTACCTCATTTTCCATTTGAAATAACCAAGTCCAATACCTAGGATCAGTGATAATAAAAATAGCATCGGGTTTTTCATGCTTAAGTAATTGCCTAACTAAATCAGGATTACCATACCCACTGTGGCATAAAATTTCTACTGATGAATCAGTGATCCCCGTTTGTTGGTTAATATCCTCGCTTAAATTAAACCTTTGTCCGTGTTTAGGGTGGTTGATTGCAGCTCCTATATTAAGATAATTATATTTGTGGGCTGTGTGAAGTACTACTTCTCTGGCAATTGTGCCTATTCCTGAGTGGGTGCGAATATCATCGCACATTAGAATAATTTTTTTACGTTCCTCTTTAGGAACATATCCCTTCATTTTCGTAACCATTTTGTTTTTTAATACTTTTATTTTAAATCTAAATTATTGTGGTTGTGTATTTGTTTTTTAAACTCTTCATCAGTGAGGTATAAATGAACACAACGATCAGCAAGTTTTTGGAAAGAGAACTTATGTCTCACACATGCAATCTTGAATTCTTCAAATAATTCACTTTGAATTTTTACACTTGTTAAGGTCATATCTTTTTTCATAGCATATATTTTTGGATATACATATATGGGGATTTATAAAGATACATTTTTTATTATAAAATTTTTATTTGCCATTACAAACCGAACACCAAGGTGAAGAACATTTTTTTGTAGCAGATAAAATTTGATCTATTTTATCTACGTTATATTTACTAGTTCCCTTTACAAACACATCTTCAATAAACTCATTAAGTATCCTATCTGCCTTATTAAGTTTATTACGACCGGCCGCGGGTTTATGTAGTTGAATCCTATGAATGGGATAATCACTATTTTCCCAAACTTTCCTACGTACAATAAAAAATTCTACTTCAATATTCTCAAGTGGAATTCCATATTGTTCATTAAAAAATTTCTTGTAAAGTACAAGTTGCATTTGTTTAGTTTCATCTTTTTTAGCTTTAGCATTCCATCCACTTCTCGATGTTTTTATATCGTATATATAAAATTTATTAGTGGGTTCATGGTACAATACTAAATCAATAAAACCTTTATACACTAAACTTTTACCAACGTTTATAACAATTGGTAACTCAATTCCTGCTAAATGCCATCCTCGCTTTCCAAAATATTGACTACGTTTTTTCTTTAAAAAATCAAGAATAGCTACACCATCTTCAAAAAATTCTCTAAGTTCTTCAGGAGATGAATAGTGGGTATTGTTATTTTTCTTATATTCTTCTTGATATAAAGAAATAAATTTTTCCTGGAATTGTTCTTCTAGGTTGATTTGATCTGCTTTAGTAGCGGATTCTTCATAAAACACAGTAAGCCAATCCTGGATTACTTCGTGCATTGAAGTACCAAATGTAAAATGAATTGAGGGGGCATCATCATAATTTCCATCTTTATATCGAAATGCCCACTGGTGTGGACAACTCCTATACATGGACATTTGAGAATAAGAAATTGTCTTTTGGTAAGCGTAATTTACCTCTGGCAATTGTTTATTTTGTATCTCCTTGAGTATTTGGGGCTTCTTGGCCATATAATTTTTCTAATTTTTCTAAATAAAGTATAGCATCCATAAGTTCCTCTTTCATGTGGGTAACCCATTCTTTAAATAATAGATCATCTCGATCCATATTAACACCATACTTTTTTTCACCAAACTCTGATCGAGTTTTGAATTGTTCTATAACTGAGGTTACAATACTATCCATTATTTAAACATTTTAGCTACTTCTTTATCTTGGTAACCTGCTTTATAAAGTACTTCTTCTAAATATTCATTGTCTAAAGTGATAACAGCATTCGCAGCCTCACGCCTAGAACATTCCATAATATCAGCAATAGCTGATACTAATTCTGCTGTAGGTTGTCTCATTGTAGGTTTAATATATTTAAGCCAAACATTTTGTTTTGGTAATAAATTACAATACACTGTGTAGTATTTTTCCTTATCAGTGTATGGGATAGTTTGAACGTAATTAACTAGTTCAATAAAAGGTTGGTGCATAGATAAAAAACGGTTAACCATATAAGGATTAAAGGACTCCCTCTCTTTATCCGAGAAGGAGCCCCAATCCCGTTTTTTACCTGTTAGTTCTTTTAACCAATCAAATAGTGTCATACTCGTCTCTCAGCTCGGGGGGAAGAGTGTCTGCCAAAATCTTACCTGTTTCTTTATCATAAAAAACAGGAATGGGCATTACTGCATCTTCTGCTCCTTGAGTAATAAAACGAGATACTTTTCTCAAAATAAACCCTTGTTGGAAAAGATGTCCTCCAGAATCATTTGGAACTGGGGTTGTTTGGGCTAAATCAAGTTGGGGTTGTTGTTGTAATTCAGATTTCTTCATAATCTATTTTTTTAATTTCGTTGCAAAAATAATATAAGTTTTGTTTTTTTAGCACTGTATCGCAGTGCCAATATTTTTTTAATAAGTTGGTATCTATTTTATCAGTAACTTTTATTATACGATACAATAGAAACTTTCTATCTCCAAATTCTATAATGTCTTTATAGAACAACTTTACCGGAGATATCAAGTAATTTAGAAATACAGGCCATCACATTAATTTCTTTATCAATTCGAAAATTAGAGTGGTACATGTATTCCTCAATAATAATAATAGCTTCTGCGGGTCGTGAAGTATACTCATCCATACGTTCATACAAAGTTTTATACAGCGCTTCAAAATCTTGTACATTAGAATCAGCAATTACCTGTCTAATTTGCTTAAATGATTTTTTATTAGGTAATAGTTCAATTACTTTATCAACATAATTAGATGATACAAGTGTTTGTTTATCTAATTCTAATTCACCATCTTTAGTAGACATTTGACATACGTTAAGCATTTTACGTACATCTGGATAGTACTGGTTTACTAGATCCTTAAGGTGGTCCGTGCTGTGTTGGATTCCTTCGTTAGAAAGTACTTTAAAAATATGTTTTGCTACTTCTCCTTTACTAGGAGGTATAATTTTAAGTACTTGACAACGTGATTGTAGAGGATCAATAATACGTTCTACATAATTACAGGTTAAGATAAATCGAGTACTCTTAGAAAACGTTTCAATTACATTACGGAGAGAAGCTTGAGCTTGAATCGTAAGAAAATCAGCCTCATCAAGAATTACAACTTTAAGCGGTTTAAATGACATTGTACTAGCAAACCCTGATACTTTATCTCTAATGGTTTCAATACCCCGTTCATCAGAAGCATTGATGTAAAGATACTCACACTCAAGATTATTAACTAATAATTTAGCTAAGGTTGTTTTTCCTGTCCCTGCCGGTCCATAAAAAATCATATTGTTCATGTCATTGCTAGTAATATACTTAGCCATAACATCCTTAAGATGATTATTTCCTACATAATCTTCTAATTTTTGTGAACGGTATTTTTCTACCCACAAGCTATTCTCAATCATACTCCTTGTCTAAATTCTCCGTAAAAACTAAATTCTTTAATAGGTTCAGGTTGAACTTCTACTTCCTCCCTCTTAACAGCATACAATTTACCACCTAATGGATCTAGATAAAAAGCAGCATTAAATTGGGTTTGTTGAAAATATGCTTCTAATGAATCAGTAAGTGACTCATGTACTTTCCTAGAGGGATCTGCAGTAAGAGCCCACCTGTCTCCAGGTGGAACTCTTTCTGCGATCAACTGTTTGTTCTCTACTGTTTGAAATTCTGACATTGCTTAAATTTAAAACATTCCAGGCATACCTCCAACCTCTTCTTTATTTTCTTGAGGTTTATTAACTACAGTACATTCAGTTAATAGAATAGTACTTGCAATTGAGGCAGCATTTTCAAGAGCACAACGCGTAACCTTGGTAGGATCAATAATTCCTGCTTCGAGGAAATCTTCACACTTACCAGTTTTAATATTATAACCTATATTTTTATTTTCAGCAAGTTGGACAGTATGTTCAACACTATGAACATCTTCACGCCCAGCATTCAACAAAATTTGTTGAAATGGTTTACGTAAAGCATTAAACATAATATTACAACCTAATTTTTGATCATCGTTTTCTGGGGAGCATTCAGTATCAATACTTGCTCTAAGCAATGCTACACCACCACCAGGGATAATTCCCTCTTCAATTGCTGCTTTTGTAGCTTGGAGAGCATCATCTACACGATCTTTCTTTTCACGCATTTCGGTTTCGGTGTTACCACCAACATGAATTACGGCTACACCACCAACTAACTTAGCAAGGCGTTCTTGAAGTTTTTCGGTTTCAAATGGTGAAGTTGAGTTTTCAATTTGAGACTGAAGTTCGGTACACAAACGCTCAATAGCCTCTTCTTCTCCAGCACCATCAACAATTGTTGTTTGCTCTTTAGAAATAGTAACTGTACGGCATTGGCCCAACCAATTAAGATCAAACTTATCGAGCTTCATACCTTTATCTTTATCAACAACCTGACCACCAGTAAGTGTAGCCATGTCATTCATAAGCAAAGTACGACGATCACCAAAATCAGGGGCTTTAACAGCACAAACATTCAAAATACCTCTCATTTTGTTTACAATAAGAGTAGCGAGTGCTTCACCATCAATATCTTCAGCAACAATAAGAAGTGATTTACCTTGTGAAGAAAGATTTTCAAGCAAAGGCAACAATTCTTTTACAGTAGTAATTCTACCATTGTAAAACAAAATCATAGCATCTTTAAGAGTAGAAGTCATAGTGTCGTTATTAGTCACAAAATAAGGTGACTTAAACCCACGATCAAACTGCAAACCTTCTACTGTTTCAAGATAAGTTTCACCTGTACGTGATTCTTCAATAGTAACTACACCATCACGTCCTACCTTTTCCATTGCAGTAGCAATCAACTCACCAACTTCAATATCATTATTTGCTGAAATGGTAGCTACTTGACGAAGTTGGTCTTCACTGGAGATATCTTGTGATTGGGCACGAAGGTTATTGACATATGCTTTTACACATTTATCAATACCACGTTTAATTTCTACAATGTTGTGGCCCTTATCACTATAACGACGTCCTGCGTTTACAATTTCACGGGCCAACAAAGTTGAAGTAGTAGTACCATCACCTGCTTGTTCAGCAGTACGAATGGCAGCTTGTTTAACCATTTGAGCACCTGTGTTTTCAACAGTGTCCTCAAGTTCAATAGCTTTGGCTACAGTTACACCATCTTTAGTGCTTTGGGGAACACCTTGCTCGTTTTGAATTACTACATTTCGTCCATTAGGACCCAAAGTAGTTACGACTGCATCTGCAAGTTGATTAACTCCGTCAATCAACTTTTTACGGGAGTCGTCTCCGTAATTTACAATTGTTACTTTGCTCATTTTTCTACAATTCCTAAGATTTTGTTTTCTTCAATCATCAAATATTCTTCCCCATCATAGTCTATTTTTGTAGCACCCATTGATGGGAGGAGTACTTCATCTCCTACTTTTACAGTAGTTTCAATAAAATTACCCATAGCCGAATAATAACCAGGACCAACAGACATTACTTCTCCACGAAGATTTTTTTCTTTACCCATATCTGGGACGACAATATTGCCGTATGTGCTTTCGTCTTGCTCAATTTGCTTGACGATTACTGCATTAAACAGTGCTTTTACATTCATTATACAAGATTTTTTAATTCGTTTTTAATATTATTCAATTCTTCAATATACTCTTTAATAGTGTCATAAGATTGCTGGCGCACCTTATGTTCAGCAATTCGTTCAAGTGCTTTACTCAAATTACTAAAGTGACCTACACATGAATCATAGGGGATTCCACTATCGGGAACAATTTTTTGAAACACTGAATAGTTCAGATCATCAATTTGGATAAAGTATTGGCCGAGCGCCGGGTCTTTAATAAACTCCATAACTTTTAAATTTTTTAATACGTGTAAATATACGAAGAAGTCCTCAGGGCACCAACCTTTGATTACTTAATTGTCAAAGTTTTTGGTTTCGCTTCGTTCGCGAGTGGGATTTGAATACAGAGCAATCCGTTAACCATTTCAGCATTTGCTTTAGCAAGGTTAAATCGGCGAGCTACTTTCCATCCCAAATTAAAGCTGCTTTTTCTTACACCAGTATGGTAGTAGCGCTTTTCTGGGGTTGATTCTTGGTTGGATCCTTTATCATAGGATACTTTAAGGATGTCTGATTCAATACTAATTTTTACATCCTTCTTATCTAGGCCTACACATGCGATTTCAAAAGTAAGGCCGTTTTCATCTTCAAACACATCAATTGGATGTGTAACGCTTTGGCGTGATGGTTTATCAAAAATTGCTTCTTTGTCGAAAAAGTTCTTTACAAGAACATCCAGAGGTGAAGCAAACCCCTGATCAAAAAGATTTACGTGTGTCATTTTATTTTGTTTTGTGCCCCCTAAGGTAGCGATTTATAAAAAATATAACTTTGGTTGGTGCCCTAAAGTCACTTATACATATACATAAAATTAGTCTCCCTGGTAT
>Ga0160423_10002368_pt1 | contig 15747 bp, 17 predicted proteins | sample CRUFie14St8metaG_FD_108191 | JGI IMG/M metagenome (GOLD analysis project Ga0160423, IMG submission 108191) | Marine microbial communities from the Costa Rica Dome - CRUD Field 142mm St8 metaG | ecosystem: Environmental > Aquatic > Marine > Oceanic > Photic zone | place: Costa Rica: the Eastern... | reverse complement strand
AACTAATCCGTATTCACCATATGCATTAGAACCGTTTAGTGATCTAATTTCACCACCATTGTTAGCGTAATAAGCACTCCAACAATAATAAGTGAACTGTGAAACCATCTCTGATAAACCACCGTTGGTCACAATCAAACCGTAACCTAAATCGTTAACTTGGGTAAAGTCATTACCTAGCATACTTCTGTTACCAGCAGTCTGAACAGTTATTTCAATTGGGTTAATTGTACTTGCGTTGTCTAAAACTTGAGATCCGTATACTGTTCCTGTCCAACCTGCTTTGGCATTTGAACTAGGATCAAGAATAAGAGTTGCTGTACCTAATGTCGGATCCCAATCTCTAACTGCGTTTACTTGGAAACGTCTGCCTTCCATATAGAATGGAGATGGAACTTGTGGTTTCTTAATAAAGAGTCCTTGTCCTGCTTGTGAACGCACATCAATTTTAAACGCTGTCTGTTTGTTAATAACTTCCATTGGTACATTTCCAACAAAAGCATCAACAAGCATACCACCTCTAAACGCTTGTCTGTTTAGTGATCTTGAAAAACTAGATCCTGTTTGACAATAAGGTGATTTAGTTAATACTTGTCCATCTGGGTCAAGTACCATCATAAAACCACCGTGTCCTGTCACCGAACAGTTTCTAACAATAGTACCATCGTTACACAAGAACACATCAATTTTGTCATTGTCTTTTGGAGGATTAAATTGTGCATTAAAAGCAAACAATACACAATCAATAAGTGCATCTAAATTTGTATATGCAGTCGCTTCAGCAGTTAATGTTGGATCTATGATTTGTGGTTCATTTGACTGAGTTGGAGTAACTGTTCCATTTTGTAATATAGTATTTGCAAGTGTACTAATGTATTGAATCGCGGCTACTGTTTCTGTAGTTTGTCCTGGCGGAATATACTTGTCACCGAATTTACCTTGGTTAGTTAATGAATCTTCTCTACCGCCATAAACCAAGTCATGAACTAAACCATCAACGATGTAACCTGTATCACGTTTACATTTTGTTGTATAGTTTGTATTACCTTGGTGACTTGGATAGTTTGTGTCTACATAACTAATTACTTCTTCAATAATAAATTTTTTATTGTTAGCAAGTATTTGTGAGGCTTGTACAAATTTACCTGGATTGTTTATACCAAAGTTACTTACGTTTACGTCCTTAGTTGGGTCGTGCAAGTAATGTTTACCAAACCAACCAATTGGATTACCTGTTAATGGATCGATGTAACGAGATCCGTTAGTTGGTAAGTTTGTATCTGGAACTCCTGTAACACTTTGAGAATCACCTCTTAACCCATCAAATACTTCATCTCGATAAAAGTAAACATTCGCCCATGGAGATTGTGACGCACCTTTTTTAGGTTTAATAATTACTCGTCTAAATTCATCACCTTTGATAGATACGTTTGCTGGTAATCTAATTGGAAAGTGTTCTTCGTAAGTACCAGATTCAATCCTAATACTTATTTGACTAAATTTAATTGTGTTTGCATACTCAAGTTCTTCACCAACAGTAAATTCTTTTGGTTCTAAAAGTTGTAATTCAAGAATATCTGTATTAACAGGATTGCTTGGATTTAAATTTTCGCTTAGGTATTCAACTACTCTACCTATTGCACCTGATTCTTTACCTCGTACAACCTTACCTGGTAAAATATCTGTGTTATCTGGATCACCTTGGTCAACAAAGTCATTTGTAGTACCGTTGCCTATTGTTAATTTATATGTACTACCGTCTACAACAGCAGGGGCATCAAATACATTTCCATCGTTTATTATACCAAGAATAATATCAAACTTTGCTCCTACTGAATTTCTTGCAGTTGCATCTGTTTGGTTAGCAGAATTTATGTATTGTGTATATATACTCTGATAAGTTGTGCTTGGGCTTAAATTTTGTAGTACCACATCAACCAATGCCTTAACAAATTGAATACCGGCGATTGTTTGTGTTCTTTGTGTTGATATTGATGCTGTTGCACTTGCGTTTGCATAATACCTTATACCAGCACGTCTTGAAAGAAAGTTAGCATTGTTTCCTGTCAATGTATCTAACTTGACTGCATCTACCATTAATCCTACATCTCGTTTACATAATGCTTCGTCATATATGAAATCAGGATATGTAGCATTTATGAAAGCAACAGTTTCGTTCTGTATAAATTCTTTGTTTTCATTTAATAAAATTCTTACATTGTTACGCCCTGATGGAATAGTTTTTACATCAGCAGTTCCTACCGTAGTAGCAGTTGAGAAATTAGTATGCGTAATTGTTTGAGCGTAGTTACCTAGTTCAAATTTAGATGCAATTTGTAATTCTTCTGCTTTACGAGCGGCCGCTCCAATACTTGCAAATGCAAATGATGGACTTCTTCCTGCCTTACCAGGATTTGTTTTAGAAAATCTATCATCACCTGAATTACTTACATAAAGGTTAGAACTACTTACACCTTCTTGTCGGTCAACGTAAAGTTTGGTTGCAACTTGTAATGCTTCTTGATCTGGAGATACTGTTCCTGCTAATGCTCCTGGATGATCATGAGCAAACAAAGCACCAGTCATCTTATCGCCTGCTCTTCTTACAACACTCTTACGTGGTAATGCTTCGTTTGCAAGATAGAAACCAGATAATTGGGTATCTAATCCTTGATCAACTAATTTGTGTACACCAGCATCAACTGACCCTGTGATTGCAACACTGTTTGTATTTGCAATAGCATCTGCTGAAGTGGTATGTAATCTAATTGTATTATCATCTGTAATACCAACATAATAAATTTGATCTTTGACTAAGCCGGTTAAAGCCGCTTGACTAGATGTATATTTGTAACTTGCACCGTTACTTGCTCTATCTAGTCCGTGATTCTGTACTTGTAAGTCTTGTGTTGATACAATACCTGTAATATCTAATGTGTATTCTGATGCATCTGCAGGTTCATCACGTAGTCCTCCCATTTTACCTGGATTCATTGCTTTTGCATATCTTTGATCGTTATATTCTTTGTCTGGTACTAAGTCATGTATAGTATAGTTTCCACCATACTTACTAGTAAATGCCGCGGCATCTGCTGTGCTAATCCCTACATTACCTATTGCATAACCTGAACCATTTAAATGACCACCTAGTTGTGGACTAGTGTCACCTGCAACATTTGTTCTACCTGCTTGTATTAAAAGTTTGCCTGCTTGTGTGACATTGAATACAATAGTATCATCTGCAGGATCTCCTGTAATTGCACCATTTGATACTAATTCTAATGCTTCTACACCATCTTCTGTAGTATTAACTGCAAGTATTCTACTTGCTAATCCTGTATAATCATCTGGTGTATCACTTAAACCTCTGAAGTTAATTTGTCCTCCGATACCAAATACAGCATATAGTTCTTGGAAGTTTTCGTTTGCTTTACGAAACGATTCACGTAAACTATCACCGGTACCGTCGTTACCTTCTACACCAATATCAATAATTTCTCTTGCCATTTGTTACTCCGTTAAGCAGGTATTGCTAGTTTGTCCATATCAAAATTTACACTTACGCCACATCCACAACTGCTTTTTGCGTTAGGATTTACAATTTCAAACATAGAACCCATAATATCTTTTTTATAATCAATGACTGTACCAAATAAGAACATAATACTAGCACCGCCTATAACAAAAACATTTTTGTTATCTGTTGTGAATACTTCATCGTCGTCTAGTAATTCATCTGCTGTTTTGTATGTTCCCCACTGATATTCAAAGCCTGCACATCCTCCGCCTTTCATGTTTAGCGTTACTGCATATACATCATTTTCCTTACAAATAGTGTCGATTTGCTGTTTTGCGGCGTCGGTTAGTGTACAAATAGTCATTGAAACTCCTTATTAATGTTATTTATCTTAGCGTTTTGTAATCCGAATGTAAATATAGTTATGTTTATAGAAGAATTTAAAAAGAAAAGCCGGCATATAAGGCTGTCTAAAACGGGTGTAGAACACCAATATACACGTAACAAAACCTTTGCTAGGTTACGCTGTGATAGTTGTAATACCGAATTTATTAGACCAAGAGGTAGTATGGACCCTAAGCGTCTAAATAACAACTATTTTCATGTTTGTGGGGATTGTGATGCAAAGAGATTTGCACAAAAACTAGGGGTGGACCAGAAGCAGAAATGGAATAATCTTTCTGCTTCTAGTAATATTCCTATTAGTAAATTGTAACTATTCCGATTTCCATATAGTCCATGCACCGTATGCTATTGCAAGTCCTGCCGCAATTTTTGCTAAAGGTGCAAGAAATAGTACCATAAGTCCTAGCACTACAAGAGCCGCTCCATCCCATGAAGTACGCTCTTTCATTCTTGAATTAATCCATGATTTAATCATAATATACCTCCTAAAGTATTCCATTATGTTTGATACTGCTTAACGGTAAAACCTTGCCAAACTCATCTTTGCATATTTCACCATTAATACTACCTGCCATCATTTTCTTGCCATTGCTATTGATATACAAACAAGGTTTAATTTCTTCACCATCTACTGTTCGTTTCAAATTGCGAGGCTTAGGTTTTCCTGAGGCCGCTTTGTATCCTGCCATAAATCTCCTTCTGTTAGATATTTATTATATTGATTCAGCAGTTCTATGCTTGCTAAATTCTTCATCTTACTTTCACACATAATATCTGCATATTCTAAGAATGATAATGCATATGCATTAACTTTTTCGTTAGGATAATAGTCGCTATGTGCTCTAAGTTTTGCTTTCTTATGCCCTGCTTCAAGTAATGCTGTCATATCAGGCATTGTATCGTGTAAAAAGCCTTTAGGTAATGCTTCGCCTCTGCTGTAACTGTAATGTATCACAGGACGTACACCACGCCATGAATCTATTATGCGAGAAAATCTATCGTCGGTGGGACGTATGTATTCACCTTCACGGCACCAGTGATGGTGTATGTCGAGCACCAATGCACAGGTGTCGACGAGTTCCAAACTAGCGTCGATCCCCCATTTGTTTTCATCGTTCTCGATCGTAATTGTGTTTCTCGCTTCCGGAGAAAGTCTTGTGTTAACTGCGTGTTTGATACCGGCTGGACCTTTCTTACCGGATATGTGGACGTTGCACTTAAAGTCTTGGAACGATTTGCCATAGCCCATCCATCTGATGCAATCAACATGATATTCAAACTCCTCTATAGATCTTTCGACAATCTCTTCGTTGTCGCTTGCAAGTACAGTAAATTGGCCTGGGTGCATCGATAGTCTGACATCGAGGGCTCTTGCCGTTTCACCGACTTTTGCGAATTCTTTAGCGGCATAATCACGTACATCAGACTTACGCCAATAATAACTCCAAGTAGGCTCGGTATAAACAGGAAGGACATCGCTACCCAATCTGACCATACGAAGTTCTGGAGGAAGGCTTCCAACATATTCAATCAACCTTTTGTATGACGCTATGTTATGAACCATCAAGTCCCATAAGCGTTCTTCAGCAACATCACGTGTTTGATTGTTCAACCAACGTACTGTTGTGCTACGAGTATTTAGTGGACGTTGTACTTCTTCTAGTAATTTTTTCTTTTGTGTTTGGTCTGGATGCATGTATTTGCAAGCGAAACCTATACGTTTAATCATTTATAATACCTTTTATCTTCCATGGCGTAAAACTTACACTACCTAAACTGATATGATCTGCTCCTGCGTTTAAATAATTTTTTGCATCTTGTTTAGAATACACACCACCACCTGCAATAACTGTGACATTCGGATGTTTGTTTTTTATGTAGTCAATTAGTTTCATAGTATATGGCACAATAATTTTACCTGATAAACCGCCTTTTTCAGTTGGTAAAGTATTACTTGCATGTATACAATTATACCCGAGATTTACTAATTTGTCAACCATATTATTATCAGCAATAGGAGGAATCTTAACAATAGTAAATTCACCACGCATATGATTAGGAAATGCCTCAAATTTAGGCCAATCCATTGTATCATTACATGCATCTATATTTGGGCAACTTATATTAAGTTCTATATTCCTGTCAGGACCTATTGCCATTAATATTTTTTCCCAGTCATTAGGTTCTAGTGCGGCAACACTTAATACCTCATTATAAGAAGTTTTGAACATGCCATCAAACAAACCAGGATTACGTAAACCTAATTGATTACGCCAAGACCATCCTGCTTCTGTTTTTACATATCTTAAGGTTTTTAAAATTTGCTTTATGCGTCCTGGCCTTGGATTGACAGTAAATGTACCAGTTACACTAATTGCATTTTTAAATTTTAAATAATTTCCGAATGGTGCGGATATAAAATATTTTGTCACTTTCTATATCCAGTATTGAAACTTATAGTTACACGATTGTCTGTTTCATTATCTTCTGTGTAATGTTCTAGCCAACTAGGAAAAAGAACAAGTGTCCCTTGTTCACATGGTGTTTCCATTAGTGTTGCGTTATACATAGTTTCCTGTGCAGTATATTCATACATTTTGTAAGGGTGTAAAGGACTTTTAAATATTAAAGGTGTGCTACCTTCATCTGCTATAGGATAAAATGCACCACTTAATACACTTACTTCGTGCCTGTGAGATTTGACTGCACCGCCTTTACCAACTCTATTCATCCAACTGTTACCAATTGCTAATTGAGGAAGACCATATTCTAAACAGTAATCTTGTATACAATCTTCTAATGTTGCTTTTATAGGTTCTAACCCCATCTTATCTAACCAACGGTTAGGAGTTGATTCATTATAAGTGCTTTCGCTATTTTTCATAATAGCATGCCATTCGGTTTTAGTTTTGTTTACAATATCTAACATTCTTGAATAGTGAGGATGTTTTGTTAAATCATATCTCATTATTGTAGTAGGAAATAATGTGCTTATTTGTCTTGGATAATTCTCAATCATTTTACTATCTTTTCATGCATTGGATATATTGTGTTAAAATTAATAGTAGTCCTATAATCACAATCAATAGTTGGAACAAAATGTTCCATCCAACTAGGATATAATAATAGGTCCCCAGTTTCGACTTCTTCTAAGTGTGCATATGTTGTACTAGGTGTTTGTGCATTCTGTCTTTCCATCATTCTATATGGAATAGTAGGATTACCAAATGCAAGTCCTTGACTGCCTTCTGGAGCATTTACATACAAAGTACCACTATAAACACTGTTTTCATGTCTGTGTCTTTGTATTCTACTTCCTTTATGCATAATATTATACCAACTATCATCTATTACAACAGGCTCAATACTATTCACACGGCACATATTTGTAATACAAGACAATAAAATACTACTAAGTTCTTCAAATTGATCTAATAGATAACTTCTTTGTCTCCAATCTTCTATAAAACTAGTTTGACCTTTGCCTTCAAGTATAGTTTTTTCTGTTTGTTCTGCATCAATTAATAAATTTAATAAATCGTCCCATTTATCATAATGATCATAAAGTTTGAATTTCATTATGTTTACAGGAAACAATTCTGTAACTTTAGCACCTGTAATTAATCCTCTTTGTGCCATTAGTACCAATTCTCCTTACACCACGGATCAACACAATTATCTGGATTTGGTTCACCATGAAATACTGCTACAGCGGTATCTGGAGCAATTTCAGGAACACCAGGAGCAGAAAAATTACGCACTCCATCTATTCTAGTCATTGCAGGCTTATTACGCATTTCCCATTTATAACTTTGTAACCATTCATCTGGCCAAAATACAAAATTGTCTTTGACTTGGTCATACAACCAATCTTGGTCACCGTGAAACTTTCTACTGTTTTGTACAGGATTGTTCATAAAATTTTTATACACATGTTGATGCTGTCCTATCTCTAGCCTAAAACAACTGCTGTTAAATTTATTCCAAGACGGATTATTTTTTCTATTGAAATCTCTTATTACACAAAATTTTCCTGGTTGATATGTAAACAACTTATCTATGTTTCTAAAAATAATTACATCTAAATCTATAAACAAAACAGTTCCTTGTAAAACAAGTTGTGGATTGAAGAACATAGGTTTATACCACCATCCTTGTAAACCTCTATGTTCCGGCAATACTTCTGTTCTGATCTCTGCATTTAAGTCTGTAATATTTTCAGTAAAACAAACAAATTCAAAAGGCAGTGTCATATGCCTTTTACACATATTATATAATGTGTTTACATATTTTGCATCATATTTACTTCCATGTTTCAAACAAGCAATATACCGTTTGGCATTAGGTTCAAACCCTTTACTCCAACGATCTGGATCACCTAAATCTGTTTTATCAACAATAGGTGGAATTACTTTTGGTTTTGGTTCTAGCAAAGGCGGTTTAGGTGTAGGAGTAGGCTCCTTCACAGGTGGACGCTCAGTTGTAGATTTTGGAAAAGGCTTATGTATTTTCTTGCCCGTTTCCTTTTCTAACTTTTTACGTGCTTTGCGTTGCTCTTTTGTTTCGCCTGGATAGTATTTTTTGACCAATGTTATGCCTCATAGATTGCACTGTTGGCACCATGCTCGGAACATTCTACTCTTACGCAATAACAACGATTATTTGTTTTATCTCTAATTAAATCGTTTGCAAAATTAAATGCGTGTTCGGCAAATTTTTCTGCTCCAACACCGTCAAATTCTCTTACTTCACATAAGTCTTTATCTTGTAAATCATAAAAGTCTTGTTTATGCGGATCATTTATATCTACACAAGTTTTGTGATCAAACTTATCTTCAAGCCATGCTTTAAGTGGTTTCAATCCACCAAAGTCTACTGCCCAATTTTTATTATCTAAATCATTACATCCAAATGTAAATTTAAATGCAAGACTGTAACCATGCAATAAATGACAGTGTGAATGATCTGCATTTGGTTGTCTAAACACCGCTGATAGTCCGATGTTGTGTCCGTATGTTTTTGTACTATAATAAGCCATATTTTCTCCTATAATGTAGCGGCAGAATTAGGAGGGTTGACGCTAAGTCCTCTTTGTATCATGTACTTATTATACTATAATTTTCTTGGGCTGTCAACTGAAACATTTGGCAATTTCCATTGATTTGGCAAAGTCCAGTCTGTTTGGTATATTGTAAAACGCTTATCAGGGTAAAGTTGCATCAATACACCTATTTGGTGTATCCAATATCTTGGGTCTATAAAATGGTGATCACTTTTATTGTAATTACAAGTATCTTTATATATGTTATTCATATATTTGTCTTTGCTATGTAAGTCAAAACCTATCATGTTTATGTTATTACCTAAACCACATGCAATTAAAACTGCGTATGGACCACTACCCCAATGGAAAGGTTGATCTGCTCTTTCTTGTCCTGTGTAGGGTAATTCAGGAACAGTCAAAATACCATATGCTTTGAATTCATCTATCCAATCTTTTCTTGTGTAGATGTTTGACTTGTAATCTGCTTCAATGGCTTCTCGCACCATTTTCCTATCTACACAGACAAGGTGTTCTACAAAATAGTCACGCAATATTGCATTGCATCCTATTTTTGTATCCTTTATAGAATCGATATCTATATTAGCACGGCTTTCACCGTTTCCAATTACTAGCATAAATTTATTTATTAGGTTTTATGTCGTTGACTTCTTTGCTAATGAGTTTGAACTCTTCTCTCACTTCGCCTAAGTTTTTACTTGCTCTATGTAATGTATGTACTAAGTGTCTTATGGTATATATTGTCCAGAACCACCAAGTTACTGCTGTTACAGCAAAAACTCCTAGTCCTGCCCAGAATGCTTGTTTATAATCAATGACGCCGAAGCATACTAATACTAAAGCAAACCCTACAAATAGGATTGGTACAACTCGTGCGAACATATCCCAACGTTCAACTTGAGTTTCTATGGTTTTTATATCTGCCTGTTTTTTAAATTTGTTTATCATCATGGCCTTTCTACTATGTTTTTAAGCATAATATTTACTTTAATTTTTTATGAATTAAATTGGATTATTATGAACTTATTGCACCAAAGGCTTTCCAAATGCCTGGGGTTCCGTCTCTAATGCACACCCAACCAACATAGCCTGTTGGAGTTGGATTTGTGTTCCACACAATATCACCTACAGCATAAACACCTGCTGTGGGTGCCGCCGCACCATTTTCCATTTTGCGTCCGTCAAATTTTATAGGCCCTGATGTACTTAAACTTACATCATTATCTATATTAGATACACCAACACCTAATTTGCCATGGATGTTTACCCTTGCATTATCACTTCCTTGTGTGCCTACTACAATATTACCATTTGCTTTGACTGTCAATCTTGTTGTGTCATCTGTAACAATTTGTAAATCATCATTTGTCCAATTACCTATTCTTATTCCACTATCATGCTCACTGTCAATAATAAATTCTGCATCTAAGTTTGCTATGGAAAGAGTGGCATTTGGAGCCTGTGTTCCTATACCTAATCTGTTGCTTTCTGCTTCCCAGAAAAAATAACCATCAAAGTCAACATTTCCGTTTACAGAAAGATTATCTAAAACACCAACATTAGTCAAACTACTATTAATAATAGTTGAACCTAAATCTGTTTCTGTAATTACAGGAACAGTACCAATACTGAAATGTTTTGTTCGAGCAAGATCGATGTTTTCTGATGAAAACATTCTATGTGGATTTTCATGATATACAAATTGTCTGGAAACTTCAGAAGTTCTCCAAAGTAAACCTTTGCCTGCTACTGTTCCACCTTCAAATTCTAAACTAGTAGAACGCTCATTACGTATATCTGCTGTCAATTCATTTACATGTAATTTTTGTGCAGTAATACTTCCTTGAACATCTAAATCACCTGTAACTTTAATATTGCCTTCTAAAGTATCTGTGTCAATTGTATCAACAGTAATACCGTCATTATCAACCATTAGAATCATTCTAGATGCTTGATCGCTTATACCGCTACTTGTAAAATTTGTTATTAGTCCGCCATTTATTTTATTACCACTTAATTCGCGGTCGTTGATAGTTGGTGCAGGAGCCTCACGGTTTGCGAGGTCTGTAATTGCTGTTCCTAAACTATCTAGGCTTTTTTGAAGATCTTCTGTGCTCATGTAAGTATTTATCAAGATACTTTGAGAAGCACAGTTTCAGGATTTATACGTCCATTCAGTTTTGTGTCTGTAGTAGGAATTTCATCTAAGAATTTACGTAGTTTTACTTTACCTGAATCTTTGAATTCTTTTAGTTGATCTACAGGTTTCCTAAGAGTTTTCTGTATACTTAATGTTTCATCATACCCTAATATTGTAGTGCCTTTTACACTCAGTCCCGTACCATCTCTACCTTGGCCTAATGGATCAATGTTTTTAGCAATATATTTGCCTAGTTTACGTGATTTAACATTGAACACCCATAACTCGTTTGCTTTGATAATTTCTTCTGGGTTGACACTTGTTAGTGAATACTTAGAATCAACCTTAAGGAATTTAAGTTTAGCAACAAGTTTATCAGCACTGTAAACTTTCTTTTTGCGTGGTTTTCTATTGACCTTTGCTTTTTCAATTATAAATTCTAACTCTCCAAAAAGATAGTCCATTGCACCAATGTATTTTTCAATATGTTTTTTCTTAAGATGTGCATACCCTTCTTTTAATTGTTCCCACATGTCTGCTGTATGTTCGTCCATTTTTTTAAGTTGTCCAGCAGTAGGCATTCTCAACAACTCTCTATAATCATCTACTTCGTTTTCATAGATGTTTTTAATTTTTCTAGCATGTGCTCCAGTAATATTCTTTTCACTTGCATATTTTCTAAAATCAAAACCTTTTGGATCAAAAGTTTCTGCATCTACAGTAAATGTATCTAACCATTCTTCAATGCCTTCAGACATTGCATATGCTTGTTGTTGTAGCCTTTGTTGAATACTCAATTGTGGTACTTCTTTTGCTTTCTTTTGTTCAATTTCTTTTCTATCTTTTACAACAACCTTTCCTGATTCGATTGCTTTTGCTATGCGTTCTTTTAGAAAATTTGATGCAGGTTGCATAGTTCCCATAGTACCTGGCAAACTTTCCCAATACTCATTTTCTTTAGGATTAAGATCAGGCATTCCATCTAATAGTTGCTTTGCAATTATAGCGGCTGTAATGCTTAATTCATATGGCGGAGCCGCTTTAGCATGTTTGATATCATCTTTAGTGTAATCATTACTTGCCATCCACTTCCATGTATGTGGATATAAATCTACAGGTTTGTAATTTTGGTAGTAAAAATCTCTGCTTCTATCTCTATGTCGGTGGTAATGTTCACCACTCCAGTCTTCCCATCCCTCCCAGGCTGGTGCTTGTAATTTATCGCCCCGTCTTACTCTTGCAGTGGCACGGACCGTCTTTTTTCTTGTTCTTTTCGGTAAAGCCATGTGATTTTTCTCCTGGTATAATACTTACTATATAGCAACTGTTGGAATAAGTCAAGTAAAAAAGGTTAATTAAATTTTTTCTTAGCGTGAAATAAGTCTTTATAACGCAATTCTTCAGTCATTTTAGGATTGTGTGTATTTGTAAACTCCATAGACATCTTCCAGTCTTCACGTTTAAACGGTATAACTTGCATTAGGGGTTGCCCTGCTTTTATTACGTGATTATTTATAATCCAACCAGGAAATTCTACAGGCAAGTCAAATGTATCTGTATCTACAATGCCTGAAAGCAGTCTTAAATTAGGATTGAATTCGTATATAGGTTGAATAAACAAACAACTATACCCTGGTGGAGTTCTAACAAGCCAAGGGTTTTTTAATTTTATCCAATGTTGTTTGTCTGGATTTTTTACAGGACACATTTCAAAGCGATGTGCTTCGGGTGCATATTGATTATTTTTTACCTTAATACGGTTTTCAACAAAGTTGCCTTGTACTTCTTCTTTGATAATATCAATATCTGTCACGTTTTGTATTATGTATCCACTAGTCAACATATCTGTTGCTGGCATACATTTTTTAATAGTTGGCAGTGTACTACCTAACGGATACACAAATTTTTCTGATGGAAGTTTTTTAAACCATTTAGGCAATATTTTTTTTGCAGGGAGTACAGGAAATTTTTCAATAACTTCCTTATCCATAGATATAAACGTTATGTTCATTTCTTAATGCATTCTATTCCATCCCACTCTGCCTTTTTGTTTTTGCCTTTTACATATATGGTAGGGGGATTACTATCTATAAATTTTTGTTTAGCAATACTACACGTTATATAACTACCCATCTTATTTTCAATAGTTATATCTGGCATACCAGATATAGATAAAACTAATACTAACCAATACATTTCTCCACTCCGTTAGAAGTCACCATCCATTCCATTAATGGTGAAAGTTTTTCCTTTATATCCCGCATCCATTTTTTCTTTATCGGACATTTCTTCTGCATCTTTACGTGTACGAGGGTTAAATTTTTTCTCCTGCTTCAAATCCTCTGAAGCATTTGAATCTTGGGAACCTGAGACTATACGTTTCAGAATCTTGAGACTTCGTTCTAGCATCTGCTCTAATCTCTATCAACTGACCAATGAGATCAGTACGTTTAGTCCAGAACTCATCACGTTGAGAGTCAGTGAAACCGCTCCCACAGTTAAGGCGATAATTGTATCCATCGTCTTCTCCTTCTACTATTACGGCACCTAATCTTCCTTCGTTACGCCCAGTGCCTTGTTCGACGTCAACGACTTTCAAAGTAATTTCAATAAAAGGTTTTGCTTTCAACCAACTATGTGTTCTTTTACACTCGTAAGGTGCATCAATATCTTTGATCATAACCCCTTCATAACCACCGTCTACAGCCGCTTTATTTAGGTCTACAAAGCGTTTATTACCTTCAGTGGTACTTAGGTCTACCTCTTCCCATTCTAGTGCTTGTACGTGCTTTAAAATGCTTACATTCTGTTCAACCCAAGCCTTGACTGCTTGACTTCTAAATGACTGTGGTTTATCCCAAATGCCTTTTTGAAAGTCTGCCAGTGGACACATATCAAACAAGTGCAATACTGCGTCATCTGATTGTTTGCCATCTTTTCTATGAACTTGTTTCATTAGGTCTTGAAAATTTGCACTCATTACTTCACCATCCAATACTAAATCATATGGAGCAGGTTTTTGTGCAATCACTTCTTCAATCTCTGCAATGATGTGACCAAAGTTGTGAAACTGTTTACCATTACGTGAAAACATTTCTACTTTGTTACCACGTATAATTGTAATAACTCTCACACCATCTAGTTTAATTTCAATTTGTTTCTTACCAACCATTTTCTTTTCATGGTTAGCACTATCATGTGCAAGTGGGCAAGTAAATGTAGGAATAGCATACTGCGGAAATTTCTTTGCAATTTTGTTAACAGTTTTTTCTGAAACACCACAACGTAGATCTTTTATAAGTATTCTACGATAGAACATGTTCCATTGTTCTGCGGTAGCAAGATCTTTACAAAGTATAATTGCATCTCTAGCATTATGCCCTGTAAGTTGTCTGTCAATTAATTTACGTGCTAATTCTTTGAATGTAGGCCATGAAAGACCTTGTGGCGTAAGTACTTCATTTTCTTCTTTTTCAGGTACTTGTTTTACGCCGAATGTAACAAGTGGATCAAGTGCCATTTTGACACCTTCAAAAAATTCGTCTAGCCCTTCTTCCATAGCAGATTGAATAACTGCTTCTTTTGCTAGTCTACTGTTGTCTGCTTCTAATTTTCTAATTATCTCTTGTGGTTGTGTTCTCATTGTTGCCTCTCTGTTGCCTAATTATATTTACATTATAGCACCGTAATATGCATTTGTCAACTATTTTGGCGGACCCGAAGAGATTCGAACTCCTGACCTCCGGTTCCGCAAACCGGCGTTCTATCCTGCTGAACTACGGGTCCGTGTGTAATAAAGGCCGACACTTGGTACGCAACTGTTCGGTGTCTGGTTTAATGCAACGTTACCTAGAACTAACCACTTACAACCTTTATTACTTCTATAGTATATGCTCATTAAATAGGATTGTCAAGTGTTTTGGTAGTCCTGGCGGGATTCGAACCCACATCGCTCTCTAATCTGGAGACTGTGCCGAGTATAAGCCGGGTGTTTTACCGTTAAACTACAGGACTAAAATTTGGACACCTAGGCCGGATTCGAACCGGCATACACGGAGTTGCAGTCCGTTGCATAGCCATTCTGCCACTAGGTGTTGGCATAGGTGAAGGGAATCGAACCCCTATTTTCAGTTTTGGAGACTGACGTGTTACCATTACACTACACCCATAAAAAAAGCCCCTAAACAATTACTTGCTAGGGGCTTTGTGAAATAACTTTTTGTTAAAAATCAAGTCAAGACATAGCCCCTCCGTTTGCTATCGGGCACCAACATATTATAAATGTTGTATCTGTCTTGAACATGTTTAAAATTCCTTTTCTCATATTGTTACTTACTATAACACTTCTATTTATATTAGTCAACCACTTTTGGTAAAAAATTGGCTCTGGGGGTAGGATTCGAACCTACACGATAAATAATTTGCAGTATTTTATCACTCAATAAACAGTTGAGCGTGTCTACCATTTCCACCACCCCAGATTAAGATTATTTCTTATCTAGTGCGGCAATCATTCTTGTCATACCTATACCGCCACCTACTCTTGGAAAGAAGTCAAACTCTAAAAACTTTTCTAGTTCTACTTCTACTCTATCTTTGCCGAACAGTTCGAACAGTAGTTTT
>Ga0160423_10002366_pt1 | contig 15758 bp, 1 predicted proteins | sample CRUFie14St8metaG_FD_108191 | JGI IMG/M metagenome (GOLD analysis project Ga0160423, IMG submission 108191) | Marine microbial communities from the Costa Rica Dome - CRUD Field 142mm St8 metaG | ecosystem: Environmental > Aquatic > Marine > Oceanic > Photic zone | place: Costa Rica: the Eastern... | reverse complement strand
AAACTGCCCTGTATATATATATATATATACACATACATATCTATTCATAAATTTGGGCGCCAGATTCCGGGTGCTTCGGCGACCGCAGCGCATGTGGAACGCAGACCGGTTCGGGCCGACCGGTGGGTGTGGGGGGGGGGGGGGCGGGGGGGTGGGGGGGGGGGGGGGGGGGCCGCGGGGCGCCCCCCCCCCCGCGCGGGTGCGGGTGCGGCTGGAGGTGGAGGGCGCCTTCGGGGCGGTGCTCTGGGGCGTCACCCGGGGGGACCGGGCGCGCTGGCACGCCCCGGGCCCCGGGGCGCCCGCCGGGGGCGCGCCGCTGCCGGAGGGGGCGCCGGAGGGCTCGACGCGGTCCCCGCTGTCGCCGGGCGCCGCCCCTGGGGCCCCCGCCTCCCTCGACCTGGAGCTCCCCGGGGACCTCGCCCCCGCCTTCCTCGCCTTCACGCTGGAGCCCGCTCCCGAGGCCCCCCCGGCGCGCGGGGGCCTCGAGGGGCCTTCCCTGGTGGGCCCCCCCGCGGGCGCGAGCGGCGAGGCCGCCTTCTTTACCTTGCCCCTCGGGGCCCTCCCCGGGCGGGCCAGCCCGCTGGGGCCCTCGCCCGCCGGCGCGGGGGGCGGGGGGCTCAACCTGGCGGCGGCGGCGCCCGCCGGCGTCTCGGGGGCCCGCCTGCGCCTTGCCCGGGCGGGGGCGCCCGCCGGGGATGCCGGCGTGGAGCTCGAGCTGGACCCCGCGCACCACCGCACGGGCGACGTCTGGCACGTCCTGCTCCCCGCGGGGGCCGCGGGCCCCCCGCTCCGCTACTCGTTCCAGTTCCTTTCCGGCGTTGGGCCGGCGGCCTCCATCTCGGCCGGGTGGAGGCCCGACCCCCTGGCGCCGCTGCTGTGCCCGCTCTCCCGGATGTCGCTCTGGTCGGAGGACCCGGGTGCGCCCGGGGGGGCGGGGGGCGCTTACGCGGTCGAGGACCTGGCGGTGTACAGCCTGGACTGTCGGGGCGGGGGCCTCTCCATGCATGGCGCGGCAGGGGCGGGGGGTGTCGGGGAGGGGGGCTCCCTGGAAGAGCTCCGGGCGCAGGGCTTTACCGCCGTGGCCCTGCGGGGCGCCGTGGCCCCGGGGTCCCTCGTGGCCGTGTCAGCCGAGGTATGCGGGGAGGCCGCCTCGGGGGCGCCGCCCGCCGGGGGCTCTGCCGAGGAGGCCCTGAGGGAGCTGGAGCGGCCCCGGGAGGAGCTGCGGGGCTGGGTCCGCCGCGCAGGCGCGGCCGGCCTCGAGGTCCTCCTGACCCTGGACTGCGCCGAGATGGCCGCTGCCGTCACTGGCGCGGACCCGGCGGGCGTGTCGGACCCCGGGGTGTGGGCAGGCGTCCTCGGGGACCCCCGCGGGGCGGAAATGCTCGCCCTGGCCCTGGCGGAGCTCTCCCGGTCTCTGGGCGTGAGCGGGTTCATCTTCGAGCGGGCGGAAGCCCTCAGCCGTGGGAGCCTCTCGGAGCAGCTGGCCGCGGAGCCCGTCCTGCGGCACCTGAAGCTGGTGGCTTCTGTGAACTCCCGGGACGAGCTGCTCCGGAACTTACCCACCGGCGCGCCCCGGTCCGTCTTCCCGCACTGGGGCGCCTGGGCTGAGGTGAATTGGGCCTTCCCGGATGGCCTGCGGGCCTTCCTCGAGGGGGCGCCCAGGGCGGGGCTGGGGTCCCTGGCAACGCGCCTCGCCGGCTCGGCGGACATCTTCGAGGAGTGGCAAGGGGGGGCGCTGGCCACGCACGTGGGGCGCCGGCCCGCCTTCGGGTTCACGCCTCTGGAGGTCCCCGAGGAGGGCGCTGAAGCGGGGGAGGTGCAGAGGGCCCAAACCATCCAGCTCGCCGCCGCGATATCCCCTGGGGTCCCATTCGTCTCGGGCCGGCCCCCGCCCCCGGGCGGGCAGACCTTCTTGGGGGCGCTTCTTGCGCTGCGCGCGGAATACCTGCACATCTTGCAGCCGCTTTCGTTCCGGGCCGCGCGCGACATCCGGTGGCACGCACCGGGGGGTGGGGAGCCCGCCTGGGACGGCGAAGACGCCGCTGGGGCTGCAGGAGAGGAGGGCCTCGAGGCGGGGGGCGCGGAAGTACCCGCGGCGGGGTCCTTCAGCCCTCCAGAGCGCTTCTTGGGAATCTCCCTCTGGAGCGCGGACGGGGCCCAGTCGCTCTACGCCGCTTTCAACGGTGCGGACAGGGCCATTGCGGCCTCGCCGCCCGCCTTGCCTCCAGGCCGGCAGTGGGTCCAGCGGGCGGACACGGCCGCAGCGGGGACCTCCCTCTGCGGAGGGATACCCGTGGCCCCCGGTGCACCAGTCACCGTGCAGCCGGGCAGCGGGGTGCTGTTGGAGCTGTCCACTACGGCGCCTTAGATCCGAACATAGCCCCGGAGAATTCTCACAGTATTAAAGCATTTATTCCCTGACTGGCTCATTACCCCAGGGTGTCGTACGGGGTGGCCTCAGGCGGCCCGTGGCCCCGGCTGACGAGGAAAGTCCCGAGGGCGTTGTCGACCGGCCAGGCCGAGACAGGCCAGGCCTCGCGGTCCCGCCCGGCCCCGTACAGGAGGGGGCTGTCAAAGACCTGGCACTCGTACACGAGGTCCTCCCGCACGCACCGCACCGCCCCACCGGCCGGCTTCTGCTGGCCGGCGACCGCGACCGCGCCAAGGGCGACGAAGCCATCCGGGGGGACCGGCATCCACAGGGACACCGGGCGCCCCCGCAGGGCCCGCCCGGTGTCCCGCCAGATGAGGGAGAACCCGACCGGGAGGGCGGTCTCTTCGCCCCCCCACACCACGCTGTGGCGCTGCGGCGGGGGGGAGCTACCGATTTGCAGGACGTCGCCCGCCGAGAAGTAGCCAGGGGGGCAGACGGGGCGCCAGATGGTCACCCTCCCCTTGCGCGCGGGGTCGAGCCCCTCGTGGGACTCCCAGACGCCCTCGTAGGCCACACACGGCACCAGCAGGGGGGTCGAACGCACCGAGCCTTCGAGGTCGGACTCAGAGGCGTTCTCGGAGGCGAGGGACCTGGTGCTGGGCACGCTGCGCAGGCTCGCATCCAGGGCCTTCTGGGCGACCCCCGCGACGTGGCGCATACCTTGGCGCTTCATGACGTCCAGAACCCGGGCGCGGAAGCTCTCGGCGCGCTGGCTGCCGCGCGGGAAGGCCAGCCCCCGCTGGTGCCTCTTCATCTTCAGGGTGGAGCTGACCATGCCCCGCACACTGCCGGAGCCCGAGGCGTCGCCACCCATGACGATGAGCACCTGGTGGGGCGGCTCGGCTCTCCCGGCGGGTGAGGAGGAGGAAGCCCCCGCTGTCGCGCCCGCGGCCCCGCCCCCCCGGCCCAGGAGGTCGAGGGACAGGATTCGGGACAGGCGAACCTCCCACTTGACGGCGGCCGGGCGCCGGTCTCCCCTCCCAATTCGAGGGTCCATGAACCGCACGAAAAGGATCCTCCGGTCCGACACGACTACGGCTGAGTGCGGCTCGGCGGTGCGCATGTGGAACTCGTAGACGTCCCCTGCGTAACGCCGCTTCTCCTTCACTAGGGGGTCGTGCGCGGACCCGGAAAGGAGCCCGCCCCACTCGGCCGTCTTCAGCATCCACTGCCCCAAAGCCTCAGAGTCGCTGAACTCTCGCAGCACGCGATCCCCCCTGACCGCTCGAGGCAGACGCCGGCGCACGAGGTCGCTGGAGCCCGTGGCGATCTGCCCCAGGCCCTCGATGCTCGCGGCGGCGCCCTGGACGCTCTTCGACACGAGGTCGAGGCCGCCGCTCAGCGGCTTCGCCACGACCCCCACTACTCCCTTGGCCAAGCCTTCCGCGAGCCCGGCAGCCCCCCCGTCCTTCAGGCCCTTCATGGGCTTCAGAAATAGGCCGGAGACTCCAGAGGCGAGGCCCTTGCCGAGCGCCAGCGCCCCCTCGCTCACGCCGTCTGAGAAGCCTTCCACCTTGGCACTGCTGTCCCGGGAACGCTGCCGCTTGAAGTCCCCGTCGAGGGAGATGGCGGCGGCGGCGCCGGAGAGGGAGGTCAGAGCTCCCGCTGCTGCCCCAGAGATGGAGACCCCGCGCAGCACGTTGACCAGCTGTGAGGCCACGTCGCGGGTCAGCCGCCCGTAGCACAATTGCACGAAGCGGGAGCGCTGCATCACCAACCGGCGCACTTCCCACCGCCTCATGAGGGATAGCGGGGCGCCGTCGAAGTTGACGAGGTTGAAGACGGTGCTTTGCGCCAGGCCCATGTGGGAGGGCCGCGACTGGGGGTCGGCGCGGAAGCCCAACAGTATCTTTATCCCCGAAAGATAAAGCAAGTTGATGGCGACCTGCGGGTCCACTTCGGCCACCTTCTCCGAGCTCCCCCCCGCCTCCTCCGTCCCTGCTGCAGGGTTCCCACGAGCCAAGGCTTCCTGCAGACGCATGAGCCGCCAGATGAGCGGCTCGTGGACCTGCAGGAGGAGCGTGTCGCTCAGGTCTGCGCCAGCGAAGGGCAGGTGCAGGCGACCGGGGTCATCACCCAGCATGCGCCTCACGCTCATCGCTAGCCACGGCCGATGTCCAGTGTCTGCCCCGCCTCTCCTGTTGACGCCCAAAATCACAGGGAAGTGGCTGAAAGTCCTCATGTCGTCGAGCTGGACGTCTCCTAGGCGCAAGTCGAAGCATTCCGCACGCTCATCCCCGTATCCCAACGTGCTGAGCTGCGCCTTCAGGCCGTCCAGGGTCAAGAGCGCCAGCTCTTCGGGGCGCTCGTCAACCAGTGAGAGAGTCAAGGAGTCGATGATGACCTCATACTGGCTCTCGACGAGCAGTTGCAGCCCTGGCATGAGGACCTCAGCGAAATCGTCTTGACCCGCCCCGTACCGGCCCGCGGGCAAGAAGCTGACGGTGAAAAGTCCCTGAGACGTGCCTTCTACCACCACCCTAACTCGCTCCCCGCCCTCGAGCTCGAAGACGTAGGAAGAGGTGGCCCCCTTGCCCAAGTCGCCCTCGTTCGTCGAGTCGTGGTCAAAAGCGTCTTCACTGTCTGCAGCATCGTCCAAAGAGACCACGGCGGGGACCGGGCCCTCCTGGACGTAAATACTGCTCCGGGGGGGCAGGCCGGGTGCAGCCAGCTCGAGCTCGAGGAGGGGCTCCGTGAACCCCGTCCAGGTGAACGGGAGAGCCGCGAAACTTCCTACGGACGCCCAAGAGTCGCCTTCTTGAGGCGTGCCTGCGCGTCGGAGCTGTCGAACACGGAGGTCCAGTGCGGTGAAATTGACGATTCGGGCCGGCGACAGCCATCTCGGGCGCAGCACCTTGTTCAGAGAGATAGAAAGGCAACCGGGAGTCGTGATGGCGCACTCAACCTCCAACACCATAGGGGGGGCGCTGGTCCGCGTGCTTTCGTTGGGGTGAAACGGGATGTGGAGGCAGGCGAAGCCTGGGTACCGCACTGAAAAAGGCGACGAGGTCCCGTAGTCCGGGTGCCTCACTGTCACGAGCTTCAGGGAGCCTCCCGCGGTCACCGGCCACTGGAGCTCCACATCCCCGCTGCTCTGAGGCACGTCGTGCTCCAAGAATCGCTGCCCACCTCCTCCCATGGTAACCACGTCGAAGTTATTCAGGGTACGATTCGCTACCACCACATGAGGTGAAATTGCGACGGAAAGGCTGCCCAGAACGGGCCCGAGAGCAACCTCCACAGTCAAGGTGCAGCTCATCCCGGAAGGCAGGGCGGCTTGAATGACGTATGGAGCTGCTGACACCTTGAGCGGCAAGGCCTTCCTGAGGCAACGCGATTCTCCAAAGAAGAGCTGAAGGCCCAACTCGTCGTTGTCGCCGCTGTCGCTGCCGTCCACGTTCAGCATGGAAGTTGAGTGGGGCGCGATGAGAGGCGCGGTTCCGAATACAGACCTTTCGTGGCTACTCTGCTCTCCGGGCTTGGTGGACACCAAGTTTAGAAGGTCCTGACCTTCAGCAGAGACATCGGCAGGGTCATCCAGGTTGTCGACCACAACGTATCGCACTTCTATGGAGGTGTTGTTAACCAGCGTCACAGGAGTCCAAACTTGCAGCGTAAGCGGCCAGGAAACGCTTGAGAGAGGGGTCCCAAACACATGGTTCAGTCTCAACACAAGGCGACGCCGCTCGTGCGCTGTAACCACGTAATCCTGCGGGACAGCTCTTCCCCCCGAGCCCTCGCTCTCGTCGAATGTGACCTGGGAGCGCAGCCGATCTTGCACTGCTTTGCAGCCGCTTGGTACCCACGTCAGGCTTAAAGCTCGACGGGGGTCGGCTGCATGCACTGCGGCTGCGCCCCCCGCCTCGACGTTTCCCCTCACGACCTGCCTTGGCTCGCCGCCGCTTGCCCCAAGCACCTTCGGGTGTTCCCAGACGATGAAATCGGAAGCGGCGCTGAGTTTGTTCTCGAGCAGAAGTGGGGCTTGGATGTTGATCTTCCAATCTGTCACGCTGTCTTGCCCGTTCTGCAAAGGCAGCTCGATCCCCTCACACTCAAGGGCGACCCAGAAGGGGCCCATGTTGTACTCACCGCCGTCCCCGGGGGCACACACCTGCAGATGCGTCCCGTCCTGCATCTGACCAAGGACCAAACCTCTGCTTTCGGAGCTGGAGGTCGCCGCGTGGCTGAAAGAATACTCCGTCTCCTTGACCAATGGCCGCACGCGGAGAGAAATGTTGGAGTCGGCGAGGCAGCACGTGCGGGGCAAGGACAAGGTCTGTCCGGGCCGCACCCGACCACACGGAATCTCCGATCCCTCTTCAGCGAAACTGATGGCGATCTCTTCATCCGCCAGGGCCGCGCGGCGGCAGTGACGAACGTAGCGGCGGGTGCGAACAGTGTCCGAAACACCCCGCGACCCGGACCCAGATTGGGGAGGGAAACTTATTTCTCGGAAAGAGGCTCCGAACCACCATCCTTCGGAGGAGGCCCCCCGCGGCTCGTGGATTTGCCAACCGTCCGTCCACTCCCAGCCGTGCGGAAGGGGCAGCCTGGGGAAGCCCCGCGAGGAGACTGGCTTCCCGTGGCTGTCTGTGAAAGGAGCGCGCTGCCTTTCAGAGGATGGTGTCCAGCCCGTTGCCAAGTTGAATGTCTGGTTTTCAAAGACCTCCACAAAGTCGGTAGCATCGTCAGGGCCAGCGCGGCAGACCGTGTGCACACCTTGAGCATTCCTCTCGCCAGTGCGCGCGCAGAGCTCGAGGACAAATTTTGTCGTGTTGACAACTTGGACAAGGCTTCGGAACCTGTTCCTCTTCTTGCCGCTCTCGAGCCAGGACTCCATGATGAGGCCTTCCGAGCCCAACATCACCGGAGTGACCGACGCCACGGACGAACTACTCTGCCTAGACGCCTCCTCGTGCAGAGGGACCCATGGGCCCGCTGCGGACAAGGAAATCAGAGACCCCACGGCCGCGGCTTCAGCCTGTGGTGTCGTGGCCAAGCAGTCATAGAGGCCAGAGACGTCGAGGGACAGCTGCACTGTGACGCCGGCATCGACGCCGCCCACGCTGTCGCCAAGCTGGTCCGGGGCGGGCGGAGAATTACAAGCAAGTTGGAGTCGAGCACTGTACTTGTGGTCCCCTGAAGCTGCTGCAACGACCTTTCCAAGTGGAATTATGGCCGCAGCCAAATCGTGCCCCCGGAGGTCGGAGAAGACGTCAACGAGTGCTACCCTCACGCTCAGTTCCCCGACAGACTCCGCAACGCCGGAAGGAGTCATCGCGACGGGCAAAACCAGCATCTCGTCCACAACCATCTTTCCGGCGTAGGGCACGGGGACTGCCCGGCTGCGGACGAACTCTGTTGCCCCGTCCGGCAACCGAAGGGACACCTCGCAAGCAGCTCTGGTCGCGGTCTCGGAAGAAAGTCCGTGCACTTCTGAAACGTGACACCTGAGGGGTGCGTGCGCTTGCGGTGTGGTGGACGCTTCGCGGTCCTGGAGAGGCAGTGTGGCACTTTGTGCAGGAATCGCCACCCCAGAGGCGCCTTTGGGGACCTCTACCACCACTGGCCCGTTGCGCTCCACGAGCTGCAGGAAGAGCGGAATGCCGAGGTCGTTCTTGACAGTCTCCGCCCCGGTATCCTTGACCGCTCCGACCTCGTCATGCGCTTGGCTGATCTCCTCTGAGAATTCGGCGATGCTCCGCAGCAGGGTGTGGGAAACGGTGAGGTTCAGTCCAGAAACACTTGCTATTTGGAAGCTGTTCATCGTGGCGCGCGACGTCTTGAGGTCGGTTGCAGGCTGCTTGTCGACTTTCACGTACCATTCACATCGGCTCATGACGGGTTCCCAGACCGAGAGAGCCCTATTGAAGTTTTGCACTTTGGACCCAAATGTGGCGGTCATTCCCATACCCCCACGGGGCTGTGTGGCGACACAGTTGATGTCGGTCACCTGCACCTCCGCGATTGGCTGGCCGTGGCCGTCGCAGAGCAGGCAAGAAACGTTCCCCAGCAGAGCTTTCACGATAAGTTCCCCAGCCGAATCTCGCTCGCAAACGCTTTCTACGCGATGAACTGCCTTTAGGCTCAGCATGGCCTCTCCAGAGGGTCTCTGCTCGCCCATTGACGCGGTGAAGGTTGCAGCCGACTCGTCCTTCCTCCAGAAATAGAGAGCGCCCCCCAACCTACGGGAGAGCGCGGGAAAGCAGTGCAGGGGACGCGCCGGCGTTATGATGGGCTCGCACAGGCTCTGGTGCACGCAGAAAACCATGCTCGTGCTCGGCGGTTTTGTGACGTATCGCGCCACAAACCCGAGGGCCACATATCCAGGCGGGGGGACTGGCTTCCAGACGGTCAGGCTCGAGCGGCTGCCCAGGACCCCAGATTTACCGTCCTTCCACACTAGATCGTATCGCACCGGAGAAACGACGTAGCCGTCGCCAACGTCCTGCAAGACCATGGCCTTCGGAGGAGGGCTGAAGCCCAAGCACAAGCAGTCTCCGACAGGGCGGAATCCAGGTGCGCACTGGGGTCGCCAGAAGCTGAGCTGTGCCATCTCCTTGCTGTTTCTATTCCACCAGACCCGGGAGAAGCGAACAGAGTGCGTCAAGAAGCGTTCCTCGACTTGCGTCCCCCCGATCGACACAAAACCACGGATAGCCTCCGCATTGTCTGCACCGGCTCTCTCTTTTACCTCCTCAGGCTTCGCGCGCAGCGGAGGGCGGATGTCATAGCAAGGCGTCTGCAGCAACCTTGGAGCAGCAAACGTGGACGCCGAGTTGCACAACTGCCGGAAGTTGAGCCAAGAGATTCTAGGCTCGCCACCTTCGGAAGGAATACGGAAAGCTTCTCCCATTTTTGCTTCGATGGAAAGGGATTTGTGTATGCAGAGAACGGTGTCGGACAGGGACGGGGGGGTCTTCGGCCCTTGCGTGACTACGAGACCTATGCAGACATAGCCAGCAGGGGCTTCCGGCAGCCACAGAGCGAATTCTTTCGATTGCCAGAGCAGGCGGAAAGACACCGGCTTCCTGCTCAAACCGTAGCTCTTGGAAAGCGTTGCTACGTTGCTGGGCGGGGAGGTTCCTATTGTCATGCAGTCTCCCAGGGGCCCGTAACCCATGGACGTGATCGGCCTCCAGAAGGTGAGTAGCTCTTTCTTGGCGCTCCCTGGAAACTGGAGGTCCAGAACGCAGAGCTCCTTGAATCTGGTTGTGAAGGAGGTGCACTGGTCGGCGGGAGGTCGCACAATGGGTTCTACTAGGTCCTTCTGGACGGCTAAGATGAGGTTCAGGGCGGAAGTCGAGAACGTAAGGTTCATGTCGCTCGTTTTCAGGGCAACTTCTTGGGAGCCTTCAGCCACCACTTGCGAAAAATTCATGTCGCACTTGCCCAAGATGGAGCCATTGTAGGAGACGCCACGTTTGTCGTCTGAGAGGAGACCCAGAAGATCGACCTGCATTCCCCGCACGTCAGTAGACAGCTTGGTTTTTTCCGCAGAAGCACTGTACGTGACGTCGAGGCCCATCTGGAGCGACAGAACTTCGTTCGACTTGCCCTTGAAGAGCAGAGCCATACCGATCGCAGATACTGTTGCTTTCAGGGCCCGCTGGCCTGGAGGCGCAACCTCAGGACTTCCCTCGTCAAAGAAGTTCGTCGAAGAACTCCAAACCCCATCGTCACCATCGAGGACTTGAACACCGTCTTCAGGCTGCATCAGAATCCTCCCCCCCGCCTTTATATCGACTACTCTGGGCAGGGAGCCTGCGTTGACAATGGACACGTTCTTGAGCCTCAGGGTCTTGCCGGATCCGACCACAATCAGTGGCTGTTTGTGCTTCGGGCTCTTCGGGAGCACGAGGTGGTTCCCGTTTCCGTTGAAGGTGAACATCCCTGCGTCTGCTGAATCCGCGAAGAGCTGGACTGCGGGGCCGAGCTCGGTGTCGGCGTCCGCAGAAAATTCTTCCGGGCCGAGGAAAATACTCTGGTTTGAGAACTTGTCGTCCAGGCTGTTGGAGAGCGAGTCAACTCCAAAAAAGTTGCAGAGGTCCAAAACGAACTCCATGGAGACGAACAGCGTAGGCTCCTGCAACTTTATGTCGACGCTCATCTCGGAAGGATCGGCCGCTTGCGACCAGGATAGCACGAGCATTGAGGGTTCAGGCTCCGAGGCAGCGGAGAGGGACTGGTGCCCGCGGGCACTGTTCACGGCCTTTTGTATGCCCCCCGTGGACAAAACAGCCTGCTGGCCTCCTGGAACCCCCGGTCGCTTGTCCAGCAGCTTTAATTCAGGGATGTGCAAGGACCCACGGCTGCCGCCATCCGGCAGCTGCCACATGAGAAGCCACAGCTGGGATAGGATGGCAGTGGTGAGTGGGCTCTCCCTTTGGTTCCCGGAGAAAAGCACCAGCTCTGCGTGGCTCAAGGACACCGTGAGCAAGAGGGGCGGTAAGGCCTCCGCGCGGCCGAGGGCTTCATCCCGGCTGTCGGAGGCCGGCCTTGGAATGGAATCGTTCACTTGCGCTGATGAAGGCGTCGGGGGCGCGGAAGACTCTACACTGCCTGTGCGGAATGCGCAGCCTGGCGTTTTCGCGGCTTCAGACAAGTTCTGCTGCGCCACGGTAACCATGAAGCTGTACTCTTCTTCTGAGACTTCAGCCCGCAAAATTGGAATGCTCACGTGGCACTCCATTCCCGCCCTAGCGCCCCACTGGCCGACAGTAGGGCGCCGTAAGGTGAGCATGATTGGCTGGCTTTGGTGCACCATGCCGGCATGCTGCTGGCCCATCAAGGTGGCGACGGCCTGGATCTGGCTGAGAGATATCTGGGTCTCCTCGATAACGCAGGCTCCTCCCGACGAAGTGCGGGGGGCGACAAATTCGTTTTCCAACTCGAGGAGCCCGAGGTCCAACTCCACCGAGTCCATGTCTGACGAGCTCTTGGGCATGCGAATCACAGGGGCTTCCACTCGCAACTTCAGCTTGACTTTGCTCGCCTCCGACACAGGAGAGGCCGCGGAACCTCGGCCCACGTCGCCCTTGACACCCTCGACGGCGCCTTTCGGAGAGGGCTTGAGGTGAAGTAGACCTGACACGTACTCGAGCACCTCATTCAGAAATCGGTTCAAGAAGATGATGCGGACGGCGTGGAGGTTCGCAAACACTGAGTAGTCATACTTTGGGTGCTGCGTGAGACGACCCTTGTGGCAAACCACCTCCACGTCGATCAAGCTCGTGGAGCAAGTGTCCTTCAAGTCGACAGGCCAGCGGTACTGATGATCTGGTGGGAGCATGCAGTCGGAGACCCGGGCGTTGCCCAAAGTCACGTTCAGCTTAAATGTTCCCGAGGAATGGCTGTCGAAGTTCAGTTTGAAGCGCTCAATCTCCATCAGACTGAGAGTTTGTCGCTCCATCCCCCCAGAGGGAGGCGCTTCGTACAGCAACTGGAGGTCCACTTCCTCAATCTCCATGCGGAAGCGGAAATCCACCCCCTCGCTGCTCCCAAGGGTAGGATCAGACGCAGCTGGAAGAGCCGCCTCTGCGGAATAGTCCCCGGCTTCTATCGAAGACGCGCGCGACAGCGTGCTGGGGTCAGCTAACTTCGCTGCCACGGCGCCGCTCCCGCTTTCGCCGCTCTGCTGCTCTGTGGTGGCAGGGACGGCACTTGCCAGGTCGTCTCCGATCTGCATCAGAGCCCCGACAGTAGAACGCGAGCAGTTGATCTCCACCGGCTTCAAGCGCAGCAGCAGGTCGCTCTTGGGGTCGTTGCTGGCGGGCGAAACCTGCTGCCTCGTAATGAAAGAGAGTGCCAGGGTTTGTGAGTCCTTGGGCGAGAGCTCAGCCATCCGCGTCTTGAGGACAGGCAGGATCGCCGTCAGTTCTGGGAGCATCGTAAGCTTTTCCGGGTCCTCAACTGCGTCGAAGAAGACCGCGGCGCTCGTTCGCTCCAGGCCCCTGTCGGGAGTGTCTGCCTCGCCAATGCCGGCTTCCGCTCCCTTCGAAAGAGGCTTGAGGAGGTATCCCCCCCCTACGACGTCTTCGCAAAACACGCTTCGGATCCCCAGAAAAGCCCGGGTCTCTTCCCGGCTCGACTGGAACCCCAACTGCACGTCCCTGGTGAAGAGGGCGATGAGATCCCTTTCTTCGTCGTTGCATGACGCCCCCCCCCCCGGTTCCATGTTGAAGCATCGACCACTCATCCGCACCCTCAGCTCCTGAAGTTCAGACTGCACGACAATTCTGCGAGCGTCGGACGATGCTGTGGTAGGACTGCTGGAACTTGGGCTGTCAACCGAGTGGCCGACGCGGGAAATCGCCGTGAGCTGGTCCATGTAGGCTTTCGTCACTCTCTCCCAGACCTGCAGCTGCTCGGTGTCAGCCACTGTGAATGTGAGCGCCACGAGCCCACTCCGGGCGTCAACTACTCCGAGGCAGCCGTCGAACCCCGCCGCTTGGTCTGGGGGGAGCCGCTTCAGGCGCTTACCTGACAGTGTCACGACATTTTCTGCGATGCTAGGCCCCTCTGCCTCCTGAAAAAGGAAGAACTTCATGTCCTTCAACTGCGCGTGCCGGCGCTGCAGTTCGGGAACGTTCCTGGCCACGCCAGTCCACTGCAAAACTAGGACGTCGCCTTCGAGCTCGACATCGACTCCGTCAGACGACGGCCCGGGAGCTTCTCCTTCGGTCGCGGAAAGACTGAGAAAGGGCGCGACGACCCTCGAGGCGCTCTGGACGAGGCCCGGCCCAACGTTCAAGTGCAGAGAAGGAGCAAGAAGGCTCACCTGCAGGGAAGGCACCTCCTTCGCGACCCCGAGCAGGGCTGACTGCACCACGGCAACGGCGGCGAATTTATCCAAGAAGCGCAGGTCTTTCTCGGCAGCAGACGCCTCCCAATTGAAGGAGGGGCCGTCGATGATCGCTGCGGACACGTCACGCAGATTGAAAATGAACCTCTCTGAATCACTCTCCTTCTGGCCAGCGGCCTTCGCAATGAAGCTGCTTTCCATTTGCCCGGCGGACCGGGCCGTCAGGAAGCCCAAGTCGACAAAGAGGACGATCTCGGGCTCGCCTCTGGCCCGCGCCCCCTTCAGCGGAAGAGCAATTTTTGGGGCGTGCAGCTCGCAGTTGAAAATAATGCTCTTCTTCGAGGTGAACGCGTCCTGGATGCCCGCCGCCGTCGCGTCGGCCATGTCAGTAGCGGCCGCCGTGGCTTGCAGGCCCAGAGCGGTGAGGTCCTCCTGGGACCGGTCCTTGTCTGGGGAGAAGAATTCCTTCACGTCGAAGAAGACGTCGGGCTCGACCGTGACGTAGCAGGGCGCCGTGGTAAGGTACACGACCTTTTCGGCCAAATCATCCTGCGGAGCGTTGATGAGGGAGAGGCTCACAGCCGCTGAAGGCTTTTCTCCGGCGGAAGAAGTCTGCAGGGCCTGCTCTCCGCTTCGCAGGAGCTCGCTCTCGCGTGCCAGAATGCCGTAGTGCTGCAGGGCCATCTTGAACTTCGTGGTGGCCGGGAACTGGGTCAGCGAAGAGCTGAGTCCCCTCACCGTTCCCGAGAGGATACTCTCGCTCCCAAAATCCTTCAGGGACAGGCGAACTTCCCCCACATCCACGTCCAGGGTGCGCAGAACCTGGTAGGGGTCACTCTCCCCGCCAGGGGGGGCCTCCACCTCCTCGAATAGGGAGTCGAGGTTCTCCCACTCCTGCTGTGTCAATGCGAGAGCGTTTCCAGAGTCAGCGGTGTCGGACTCGTCGTCCTCGCCCTTGCTGCTGCTTCGCCTGCTTCCCCACCAGTTCGAGTACCAGGAGGAGGAGGAGAGTTCTCTGCGGATGGTGGCATCCTTCTCCTTTTTCTTCTTGGATGCGGCCCGCTTGATTTCGGTCTGGGCCATCATGCGGAACATCACAACGCAGGCCTCCGTCAGCCCGCTTTCAAGCCCCTCCAACCTGTCCCTGAGGCTGACGTCGCCCGCCTCGGGCTTCTCCAAGTACTCCGAGTACAGAGGGACGTATGCTCGCCGGACGTCCATGACCCGCTTGACCGTGTCCCAGGAGAATCGCCGCTGCACCCATCCGTGGAAAGTGAGCGCGTTGAGAGCGTACCGCCACCACTGCCGGGGCGCAGCCCTGACTGTGAGGGTCGGCCGGAGGTGGGCGTGGGGCATCCGCTTTGAGATGAGCGAAAATTTCCCAAGCAGACTCTGGAAGCAGATGTACTGTGGCCTGTTCAGGGCGACTGTGATGGCCTCGAGGGAGAGCTTTGCCGTCTCCCGGGGCACGTCCTTGTCGCCCATCTCGGCCTTGCCCGCCCGCTCGTACCTCATGCCCCCGCTCACAGGCTCTAGGACGAAATGCTGTTTGAATTCGCCACGGGAGCCCTCCCGCGCGATGCCTCGGCCGAACAGCGCTTCCCACTCCTCGACCGCGAGGGTTTCCCAAGCCTCAGAGGGGGCCAGCATGCACGCGTTAGGGTCGAAGTAGAGCCCTAGACACGACAGACGCGCGCTCTTGCGGAGCCTCTCCAGGGCCCCGCTCGACACGAAGGCCTCCTCCCCGTCCTCGTCGACAGAAACGGCGCTCAGCTCCGCCAGGGTCAGCCCGCAGGCGAAGGGGGAGCCCCGCTCGGGCTCTTCAAAGCGCAGGTGGATGTTCGTGATTTTAAGCTGGACGTTGCCCAGAATCGTCTGCACGTACTTGCTCCCCGCGATGCCGCCCCCGCCTTCCTTGCCCCCCTTCCCCCCGCCGCCCGCCTTGTCCTGGCTCCGCAAGCGCTCGTCCAGCCTGAGCAGCAGGGCCTTCTCCGCGGCAGCCAGGCGTGCGCGCCGAGCGTCCCGGGCGGCCGCTTCCCCCGCCGCCTCGTCCTCGAGCAACTCCCCCCCGGAGTCGCCCCGCACGAGGCAGAACACGCGGTCGATCCCCACGACCACGGGCTCCTTTCCCAGGGCCGTCCACGGGACCTTCATCCGGAGCTCCCCCAGCAAGCCGGCCTGCACGCTGACGGGGAGCCCGAGCCCCCGCAGGGCCTCGGGCCGCAGCCGCAGGTTCCGCAGCACCACGTCGCCCCGCCAGACGGAGATCCGCAGGGCGTCCGCGTCCAGGCCGTGGACGTAGTCCCCCAGCAGCGCCTGCAGCACCGCGGCCGCCCGCTCCTCGAACATCCTCCCCCCCCCCCCCCCCCCCCCCCCCCCCCCCCCCCCCCCCCACCCTTCACTACAAAGGTTTTTTTTTTTTTTTTTTATTATTTATTTTTTTAAATTAAAAAAAAAAAATTAATTATAAAATCACAATATAAAAAAATTTATTTTTTTAAATATTTTTTTTTTTTTTTT
>Ga0160423_10002365_pt1 | contig 15759 bp, 25 predicted proteins | sample CRUFie14St8metaG_FD_108191 | JGI IMG/M metagenome (GOLD analysis project Ga0160423, IMG submission 108191) | Marine microbial communities from the Costa Rica Dome - CRUD Field 142mm St8 metaG | ecosystem: Environmental > Aquatic > Marine > Oceanic > Photic zone | place: Costa Rica: the Eastern... | reverse complement strand
ATGTCTGGTGGCTTAAAAGATATTGAACATTATAAATATTTGCAAGGAGAGCTTTCTGCTTTATACTATATTGCAAACGCAATAAGTGACATGGGAAAACAAATATGACGGCAACGCCACAAGAAAAAGCAGTAAACAAAAAACTTGCAGAAGCATATATTGATCCAGGTGATAGGGTTTTAGATCCTGAAAAACTTGATGCATCAATTTTAGAAAGGATGCCACAACCAACAGGATGGCGTATGTTGGTCTTGCCTTATGCTGGTAAAGCAAAAACAGATGGCGGCATCGTACTAACAAAACAAACAACAGATCGTGAGGCGCTAGCAACCGTTGTAGCTTATGTGGTTAAAAAGGGACCATTATGCTATAACGATAAGTCTAGGTATGGAGAAACACCCTGGTGCGAAGAAAAGCAATGGGTTTTAATCGGACGCTACTCTGGTTCGAGATTTAAACTTGAGGATGGTGCAGAGGTACGAATCATCAACGATGATGAAGTAATAGCCACAATTCTTGATCCAGATGATATAGTGAGCTTATGACGATAGAAAACGAACAAAATCAAGTGCAACCTGAGGTTGAAGAAATTGAGGTAGAGGTTACTGAATCTGAACAACAGGACGTAGCAGCGCCCTCAAGTGACGATGAGTTAGAAAATTACACCAAAGGTGTATCAAAAAGAATTAATAAAGTTAATGCAAAAAGGCGAGAGGCTGAGGAAAAAGCAGCTAGACTTGAGCAAGAGCTTTTACAAAAAGATCAACAAGTACAGCAATACTACAATGCGGCTGTTACTTATCAGCAAAATTTGTTGGCAAAAGAAGAAGAAGCAGTACAAATTAAAGAACGCGAAGCAGATCAGCTGTACAAAAAAGCGCATGAATCTGGCGATGCTGACTTAATATCTAAGGCTGATAGCCTAAAGAACGAGGTTTCTATACAAAAAGAGAAAGTTCGTATAGCTAAACAAAGACAACAAGAAGCTAATACACAAAGTCAACAAGCCTATCAAGGTCAACAACAGCAACAAACCTATCAACAACAGCCACAAGAAGCACCTGTGCAACCAACACAAGAAGCATTAGAGTGGAAATCTAAAAATAGTTGGTTTGGTGAAGACGTTGAAGCAACACAATATGCGCAATACACACACATGAATCTAGTTAATGAAGGCTATGAGCCTGATTCTAATGAGTATTACGAAGCTTTAAATCAAAGAGTTTACAAAGTTTATCCTGGTTTACAATCGGGAAATGCTGAACAAAGTGAGGAGAGACCCGCTGTGCAAAGAGTCGCCTCAGCCTCTGTAGGAGGTCGGCAAAAAACACAAGGCAAAAAGAACGGTGTGCAATTTTCAAAATCTGAGGTTGCCAGACTCCGTGGATTAAAGCCACACGGTATGACGGAAGACGCGTGGTTAAAATCTGTTGCTAAAGAAAAACAACGAATACAGTCCAGGGAGGCAAAATGACAATCGAAGAAAATAATGATATGACACATTCCAGAAATTCCCGTGAATCCGAGAATCACGCTAATAATACTCGTAGACAACCATGGAGACCAGTAAGAAAACTTGAAACTCCTCCTCCACCAGAAGGATACGAATATCGATGGATAAGAGAATCCATGTTGGGACAGCAGGACGTTGCTAATGTAAGTAGACGACTTAGAGAAGGATGGGAACTTGTAAGAGGAACAGACTTGCCTACAGAATTTGCTTTACCTGTAGCTGACGACAATTCAAGACATGCTGGTTTAGTTTATAGTGAAGGTCTTTTATTAGCGAAAATACCAATCGAAACCAAGAATGAGCGTAATGCTTATTACGAGGAACAAACTGCAAGAAAAAAAGATGCGTTGGACAATAATATGTTTAATGAATCGAAAAAAGACGGCAGATATGTGAAGTACGACAGCGATAGAAGATCTAATGTTACTTTTGGGAAAAAGTAACAATCATATTTAGGAGAATATTCTATGGCTAATAATAATAGCGCATTTGGATGTAAACCTGTTCGTATGATGGGCGGAGCACCTTATTCTGGAGGTCAATCTAGATATAGGATTGCTAGTGGAGCAACGACACCAATATTCCAAGGAGACTTGGTTACTCAGCTTACTGCTGGTGTAATTGGTAGACATGCGGCTTCTGGCACTGTTCCAATTGTCGGTGTGTTTAACGGCGTTCAATACACTGATCCAACAACAGGCGAACAAGTTTTCAAAAATCATTATCCAGGCAGTATTGCTGCTTCGGATATTGTTGCAAGCGTCATTGATGATCCTAATGTTGTTTTTGAAGTACAAGCTGATGCTGCTTTTCCAGTAGCAGACTTGTTCGGAAATTTCGACATTGTTGACGGATCACCAGTTGGCGATACTTCATCTGGGATTTCAAACCTAGAGCTTGATGTGACTACAGGTGCTACTACAGCAACTTTACCACTTAAAGCATTAGATGTATCTCAGGATCCTGATAACGACGATGTTTCATCGGCTAACACCAATGTTCTTTGTGTGATTCAAAACCACATAATGGGACAGAAAGGTGCTGGTTTAGCTTAAGGAGTAAATTATGGCTATATCAAGAGCACAATTAGCGAAAGAGCTAGAGCCTGGTCTTAATGCCCTTTTTGGGATGTCCTATGACTCTTATGAGAACGAGTATGAAGATATTTTCGTTGTCGAAGATTCAAACAGAGCATTTGAAGAAGAAGTATTAATTACAGGATTTGGTTCCGCACCACTTAAGTCTGAAGGACAAGGGGTTCAATTCGACAACGCATCTGAAAGTTACAGTGCACGTTATACACACGATACCGTGGCATTAGCGTTTGCTTTAACAGAAGAAGCAGTTGAAGACAATCTTTATGATTCTTTAGGTAAAAGATATGTAAAAGCATTAGCAAAATCTATGGCTAACACTAAGGAAGTCAAAGGTGCTGATGTTCTTAACAATGCTTTCTCATCTAGCTTTACAGGCGGTGATGGTAAATCTTTAATTGCAACAGATCACCCACTTTCCGGTGGTGGTTCAGCTGCAAACAGAGCAACAACCATGGCTGACTTGAATGAGGCGTCATTGGAAGATAATCTTATCGATATATCAACATTTACAGATGACAGAGGACTTACAATTTCTGTACAAGCGGACAAACTTATTGTCCCACCACAACTCGTTTTTGTGGCTGACAGAATTTTGAACTCTCAGTTAAGATCTGGGACTGCTGATAACGATATTAACGCGATTAGAAACACAGGTGTCATGCCTGGTGGCTACTCAGTTAATCATTATCTAACTGATCCAGACGCATACTTTATTCTTACATCTGTAAACAGCGCAGGCGAAGGTCTTAAAATGTTCCAAAGATCTCCAATGGAGACTTCTATGGAACCAGACTTTTCTACTGGCAACATCAGATATAAGGCTAGAGAAAGATATTCATTTGGTTTCTCTGATTGGAGAGGAATCTTTGGATCTCAAGGTGCATAGTTTGAAGTAGTAATACACTTTTTACCTCAGTATTACATTGAAGGGCCTTAACTGGCCCTTTTTTAATGCTAAAAATAATTTATGTTAATTTGTGTAAATAGTTGCATATTTGTGTACATTTGCTAATATAACTACGTGAGTAAATTAATTTGTAACCAAAAGGAGGGACTGTGAAAAATGAAAAAACAATATTAATTGATACAGGATTTTATAAAAAGACTGTTAATAAAGATCAGTTTGTAAAAAGATGGTTAGAACATGCTCAAGAAGTAAAACTAATTGTTGATTACACTAATGATGAACAAGTGAAAAAATTAGTGAGGTTTGAAATGTTTGTTGAGGAACTTGCAGAAAAACATTTTGAAAAAGTTTATAACAGACAAAATGAAAAGGGGGTGGCGTAATGATAGAGAATATAATTTACAACAAAGATTCAGCTGACAACGCAGTTGTAGTTGATGATTACCCTTGGGGATACAAACTTAGAACCAAGAGAAAGTATTGGATTGAGACAACTAAGAGAGGTGACAGACTTTGTTACCAAACTCTTAATCCAAAAACTGACAAGTGGTGCGCTGTTAAAAAAAGCACTTATGCTGGCATTAAGGTTCTTTACGAGAATGAAGATGGTCATATAAAAACTCTATCTTTAAAGCCAGAGTGGGACAGCAAAGAATGGCTTGCAGAGTTTCTAGAGCTTGTAGACGAAACTAAGTTGACTGATGCTCAAAGAGCAAAGATTTGTGAAACCAAAACAATTCATCATTGTCAAAAACTTGTAAAGGTTGAGATTGTTAATACAACAATGATGGATCAAGAAGAAAAGGCAAAAAGAGATGCCGAGCAAGAAGAGATTAAAGACAAACTAAACAGCTATGCCAACCATATTTATGGTGAGTGCTTGGTTAAAAATGGTATAGCATGACAGAGATAACAAAAATATTTGTTGACATGGACGGAGTCTTAGCGGACTTCGTCCGTGGTGTAGAAGGATCTAAGTATCTTAACGGACCGTTTAATAGACAGGCAGCCTATGACGATCAAAAACTTAAGTTTACTAATGCTGGTTTATTCCGAGATCTACCACCTATGAAAGATATGCAGGCTTTGGTTAATTATTGCAAGAACTGTGGTATTGATTGGGAGATCTTATCTTGCTCCGGCATGATAAACAGAAACAAAGCGACCAAAGATAAAATTCGTTGGATCAGAAAATATGTACATCCAAGCGTCATCATTACATGCACGCTCAAAGGCAAAGACAAAGCTGTGTTTGCTAGACCGGGACATGTCTTGATTGATGATAAACAAAGCAATATTAAGGCGTGGCAAGACGCAGGTGGCTATGGCATCTTACATATTGACGCTAAAACCACGATAGATCATCTAAATAAGCTAAATGGTAAAAACCCTTACAGCTAGTTCTTAGTTGCACAAATAACAGCCAAAGAGTATTATCAATACTGTAGAAATGATTGTTGCAGGCATGGTGTCTGCAATGGCTAATTTTATAGGAGGCTGATTATGACTACACATTTTACCTCTGGCGTAACCAACGTCAGCGCAGGCGGTTCAGGCGGACTTGTTAAACAACCAAGTAGGCATAAATATCACGAATACTTTAATGACTTTGATGTTTATACAGCGGCTGACTGGACTATAACAACAACAGAAGACGGCTCAGGCTCTGCGGCTGAGGCTTTAGTTGACGGCGATGGTGGGCTTTTACAAGTTACCAATGCAGCTGGAGACAATGACCATGACTTTTTTCAACTTAAAAAAGAGGGTTTTAAATATGAAGCAGGAAAACAATTAGGTTTCTATTGCAGATTTAAGGCTAGTGACGCTACGCAATCTGATGTGGTAGCTGGGTTGCAAGTAACTGACACTACACCGTTAGACGTATCTGATGGCGTTTTTTTCTTAAAAGCAGATGGCGCAGCTACAATTGATTTTGTGGTTGAAAAAGACGGCACGCAATCTACTCTAACTTTGCCTAATTCATTGGCAGATGACACATTTATGACTGTTGGTTTTTTATATAATCCAAAAGATCAAAAGTTTCATGTCTATCAAAATAATGTTTTAGCAGGCACAGTTGTTAGCACAAACGCTCCAGATGATGAAGAACTAAACGTAAGTTTTGGTATTCAAAATGGTGAAGCAGCTGCTAAAGTTTTAACTGTTGACTATGTACATGCTTTAAAAGAGCGTACAGCTAATACAGAACTTTAAGGAGTAAATAATGGCTGATACAGTAACCTCACAAACCATACAAGATGGTGAGAGGCTTGCCATAGTTAAATTTACAAATGAATCTGATGGTACAGGCGAAGCTTCTGTCAAAAAAGTTGATGTTTCAGCTTTAAAAGCAAATGGCAGAGGTCTCGCATGCACTGGTGTATCTATAAGCAGAATACATTGGTTTTGCAGAGGTATGGGCGTTGACATAGAGTTTGACGCTAGTACCAATGTCTTGGCGGTACCATTGCCAGCTGATAGTAGCGGTGATGAATACTTTGACCAATTCACAGGTATTCCTAACAATGCAGGTTCAGGAGTAACCGGAGATATCGACTTTACAACAGTCGGACACTCTAGTGGCGATGCATACTCTATCATTTTGATATTAAGTAAAAATTACGGTTAATGGCTGTAAAAAAACCTAAAAGGCGCGCGAAGGCAATTCGACGTACTGTGGGTAAAGGTGGAAATTACCGCTCTACTAAAAGTGGAGCGGGAATGACCAAAAAGGGAGTTGCTGCATATCGAAAGAAAAATCCTGGCTCTAAGCTTAAAACTGCTGTTACTGGTAAGGTAAAAAAAGGCAGTAAAGCTGCAAAAAGACGTAAGTCATTTTGCGCTAGATCTTTAGGCCAACTGAAAAAAAGTTCAGCTAAAACAAGAAATAACCCAAATTCAAGAATAAGACAAGCGAGACGCAGGTGGAAATGTTAAATGATTAAAAAAAGAAACCAAAAAAAGAAAGTAAACAAAGTTATTAAAGGCTTAAAAAAAGCGAGCGCCTTACATGCTAAACAGGCCAAAACATTAGGATCTTTAAAATTTAAAAAAGGTGGCGGTGCCAAGAAAAAATCAGGAGCACCTAGCAATGTTAGCAATCCTAGCCTATACGCAAGAGTAAAAGCTGAAGCTAAACGAAAGTTTGATGTGTACCCTTCTGCATACGCAAATGCTTGGTTAGTGAGAACTTACAAAAAACGTGGCGGTAAATATAAGGGAGCTAAGAAAGCTGTTGGCGGTGAGGTAAATAACAAAAACCTTAAACCAATACCGGCTCAAAATAAAGGGCTACCTAAACTTCCAAGAAAAGTTAGAAATAAAATGGGCTATATGCGTAACGGCGGAGCTGTTGCTATGGTTCAGGGCAGAGGCTGTGGTGCTATGATGGATTCAAAACGCAAAAAAACTAGAGTGCCAAGAAGTTAAGTGAAGAAAAAAAGAGATCCTAAAAAAGGGACAGGCAAAAAACCAAAGGGATCAGGTAGACGCTTATACACAGACGAAAATCCAAAAGATACCGTTAGCATTAAATTTGCTACTATGAAAGATGCAAACGCTACTGTGAACAAAGTAAAACGCATAAAAAAACCGTTTGCCAGAAAAATACAAATTTTGACGGTAGGTGAACAGAGAGCCAAAGTTATGGGCAAAACTGGTATTGCTAATGTGTTTAAGCGCGGTAAAGAGGCTATAAGAAGGACTAGGAAGAAGTAATGTCATTAAAAGAGTGGTTTGGCAAAGGCCCTAAAGGAGATTGGGTAGATATAGGTGCGCCTAAGAAAAAAGGCAAATTCCAAAAATGTGGTCGTGCCTCTGCAAAAGGATCTAAACGCAAGTATCCAAAATGCGTGCCAAGATCAAAGGCAAAACGCATGACTAAGTCACAAATAAGATCAGCGGTCACTCGCAAGCGTGCAAAAAAACAAGGCGTTGGTGGTAAACCCACTAATGTTAAAACTTTTGCTGCAAAAGGTGGTATTATTAACAACAGTTCAAACATGGGTTTGTTTGGAAGGAGATAAAAAATGAAAAAAAGTAAATACATGGCAAGAGGCGGTGGTATGAAAGGGACTAAATATATGGCCAAAGGTGGCAGTATGAAAGGAACTAAATACATGGCTAAAGGCGGTGCTGCTTTAATGAGCGAAATGAAAGCTAATCCAGGCATGAGCAACATGCCAGCGTCTGTAAGAATGGCTTTAGGTGGCGATATAGCAAAAATTAAAAGCACAAAAGGCATGGCTAAAGGTGGCGGTATGAAAGGCACCAAATACAGAGCAAAAGGCGGAAAAAGGTAATACTTTTTTAATTAAATAAGGTGGCGTATTTAATATCAAATATCCCGCAGTTTAAATGCTGGGTAAGAAAAGAGTTTACAACCAATCATCAACATGGGCATGGTGAATATTTACATGCCTTAGCTTTTGCAGTCAACACAATCCCGGACAGATCTCTCTCCTTTCAGGTGGTATTTACAGGCTGTGAAACTGATTTCGAAGGCTATCCTGATGAAAATGTACATGGTGGAGCCATGTGGGCAAGGATGCCAATACAAGCGCTAGTAGGCGATATACCTTTACCAGAGTGGCCAAAACCTATGGAAGATCATTTGGCACAACCTTGGGATTGTTTAAGTCATCACCATAGCGTGGTTACTTTAGATCGAGTAAGCTCAAGTCCATGGTATTGCAAAATAGGTGGTGAGTTTTATCTTGGTAAATATATGTTTACCGTTGACTATACTGAGCACTCAATAGCAGACGATCCAGCACAACACAAACAAAGTCATGTGCTATACTTGACTGACGCTGGTGAATACACAGGTAATTTTGTTGCTTTACCAAATAATCGTGTTAGGGCAACTAATCCAGCCTTGTGGAGAACTGGTGAAGGACCACCAGATTTTTCTCCATCACAGTGGGTTCACTCAGCTGAGGCACATGAGAGTTACACAGATCCAGTAATTACATTTGACAATTTATATGCCTCAGACGAAGATAGAGAGTAATTATGGCATTATCAGGCAGTAAAGATTTTGAATTAGATGTAGCCGATTACGTTGAGGAGGCTTTTGAGCGTTGTGGTTTAGAGCTTAGAACAGGTTATGATCTTAAGAGTGCTACACGCAGTCTCAACCTTATGTTAGCTGAATGGGCAAACAGAGGCCTAAACCAATGGACTGTGCAAGAAAAAACTTTAGACATGGTCAAAGATACTGCAACATACAACATAGATAGCACCAACGCTACAGCACCTATAGATGTATTAGATGTGTTTATAAGAGAAACAGTAGGTACTGAAACCACAGATCTACCGCTTACAAGACTAAGCAGAGCAGAATATTCACATATAACAACAAAATCTAGCACTGGTAAGCCTAATCAATTTTTTATTAACAAGCAAACAACGCCAACAATTAAGGTTTGGCCAACGCCTGATAAGTCAAGCACCTATGTTGTGCACATGAATGTATTAACAAGAATGGATGATGCGGACGCGGGAGCCAATACATTAGATATGCCGTTTAGATTTTATCCATGTTTAGCTGCTGGGTTAGCTTACTACATGTCTTTGAAAAGAGCACCTGAGAGAACAGGTTTACTTAAAGGTCTGTACGAGGAAGAGTTCCAAAGAGCTCTATCAACAGATGAAGATCGTGCATCATTCAACATTACACCTAACCTAAGGAGTTACAATAACGCATAATGGCTTTTGCATCTGGTAAAAATTCATACGGTATTTGCGATATAACTGGTTTCAGATACAAGTTGCGTGAAATGCGTAAAACTTGGGATGGTTTGTTAGTAGGCCCTGACCAGTGGGATGCTAAACACCCACAATTGCAACCAAAACCATCTGCTGTAGATCCACAAGCAGTTAAAGACCCTAGGCCTGATACCGCAGACGATAACTCAAGGTTTTTGGTATATACGAATATTGGTGATGGAAAATTAGGTAGTTTGCTAACAACTTTTTCTGTCAGTTCTAGCGTTGGCGAAGTAACGGTGACAACATGAGTTTTACATTAGCTACATTAAAGACAGCAATACAAGATTATCTTGAGGTATCTGAGTCAACGTTTACTACACAATTACCGACTTTTATACAAGAGGCAGAGGATCGTATATTTTCTTTTGTACAACTGCCTGAACAAAGAAAGAACGTACAAGGTACTTTGACTACAGGTAATCGTTTCTTAGCTACACCAACAGATTTTTATGCACCGATGAGCTTGGCTTTAATAAGCTCTTCAACATACGATTATCTAGATTTTAAACATCCGTCATTTATTAAAGAATATTCATCTGGGACTACGAGAAGTACGCCTAAATATTATTCTTTGTTTGACGATGCGGCTTTTGAGGTTTCGCCTATACCTGATGCAGATTATACGGTTGAACTTCATTATTTACATAAACCAGTCTCTTTGACTGCTGGTAGCGACTCTGGCACGACATTCTTATCGACGGACTATAGCGATGCATTGCTATATGGTTCGCTGGTAGAGGGTGCAATCTTTTTAAAAGAACCTGCTGACGTTATCGCACAGTTAGAAGGGCGTTTTAAGGAGGCGATAGCTAGAATGAAAAACACATCAGAAGGTCGTGGTACACGCGACGAGTATAGGTATGATTCAGTTCGCTCTAATGTGAGCTGATGAGTAGAATAGAATCTTTAGAGGGCAAAAGTATTGCTCTAGTCGGACTAGGCATATCGCAAGTTGATTTCGCTATAGGTTTACAAAACGGTAGAACGTGGGACGAGGTTTGGTGTATCAATTCAGCTGCGTCAACATACCCATGTGACCGCATATTTATGTTAGATCCTGCAAGTAGGTTTTTTGATACCGACGATGCAGGCAAACAAACGTCTGTTATGTGTAGAGTTCTGCAAGAAACGCAGACGCCGGTTTACACCTGTGAGTTAGATCCTAGAATTAACAACCCTGTGATGTATCCTGTAGAGGATGTATGTAATGCGACAAAATGCGCTTATTTAAACAATACAGTAGCTTATGCTATTGCTTATGCTTTATACAATAAAGTAGGCAGATTAGATCTATTTGGTATAGATTTTTCATACAAAGAAAATATGCACTTCGCAGAGGCAGGCAGAGCTTGTGTTGAATTTTGGATTAGTAAATGCATGAGCGAAGATATACTTATTGGTATTAGCGGTAGATCTACAGTGTTAGACTCTAATGTACCAGGCACTGAAAAGCTGTATGGTTTTCATAGATTAGACAAACCACTTGTAGCCGTACCACATGAAGGGCGATTTATTATTGGGCCGTATCAAGATATTAATAAACAACTAGAACAATACGGACTCAAGATTGATGAGGACGTAGTTCCACCAGAGCCATATAAAGGATGAGTGCAAAAAGCGATTTTGTTTTAGGTAAGGTTGGCGTTACTACAACTGAGGGCAAAGGACATGATCCAGAGTTTTGGGCAGCGCAAGCTACAAAGAAGATATGTGACATATCTGAAAACGCTCCTGACCACATCAAACAGCAGGCTTTGGCTTTTCAAAACCAAGTTTATACTGTAATCTTATATACTATAAAAAATGCAATTAAGTCGCAAAATACGACTTATGCAAATTTGTTAGAAAAACAAGGCCACAGCGACATGGCTAAAATATTGAAGGAGCTATAATGGCAATAACATCAGCAATATGTACAAGCTTTAAACAAGAGTTGTTAGTCGGCACACATAACTTTACAGCGTCTAGTGGTAATTCATTTAAACTTGCTTTATACACTAGCTCTGCAACATTAGGAGCAGGCACAACAGCTTTTGTCACAACAGGGCAAGCAAGTGGCACAAACTATACTTCTGGGGGTTCTGCATTAACTAGCGTGACGCCTACAACATCAGGCACGACAGCTGTGTGTGACTTTGCAGATTTAACATTTAGTAATGCTACAGTGACAGCAAGAGGATGTTTGATCTACAACGACACGCAATCAGACAAAGCTGTAGCAGCTATTGATTTTGGTGGAGACAAAACATCAACCGCAGGAGATTTTACTATAGTTTTTCCTAGCGCTACTGCGACTGGCGCAATCATTAGGCTAGCTTAGATGTCGCCTCATGCCGCTATCAAAACTTAATTTTAAGCCTGGTATTAATAAAGAGGAAACCGATTACTCAAACGAAGGTGGTTGGGTAGACGGTGATAAAATACGCTTCAGAAAAGGTCGAGTCGAGAAAATAGGCGGTTGGGAAAAACTTTCACCAGATACCTTGGTTGGTTCTGCAAGAGCATTACATTCATGGATTTCTCTCGGCGGTAACAAATACTTAGGTATTGGCACAACCAATAAATACTACATTGAAGAAGGTGGTGCATATAACGATATAACACCAATTAGAAAAACCACTACTAACTCGGCTACATTTGCAGCTACAAATGGATCTTCAACCTTGACGGTAACAGATAGCGCTCACGGTGCTGTTAATGGTGATTTTGTTACATTCTCAAGTGCTGTGAGCTTAGGTGGTAATATAACAGCAGCAGTTATAAACCAAGAGTATCAGATCACATTAGTTACAGGCACTAATACTTACGAGATTACCGCAAAAGATACAAGCGGAGTTACAGTCACCGCAAATGCTAGTGATTCAGGTAATGGTGGCTCATCAACTGATGCAGTATATCTTTTAAATTCAGGCTTAGATGTATTCGTGCCGTCTACTGGGTGGGGTGTAGGAGCTTGGGGTGCTGGATCATGGGGATCTGCTACCGAGCTATCAGACACAAATAATCTGCGTTTATGGACACATGATAATTATGGAGAAGATCTAATCATTAATCCAAGAGCAGGCGGTATATTTAGATGGATAGAAAACGATGGCGTTAGCACCAGAGCAGTAAATTTAGCAACTACAAGTGGCGCTAACTTAGTACCGACCAAAGCTTTGCAAGTAATAACTTCTGAAACAGATAGGCATTTGATCGTTTTAGGTGCTGATCCTATTAGCAGTGGCTCAAGATCAGGCGTGTTAGATCCTATGTTGATTGCATTTAGCGATCAAGAAAACCCATTAGAGTTTGAGCCATTAGCCACTAACACTGCTGGATCACTAAGATTATCTTCCGGTTCTGCAATAGTGGGTGGTTTAAAAGCAAGACAAGAGGTGTTGATTTGGACTGATACCTCGCTTTACTCGATGAATTTTATTGGACCGCCTCTTACCTTTGCCGTCAATCTTATAAACGAAGGCGCAGGTTTAATAGGACCAAAGGCTGCTACAAACTCACCGCGAGGTGTTTATTACATGTCCAAAAAAGGTTTTTACTTCTACAACGGCTCAGTCCAAAAACTACCATGTAGCGTGCAAGATTATGTATTTTCTGATCTCGATGATACGCAAGCTTTTAAGTGTTTTGCTGGTTTAAATGAAGAGTTTTCTGAGATTTGGTTCTTTTATCCATCAGTCACCGATAACGAAACTGAAATATCCAGATACGCAATATACAACTATGAAGAAGGTTCATGGAGTATTGGCACGCTAGAGCGTTATAGCTGGTTGGCCGCAGGCGTATTAGACAAACCATTAGCAGCTGGTGAAGAAAGCTCAATTAAGCGCATCTACGAGCACGAGAAAGGGTTTAACGATGATGAAAGCGCTATGGATGGTGTGTTTGTCGAATCAGCTGATATAGATATTGCAGACGGCGATAGGTTTGTGTTTTTAAAACGCATCTTGCCTGATATATTGTTTGTGAATCAGATAGGCACAAGCCAAAGTCCAGCAATAAATGTTGTGGTTAAAAGGCGAGATTTTAACAATCAAACACTAGCAACAGATTCAACGACACAGATTACCCCAAGCTCAACTTTTGGATCTTTGCGGTCGCGAGCTAGGCAGTTTGTACTACGCTTTGAATCAGACGACGATAATGCGGTCAATGACAGAAAAAATTACAAGTGGAGGCTTGGCAGCACTAGAGTAGAAATACAACCATCCGGGCGTAGATAATGAGTAAATTATTACCAACCCTGTTGCCAAGAGCTAGTGGCGAAACCGTTTCAGTAGATACTTTTAATAGATTAATTAGAATTTTAGAAATAAACCTAGGTTCTGTTGATCCAGACAGCATAAAATCGTTTAACTCCACAGACCTTAGTGAGTTGCAATTTGCCACCGGTGCTATTATATTTAACTCAACGACAGAGGTTCATCAAGCCTTTGATGGAACGCAGTTTAGAAACCTGTATGAGCATCAAACTTATTTAACCGGGATCTCTGCAACGATGAGTATAGGAGCAGTAACAGTAAGTACACCATGATAAGCGAAAGATTACAGCAAAGAATAGCAAATCTAACAGGTGACTCTGCTGTAAAAGATATGGCGATGAGAAAAATTGATCCTGTATCGCCTCCCATGAAAATAGGTGATATGCCTATGGATGGTGAGCCTATGATGCTTGGTGCTGAGGACATGTCCCCCGAAGATAAAAACGCGCTTCAATCTATGTTACAAAGAGCACGACAATCAAGTATGGCGCCTATGGCAGGACAAGCTCAAGAGCTGGCTATGCAAGGCGAAGGCGAAGATACGCAGTTAGCACATTTACGTCCTGGCGAAGTTGTGCTACCACCAGAGTTTTTTGAAGATGCTAAGTTTGAAAAAGCTGTAGAAAATAAGTTTAAGCAAGCAGGCATAGATCCTGAACAAGCAGTAGTCGGTGTGGGTATAGCAAGTCTAAATGAAATGACGGGTTTAGAGCAGTTTGGGTTTTTCAAAAAGATAGGTAAAAGTTTAAAGAAAATCGTAAAAAAAGTTGCACCGATAGCTTTGCCAGCATTGGGCATTGCAGGTTTAGCTGGAGCAGGTCCGTTAAGCGGTATTTTAGGCAAAGGTGCGGCTGGTGCAGCAACAAAAGCTGCAACTGGTGCGGCGAAAGCTACTGGTATTTTTGGTGGAACTATAGGACCAAGCATCAAAGCTGGCATCAGTGGTTTTTTTAATCCAGCCGCAGGCACAAAAGGTATTTTTCAAGGACAATTAGGACCAAACATCAGACGAGGTATTGGTGGATTATTTGGTGGCGGACAACAAACTTTTGCTACAGATGAAGTTGTAGGAACTTTGAATGGTCAACCTGTTACAAGAGCTGATTTGGGTAATTTAACAGCAGAACAGTTTGCACAAGTACAGTTATCGCCTGCTGCACAACAAACAGGTATTTTTGGTGGCACATTAGGACCAAGATTAAGAGAAACATTTTTAGGCTCAGGACAACAACCTGGTGTAATAGGTAACATATTAGGAGGCGGACAACAACAAGGTGACGGTGGTCTATTTGGCGGTGGTTTTGGTGACATGCTTAAGTTAGGTGGTATTGGTGCGTTGGCGTCGGGGTTAGGTAAGTTAGCGTATGAAGATGCAAAAAAACAAAAAGGCGTGCCTCTAACACCATTAACAACCATGAGTCCGACAGGCAGATACAATATAGAAGCTGAGATTGCAAGAAGAATGGGACAAGCTGCGCCAAACCCTGTAGAGTTTGGGTTATTGCCAGCAGGCACTCTGCCAGAACTATCGGGTGGTAAACCAAGAGGTATGCGAGCTGGCGGTATTATGGCTTTCGCACAAGGCGGAGCCGTGCAAATGCAAGAGGGTGGAGAGATGGATCCAAGTCAGTTTCCAAGAAAAGATGGCGATATAAACGGTCCAGGCACGGAAACCAGCGATGACATACCAGCTATGTTAAGCGATGGTGAGTTTGTGATGACAAGCAGAGCTGTGAGGGGTGCTGGAGCTTATGAAGTACAAGCTAATCCAAACGGTATAATTAGTTTAGTGCCAGCCTTAGAAGAGGATAGAGAGCGCGGTATGGATAATATGTATAAAATGATGGATACCTTTGCTAACAGAGCGGAGCCTTCATAATCATGAGAATGTCAGCACCAAGTTTTAGCGTAGGTCGTAAAAAACCAAGTCCAGTTGCAGTTGGCAGACCTGTGCCACCGCCACCAAATTTTGATGACTCTGAATTGCGTCGTAGACTTAGAGAACTAGAGGGTAGAGTTATACCACAATTTGATCCGAGTGCGTTACAGGCAAGACTGGCAGAACTAGAAAGCAGACAAGCACCTGTGTTTGATCCAAGTGATTTGCAAAGACAAATTAGAGAGTTAGGACAAAGACCGGGTAGAGATGATTTTATGTCTATTGAGAGGCAGATACAAGATTTACGAAATAGAGATGTACCTCAATTT